>Ga0222712_10004661_pt1 | contig 14236 bp, 13 predicted proteins | sample C33_657DmetaG_FD_165043 | JGI IMG/M metagenome (GOLD analysis project Ga0222712, IMG submission 165043) | Estuarine water microbial communities from San Francisco Bay, California, United States - C33_657D | ecosystem: Environmental > Aquatic > Marine > Unclassified | place: USA: California... | reverse complement strand
CTGAAGAGGAGACTTTCCTTGGAGCTAAAAATAGAACTTTCCATGCCAAAACAATAGTTCCTGAAGCAGACTATTGGGTAGGCATCGAGGGCGGTGTGGACGAGGATGCGCAGGGCATGTATGCCTTTGCTTGGATTTACGTCCTGCACCGTTCGGGCAAAAGCAGCCAATCCAAAACAGGAACTTTTTACTTACCCCCTCAAGTAGTTGCGCTGATTCGAGAAGGGATGGAACTGGGTCATGCAGATGATCTGGTATTTCAGGCGCAAAACTCCAAGCAGCAAGGTGGGTCAGTGGGCCTACTTACTCAAGGAATCATCACTCGAGAAGCCTATTACCAACAAGCCATGGTCTTGGCCTTGATTCCTTTTATGAACGATTCCTTGTATCCTACCGGATCCCAATCCTAAGGCTAAAACCTGCGCGTTTTTTTTGGGAGCGTTGGACTGTCTTTACTTTTTCAGATTATCCAAAAATTGCTTCAATGCGATTCGCCAATCGGGGTGCGCATCCCAAACAGGGCCCAGATAGAGTTCCTCCCGAACTAAAAATCGGATGTAGTATTTCACTACTGTCTTGCTTCCTTCCTCTCCTGTAAGCGGTTCGAGCCCCATGCTTTTCATGAGGTCAGCCTGTCGACCTTCTACCTTGACTAGGACAAATTGAATGCGGTCGGCTATAAGTTGAGGATCACTCTTCGCTTCAACCATCCATGCCACTTCGTGCGGATAGGTGCTGGAAAAAATTTCTTCTAGCCCCTTTTTTTGTGCGCTTTGCTCAGCCAATACGACTTCTCCTGACTTTCCATAAGCTCCGTATCGAAACGTGTTGATTGGGCCGGTGACGGCAGAAGTTCCTTCCAAAGGTATTCCCAATCGAAAGACCTCTAGATTGAGTGGGTTTCGAGGAAGAAATTTTTGGGTACTTGAGCCTGCATTTTGAGCAACTAGTACAGGAAACTCTGCCAGGTCAGGAACGAGCAAGTTTTTAGTGGGAGTGGAGCCTCCATACCCTGCAAATTGTTGGCCCGCAGTTTTCCAATCTTTTCCCGAAACCCCAAAAAGATTGGACTCATTGATGAGTTTGCCATCCCCGGAAAATTTGCCCACATGGATGCTAGTTTGTTCTTTTTGGCGAGTGATGAGGATGATGTTTTGGATTTGTCGCTGCAAAAATGCCTTGGCGTATTCCGCTTGCCGCTCGGCTGACAAGGCCACTTGTTCGAGTTCGTAGTAGGCTACCGGATCGCCACCGGAACGAACCAAATCCGAATGAATGCTATCTGCAAGTGCCTGCCAGGTAATTGATGGCTCTGCTCTAGGATCATTAGAAACGAGTACGACGGCCTTCCCTTCAAAAAAAGTAGGAGGTAAGGTCCCCTGTGCTTGTGCAAAGAGGGTACAAAAAAAGAAAAAAAGAAGTGGAGCGCGATATTTCATGAATTTTCTGAAGGATTGAACCCAAGGACTGTATTTTTACAAAAGTACTTCACTTAACCAGTTTAAAGATGCAATTCCTACAACGCAAATTAGGTACAATAATTTTAGTTCTAGCTTCCTATACAGGGGTGTATGCCCAAGAAATTGATGAGAGCAAACTCCTCCGACACTTGGAGTACTTGTCTTCGGATGCACTTGAAGGAAGAAAACCCTTGAGTAAGGGAAGCAGCATGGCTCAAACCTATATTTTGACAGAACTTACTTCCTTAGACTTGGTGGAGCCCTTGTATCCGGATTTTATTCAAAAATTTTCCTTTGAGGATCGCCGTTCCAAGAAAATGGTCGTAGATGCAAGCAATATTGTGGCCTTCATTCCTGGAAAAGCCTCCAAAAAAGTAATTGTGATCACGGCTCATTACGACCATGTGGGCATTGGACGGCCTGATGCTGCAGGGGATTCCATATACAATGGAGCGGATGACAATGCTTCCGGGACTGCTGCTCTGCTCGTTCTGGCAGACTATTTTTCCAAAAATCGTCCCCAGCATGGAATGCTTTTCGCGGCTTTGGATGCAGAAGAAATGGGCCTTCAGGGCGCCAAAGCCTTGGTCAATGATTTTGCCTATCCGCTAGAGCAGATCCTTTTGAATGTGAATATGGACATGCTTTCCCGAAGTGATGCCAAGGAGGTATATGTGTCGGGAACGCATTATTATCCACAATTTAAATCCATCCTTGAAAAAGTCCCTGGAGAAGCGGCTTCTACGCTCCGCTTTGGCCACGATGTACCAGGCACAGGAGCCGAAGATTGGACTAGATCTTCCGATCATGGGGCATTTTTCGAAAAGAAAGTCCCCCATCTGTATTTTGGTGTTGAAGACCATGTGGATTACCACAGACCTAGTGATTCCTTTGCTGGGGTTGATCCTGAATTTTACAAAGCAACTGTCAAGTTGATCTTAAAATCCCTGCTCGCCTTGGATAAAAGCCTACTTGAAAAGCAATAAACTTCACAGGCTAAACTAAGTCACGATCAAGCGCTACTAGGAATCGTAACTTTAGATGATATTCGCCGCATCCTATTTGTTGTGGATAAGCAAAAAAATGACCTTTTCCGACAACACTTGAATAGTCCTCCAAAAATTCAATTCTCTTCAGAAAATATACAATTGACTAGGAAAAAGTTTGAGAAATCGGGATCCTAGAATCTTCCCGTAGTTGAGAATAATAGGTATTTGGGTTTTGTTTCCAATCCAAAAATCTTCAATACTTAACTTAAATAATTGCAGTATCAGAAGGAAGAATACTAGTGAATTTAAAATAAAATTTGGTTACTGAAATTATCCACTTTTATCCTCACAAATAGGATTGATAATCATTTAGTTAGCAAAGATTATCCACAAAATCAATTTAAAAAATATCGGCTTAACTAATTGATTATTAGTTTCTTATACATTAAGTAATTATGAATGTGGATAAATTATTGAAATTGTGGATAAATTTTCCTTGCATTTTTTAATCTGCTTTAATTCTAAATTTAAAGGCATTTTTGAAAAAATTCACAGCAAAAAATCCTCCCAAAAGCTCAAGGATCTTGGCTACAGTTAGGAGCCCAAAATAAAATAAAATTTTGCTGCTGCCCCGCCGGGCAAGGTATCGAGCCGAAATAAACCAAGAGAAAAATCTACTGGAAATTTTAGTCTAGGTTTAATTCTATTTTAACCTTTAATCTTCAAATTTATTTTCCGAAGCCTGTAGGCGGGAGGTTACTCATCTGCCGCATGATCCAGCTTTTTCTCCCTTGAATGTAGGAGGTAGGCCTAGCTGGACTCCAGCGTCTTGGATTGGGCAATACCGCTGCAATCAAAGCTGCTTGACCCTTGGAAAGCTTGGCAGCATCCTTGTCAAAGAAAGTTTGCGATGCAGCCTGAATTCCATAAATCCCATTTCCCATTTCAATGACATTCAGGTACACTTCCATGATTCGTTCCTTTGACCAAATCAATTCTACCAAAACAGTAAAATAGGCCTCCAGCCCTTTTCGAACATAACTTCTAGAAGGCCATAAAAATACGTTTTTCACCGTTTGTTGGGTGATCGTGCTTGCTCCTTTGATCCGCTTGCCCTTTTTATTGTTTTCCCAGGCTTCTTCCATTGCTTCCATATCAAAGCCATGGTGATCCATGAATTTTTGATCCTCGGCAGCATACACCGCCTGTGGAGCATGTCTAGAAATCTCTGAAATTGGCACCCAGTCCTTTACTAAGCGCAGTTCTTTTTCTGGATCGAGCCCTTGTTCCACCAATCGAATCACCATCAAGGGAGTAATTGGAACAGGTACAAATCGGTAGAGAACAACGAGTCCAATAGAAAGCCCAAAAAACCATAAAGCGGACTTCCAGATAAATTTTCCAATCCAACGAATAACTTTCATCAACGAGAATTAAAGGGTAGCTTTTGCTTGCACAAATTGGTAGAAAAAAATGGCATTTTCATCATTCCCTAGTTTTTCTAAATCTTCAAGCATTTTTTCCACTACCTCTAGGGTACATTCCTCCGCAGCTAACAATGCAGGTGCCGCACTGTTCAGTAGCTCCTTCCAGTAAGCGGTCACCAATTTTCTTTTTTCGCCACTTCTGGCATCCAGGTAAAATCCATCAAACCGCGTTGTGCAACTAGAAAATCCAGCCCCGGTGAGCAGATTACCCAACTCAATACCCACATCTGGAGTTCCTCCAATCTTCCGTTGAAAGTTGCTCATCACCTCAACATAGTGTTGTAGGTAGGGATATCCTGGAGAAACATACAAACTTGAATTGAACACTTCCGTTACGTATACGCAAGCGCCTGGTAGAAGATGCGCTTTGAGCCTGTCCAAAAGCCGAATCGGAGAGGAGACATGCTCCAGGGTCCAACACACAAAGGCCGCATCAAAAAGCTCTTCCAGCTGGAGCGCAGCACCATCCTGCTCCACAAAGCGGGCGCGATTTCCAAAAGAAGCCAAGTTAATCCTGGCTTGAGCTAGCTGTACCGCTGAGAAATCCACACAGGTAATCTGGAGGTTTGGAAATTTTTCTAGCAAAATGCGCGTTTGTGCACCTACTCCACTTCCTACTTCTAAGAGATGTTTACTATCACTGAAGTCCACTCCCTTGTAAACCATGGGTGCCAAGAACTCCGCCTGCACTTTGAGGCGCAACTGTTCTTCCGGATCAAACCCATGTACATAATTTGCCATTGCTGTAATGTAAAGTGTATTGAAGGTACTTTAGAAAGAGGAGAAGAAGAAACTTTTTTAAGGATTGAAAAATGGACTTCCTTACTTTTTCCTATTTTCGAATTCTATATCTCTTAAACCTATCCACCTATGCCCCCTATCGCTATTGGCAGCTTTGAAGAATTTGAATCCCATCTCGGAAAAGAACTCGGAGCTTCAGCTTATTTTCAAATCACCCAAAAGCAGATCAATCAATTTGCCGAGGCAACCCTAGATCACCAATGGATTCATACGGATCCGGTTCGAGCAAAGGCCGAAGGAGGATTCGGAAATACCATTGCACATGGCTATCTCACGTTGAGCATTGTACCCTACCTCTGGGAACAAATCGTACAAGTCAACAACCTCAAAATGATGATCAACTATGGAATTGAAAATCTCCGCTTTGCTCAGGCAGTGACGGTTGATAGCGAGGTACGCTTGGTGGCTTCTCTAAAAAACATCAACAATCTCCGAGGAACCATCAAGGCGGAGGTAGAGGTAAAGTTGGAAATCAAGGATCAAAAAAAGCCTGCTTTTGCAGGATTACTCATCTTCTTGTACCACTTTAAGGATTAATCAGGAGGCAAGGAGGTCATTGATTACCGTGGCAGCACAAGCACATCCAAAGGCCGCTGGGAGGAATGACATGGTACCATAAGCGGACTTTTTGAAATTTTTCCCGTCGGTGAGCATGAGGCTTTCCTTAATGACCACTTCGGTAGAAAATACCGCCTTGAAGCCCCCCTCAATATCCCTTCTTTTCAGTCTCTTCCGCAGCATCTTGGCCAACTTGCACTGGTGTGTGTCTGCAAAATCCACCACCTTAATTTGCGTGGGATCTACTTTCCCACCCGCGCCCATGGAACTGACTAATGGAAAACCTCGATTTTTTGCTCCTTCAATGAGGTGCATTTTGGGGGTAAAGCTATCGATGCAATCCACCACATAATCGTAATGATTGACTTCCAACAAGGCCGTCATCTCCGATGGGTCCAAAAATTTTTTCACTGCCACCAACTTCAAAGCTGGGTTAATGGCCAATAATCGCTCCTCCATCCAGCCTGCTTTGGCTTGCCCTACATTCAGTTGGGTAGCAGGAAGCTGACGATTCACATTGGAAATATCCACCGTATCCCCATCAATAATGGTCATAGCGCCAACTCCAGAACGGGCAATAAACTCCGCAGCAAAGGAACCTACACCCCCTAATCCCACAACTAGGACGTGCTTTTTTGCCAATTTTTCAAGCCCTTCACGACCAACTATTAATTCGGTACGACTCAACCAGGCAAATTCATTCATGAGATCTTTCTTTTGGATATGGCATTCCAATTCGCAATCACTTGCTCAGCAAGCCTTGCTTCTGGAACCTGCAAAATTAGGGAAGCCGCTTGATAAATCGATTCGATTTCCAATTCCGAATCGTCAGTTTCGAAAAATACCCGGTCAATGGGGCATGCTCCCAGCCATTTTGCTGCATTACTGCCAGAATGAAGTAACTGCCTTCCAAAGGAAAAAAATACTGGAAACGGCAGCAGCTGGTCTGCCAAGTCCAGCTTTTGATTCCAACCATGCCAGATGATGCATGGAGGATTCTTTGCTGACTTCAGGTATTCCAGGAGCAGGTCATGGGACTTCACACAATGCAAAATCAGCGGAATTCCCAATTCAGCAGCAGCCTTGGCCTGGGCATAAAACGCTTCTTTCTGGAGCGAAATTTGAGGTCCTTTTAGCCGATCCACCCCAGCTTCCCCAATTGCTAAAACGCAAGGATTCTGCGCCGCCACCTGCTTGATTTTCTCAAAATCAGTCTCCCAATTGGAATCCAACTCCCAGGGATGAATCCCCATAGAAACGGAAATACCTTCCGTTAGGATAGACTTCCCTGTGTGGAAGATGGAATGGGGCTGCCCCTGGCGATGTGTGTGGATATCCCAACAATGCATTCCCGAAGTTCAAAAAAATAAGGTAGAGAAAAAATGCCCCCAACAAGTTCTACTTTTTGGGGGCAGGTACACATCAACATCCTATTCTTAATCTAAGCGCTTTCGCTCTTCTGAACTTCCCGAATTCGAATTCACTCGGAAGCTTTGCCCTTTGGAAAAATTGTACCGAAGTGTGAATCGCACACTCTGGTCATTACGGTATTGGCGAATTTGGGTATCTATAGGTCCAAAATCGATTGCTGCTCGAATCCAATAGGTTCGGAATAAGTCTCCCCCATTGATGGATAAGGAAAGTTTGTCCTTCATTACCGATTTTGTGATTCCCGCATCGACCCATCCAAATCCACGAACCTCTCCCATCCCCCAAATCTGAGGGCCAAGGTAAATCCCTACTAACTCCATCTTGAACCCTTTAGGCAAAGTAAAGTTATGCTGCGTTCGAACGATATAGGTTACTTGACTAATGTCTAAAATATCTTTTCCTATGAGTGACTTGAATTTATTGTAGTTGATCTGAACCAAGTTGGAGCTGTTCCACCAGCTTGCCAATTCAACAGGTACCACGCCTTGAAAATTGATGTTCTTAGTTCTGTCAAAATTGGTGGTGAATGTTGTAGTACTACGTGCCTCCTCGTCCTGCTCAAAGATTTGCTGAAATGCATCTTCGGTGACGCTATAGCCCAAGGTAAACTGATACGCTCCTTTGATGACATGGTCCATCTCCAGGTTCGTAGAATATTGTGGCCGTAGGCTTGGATTTCCCTTTTCTGTAGTCAGAGGATCAATGTAATACACAAAGGGGTTTAGCAAGCGGTAATTGGGTCGCGTAATCCGGCGATTCACGTTGTAGACCACTTGGTATTCATCGCTGATCTTGTGCTGCAAAAATACGCTTGGAAAGAGGTTGGTATATTCTTGCTTATTGACTTGGTTGAGCGTCTTGGAAGTTCCGGTTACGTCGGAGTATTCCATTCTCAAGCCTGCCTGATAGGATAATTTCGGAGAAAAATCACCTTTTAAGGAACTGTAGGCAGCCAATACATTTTCCTGATAAATAAAGCGGTTGGAGTTAGGATCGGGTTGCAGCTGAGCATCGTCCTTGCCTCGACTTAAGTCTAGGTTATTATCCGACTCTACCCAGCTCCCCTTAAGGCCTGCCTCGAGTACTTTTCCTCCTTTCATGGGCTTGATCCAATCCACCTTAGACGTATAGATGGTGTAGTACATGTCGTTTAGCGTCAATACACGGTCTTTACTTAAGGTAGGAGGATTCAATCCATTCGAATAGGAATTATTCAATAGGGCCTCGCTGCTCATATCCATCACCGTAAAGTCTAGGTCTGCGGAAATTTTTCCTCCTAGCGTATCCAACTTTGCATCGTAATGTAGGTTAGTGAAAAGTCGACTTCGCTGGTCCTCGGAATCATTGATTGATGTAAAGCTAGATTTGTTAGACTGTCCAGGATTGGAAATAGAGGTTCCGGAGGTGTTGAGTCCATTGCTAGAAGTAGTAGAAGCCTGTACGTTGATCCCCAAATTCTGAGTGGGTGTTAGTTCGTAGTTGGCAGCTCCAGTAAAGGAAGGGGTATGGCTCCGCTCGACGATTCGAGAATCTTGCAAAAAGGTGGATTTGCCACCTTCCACTTGAAAATTCCTGCCTATTTCCAAATCATTAATCTCTACATCCTCATTGTAGTTAATCGTTCCATTACTTGTCCACTTCCCTTTTTTGACATTGAGGGTAACCCCTGCATTGGGAGCTGCCTTTCCATTGTATCTGCCTCCGATCATCACATTCCCAAAAACGCCATCTACCGTATTTTTTTTGAGCTGAATGTTGATCACCCCAGCAGCACCCTCTGCATCAAAACGTGCTGACGGGCTGGTCATCACTTCGATGCTTTTAATGTTGTCCGCTGGCATGGAACGTAAAAAGCTAGTCAAGTCGGCAACACTCATGTACATCGGCCGGTCGTTGATCATTACCGTCACGCCTGTTCTCCCGTTCAGATTGATGCTTCCATCTGAGGTCACAAATACCCCAGGAGATCTTCCCAACACATCCAAAGCATTGGCACCTTCCGCCATCACCGTGCCTTCTACATTGACAATGGTTTTGTCAGGTTCAATAATGATTTGGGGGCGTGAAGCCTTGACCGTGACTTCATCCAAGCCAGTTACTTCATCGGCAAGGACAAGCGTTCCAAAATCTTTTTGTAGGCCAGCCAGAAGCTCAAACTCTTCGGAGGAGAAGGAAGTATAGCCTAGCGAAGACACTACCAGCTTGACACGTGCAGTCTTGGTAGTGGAAATCAAAAAATTTCCTGCTTCATCGGTCACTGCACCTTCAAGAAGTACTCCTTCTGGGGATAGCAGCGCCGCATTGGCATAGGGTACAGGCTCTCCTTTTTGGTTGGTAATGGTTCCGCGCAATCGGGCCGATGGGTTGGATTGGGAGGCAAGCGTACTTATTCCTAGCAGGTAAACAAAAATCACTAGGATTAAAAAGTGTCGGGTCTTCATGAAGAAAATAGTTGGTTTAGTTTTCTAGTAGATGCAGAAAACAAAGAAAAGGATGTGCCAAGTAGAAAAAAATGCGAAAAATAATCGAAAACCAAGATTTTGAAGGAGACAAAGCAGGGGACTGTCTCATTTCCGAACAGTGATTTTTCAGAATAGAACAAAAAAACTCCTGAAGAATATCCTCAGGAGTTCATTTATCGCAGATTAGGAATCCGCTTATTTCGCAGCAGCGTATCGCTTGCTCACAGCATCCCAGTTGACCACATTCCAGAAAGCAGCAATGTAATCAGGACGTCTATTTTGGTAGTGAAGGTAGTAGGCATGTTCCCACACATCCAAACCTAGAATAGGCGTACCTGGGCATTCAGATACATCCATCAAAGGATTGTCTTGATTAGGAGAGGAACACACGCAAATTTCTTTTTTAGTATCGATGCAAAGCCAAGCCCAGCCTGAACCAAAGCGGGTGGTTGCTGCCTTGTTAAAGGTCTCTTTGAAAGCATCAAATGAGCCAAATTTGGCATCGATAGCGGCAGCTAATTCCCCGGTAGGAAGACCTCCACCGTTTGGCGAAATGATTTCCCAAAAAAGGCTATGGTTCCAATGACCACCTCCATTGTTTCGAACTGCAGTATTTGAACCTGCTACTTTCATCAGCTCTTCCAATGACTTGCCTTCCAGGTCAGTACCTGCAATGGCAGCATTTAAGTTGGTCACGTAAGCATTGTGGTGCTTTCCATGGTGAATTTCCATGGTACGTGCATCGATGTGTGGTTCCAATGCATCAAGAGCATAGGGAAGGGCAGGAAGTTGAAAAGCCATAGGAGTTAGATTAAATGAACGATAAAATTAATGAGTTCTGTTGATTATGTCCTCTAAACCAGTCTTTTCTTGAAAAAGTTCTGCTGGTTTACAAAGACTTCTTTCGAAGACCTTGAAAAAAGTCTAGGAGCAGCTGCTCCGATTCCTTTTCCAGTAATCCTTCGGTCACTTTGGTTTTTGGGTGAAGCATGTGCGTATTGCACTGCCGATAACCTCGCTTGGGATCCTTGGCCCCGAGGTAGAGTTCTCCGAGCTGAGCCCAGTAGAGCGCTCCCGCACACATGGGACAGGGTTCTAGGGTCACATAAAGGCGGCACTCATTCAGGTATTTGCCCCCCAAGTAATTTGTGGCTGCTGTAATCGCTAGGATTTCTGCATGAGCCGTAACATCATTCAGCTTTTCGGTTTGATTGTAGGCACGAGCGATCACCTTGTTTTTGGACACCACTACTGCCCCTACGGGTACTTCGCCTTCTTCAAAAGCAATCTTTGCCTGCTTGAAGGCTTCATTCATGAAGTACTCGTGCGTGAAAATTTCCAAAAGGGTTAAAAATTAAAGAGGGCGAAGATTTCCTCGCGAACTCCTTTGTTGATCACTACCGCTAGAATCAAGGAAACAATCAATCCAGCCATTGCTTTGTACATGTCTTTTCTAGCCAAACGGAAGGCTCTAACCAGCCAAGCGCTTCGCTTGTTGGATTTTCCATGTTTGCCTAAAGCAATCGCAAATTCCCGACCTGCCAACAATCCAATAAACACCCAGGTGGTACTCATTGGTACATTGTTGTACATTTTGAAGTAGAACAAAATTGCGGCATAGACCAAATCCACCAAAGTGGCAGCCCGCACATCGGCTACATTGGTTTTTTCATTGATGATGTCCTGAATTTTATCTCCCTTTAGGAAAAAGATGAGTCCTAAACCAAAAAACACAAATCCTGTGTAAACAATGAATTCAAAAACATCTAACTGTCTTGGCAAAAACACAGCGATGTTGGCAGCATCTTGCATGATCCATACCGCCCAAAGAGTACCGGAGGTAATCCACTGCAAAACCATCCAATAGGATCTCGCTTCGCCTTTTAAGTAATTTTTGACAAAGCGCTCGAGCAAAAACCACACAAAAACAGCCAATACAAACGCCAATACATAGCCAAAAAAGCTTTTGGACATCACCGAAACAATCGTCCCTGCTTTATAAGTAAATACATTGAGCAACAAAAAGGTGGTAGATACAGGCCACCTCATTCGAGTCATGATTAACAAGACTATGGGAGCTGCCAATTGCAGAAAAACAAAGCTTTCAGGTGCTTTTTCTAATCCTGGGGTACTCAGCAACTGGAAGGAAACGTCGCCTTCGAAAACAAACCAACTGTAGGTTATGGTAATTACCCAAATCAATCCAATAAAAATCCATAACCAGTACCATTTAATCTTTTGATTGGAAACGATAAAGGTCCCTATGGTCTGGATACTGTCATTGGCTATAGCAGAATAGGCTGCTAGAGCAAATCCAAACCACATGGCCGCATAGGTATATTCAGTAATTAGCCCAGCGATGGAAACAAGAATCAGCGTAATAATCAAAAAAGGCCGTTCGGCCTTGGCCAATTCAAAAATCCTGTAGGTATTTTTGGAAAGATTTTCCTGATTAATGTTTTGATCAATCAGCTTTTGCTTGGGCATGAGTGGGATTTAGATGAACTGGATTCAAAAATAAATAAGATATTCCGCAACACGTGTTATTAAATTGTTAAAAGAAAGAAAAACAATCTCCAATTACAGAAGTCCAAATTGATTTTAGGGAAAAAAAGTGAACTTTTGTACCCAATTCTAGTAAGAGAAGTAGGGTAACATGATGAGCCGATAGACAATCCCTATTGATTGTCACCATCACTACGAAAATGGAAAAATTGGAGAAGCAGGAAACCCCTGCAAAAAATAATTTTTTTCAATACGCACAGGTATTTTTTGCCTTGTTGCTCTTCATTTTTGCCATTGATCTCCTCACCGTTGGCTTTGGAAACATCAATGGAGGAATCGCATTAGAAATTCTTAACGCAACAAAAAACCCATTCATTAGTCTGTTCATCGGCCTATTGGTAACAGCCCTGATTCAAAGTAGCTCCACAGTTACCGCGAGTCTAGTTGCAATCGTGGCTTCTGGAAATCTTACCTTACAGCAAGCAGTGCCTATTGTGCTAGGAGCCAACATTGGGACCACACTTACCTCCACCCTGGTATCCTTATCCTATTTAATGAATAAAAAGGAATTTCGCCGGGCGCTATCCGCTGGGATTTCACATGACCTATTCAACATTCTTACAGTCATTCTACTTTTACCACTTGAAATTTACTTTGGATTTCTTTCCAATACTGCAAGTCATATTGCAGGCTGGTTTGCCTCAGACAATTCCTTCGAAGGACCTATCGTCTACAACCGGATGTTTACCCGAACTTGGACAGAGTGGATAGTCACCCAGATCAACCATCCTGTGGCATCCATGATTTTATCGGTTGTCCTCGTTTTTTTAGCGATCAAGGTCTTGTCCACGGCCATGTACAAATCCTTTATCAAGAACACATTTCAGGACATCAACAAAGTGATTTTTCAAAAGACGGGTCTTGCGTTTTTTTATGGACTTTTCTTTACCGCGGCAGTTCAATCCAGTACCGTAACTACCTCCTTGGTGGTACCACTCGTTGCTAGTAAAAAAGTTACGTTAAGCAGAGTTTTTCCTTTCATTATTGGCGCAAACATTGGGACCACCATGACCGCCGTTATTGCATCCATTTACAAACCTGAGGCAGCCATTGCCCTGGCTTTAGTTCACGTTATATTCAATAGTTTGGGAGCTTTGATTTTTCTGCCCATTCCGGGAATCCGGAAAATCCCAGTTTGGATGGCCAACTTCATGGGAAAAATTTCTCTGAAATACCGCGTAGTAGTTTTTGCTTACATCCTGCTGACCTTTTTCATCATCCCTTTTCTACTGATTTACTTTACCAAGGATTAAGCAATTTCACTTCTCCAAGCATCCATTAGGGATTTGGCAGTGCTTGTACCCAATCGATCCGCGCCTGCTTGGATTAAAGCCAATGCTAACTCAAGCGTTTTGATTCCACCACTGGCCTTGATGCCGACGGTAGAAGGCAGCACCTGGCGCATCAAACTGATGTCCTCCACCTTAGCTCCAGAAGGGGCATATCCTGTTGAAGTTTTAACAAAGTCTGCACCTGCATCTTGACAAATCATACAAGCTTCTTGGATTTGGGCAGGACTCAAGTAGGCGGTCTCAATGATTACTTTGAGCATCTTTTCGGAGGCATGGCATACCTTAGCCAATTGGGCCAACTCAATCTTTGGCCAAGTCATTCCCGAGTGGAAGGCTGTTTGTGACCACACCACGTCCAGCTCATCCGCCCCGGCTTCAATAACAGCGTGGGCCTCTGCTACCTTCGCAGCTGTGGTTTCGTAGCCAAATGGAAAACCAATCACCGTCACCACTTGAACATCTGATTCCTTCACTTCCCGCTTTACTTTCTTCACCCAAAATGGGGGAACGCAGATCCCAATGAATTGCTCCGCAATAGCATCTGCTATCAATAGCTCAATTTCTCGCTCAGTGACCGTAGGCTTGAGCAGGGTAGATTCTAGGTAACGATTTAGTTTCATTCAGACAGATTAAGAAGCGTCACTTACGTAATCACTCAGGTACATAAATTCCAAGGTCAAATCCCCATCTCTAGCAATAGTGGCCTTTTCTAAAATTGGAGAAATGTCTTTTCCCAATTCTGGGATCACCCATTCTCGAAGCTGTCGAGCAAATTCGGACGAGGATTCCCTAGGGAGCTCACAGGGCAAATTATCGATGGCCATCACTGAAATACTATCCTGTTTGCTAAAGGGAGGGAGCTCTTTTCCTGTAGCACGATCTACATCATATACTGGGTCCAAGATCGTAGTGGCTCTTCGGGTGGTGGGTATGGATCCATCCAAATCACAGGTGATATCCGCAATTACCGAAATTGAAAATTGTGGAGATTGGATTGCGGGCAACTCAAACAAACGAGGCGCTTTTGGGTCCCAGAATGCTGCTGCAATTAAAATTTCTCCCGCTTGCGCAAAGGGCAAGAAGTGACTTTCATAGGCTTCGGGATTGGCATAAAAATCAGCCTGTTTGTATCCACCATCTGATTTTTTCCGCAAATAATCAGCAGAGGAAAGGCAAACAAATACAGGTTCT
>Ga0222712_10004654_pt1 | contig 14245 bp, 19 predicted proteins | sample C33_657DmetaG_FD_165043 | JGI IMG/M metagenome (GOLD analysis project Ga0222712, IMG submission 165043) | Estuarine water microbial communities from San Francisco Bay, California, United States - C33_657D | ecosystem: Environmental > Aquatic > Marine > Unclassified | place: USA: California... | reverse complement strand
TTGTTCCACCAACTGGGATTGGAACAATACTTGTTGAAGGAGTTTGGACTGTTACTTCATATTCAGCTTGTTGCATGATTTGAGGAATATCTGAAGATATAGATGGCACAGTCATTGGTGACATTTGGGCCTGTGGTATTTTTGGGGTTGGTGTTGTCGATTGAGTTGTTTGTGTTGTAGATTGAGTTGCTGCTTGTTGAGCGACTGAATCAGCTTGTTGTTGTTTTTGAGATGTTTTAGCAGAGGGTAAACCACCAGATCTAGCCCTATCTAAAGCGGCCGCAACAGTTTCTGGAGAAATAGAAGCACGATTTCCAGCAGATCCAGCGTACCTTGATTCACCTTTGCCTCTACCGGCTTCAGCATATGCTAATCCAATAGAAGCAAACTCTCTTGCAAGTTCTTGAACTGCCTCTGTTCTATTCGAAGACTCACCACGAATATATCTACCAACCTCAGGTCTTTTAAAATCAACAACATAAGACCTAAACATATCTTGAACTTCTTCTGTAAATTTAGTTCTTGATGTATCAATACCTCTTCCTTTCAAATATTTTATAAATCCAGGCATCGTTATCTCAATAATTTGATACTTCCCAACGGCATTAACTTTACCTGCTCTTTGTGCTGCATAAATTTGATCAACGGTCATGTCAGTCAAATTTTTTCCAAAAATAGATTTTGCTCCACCAGGAGTATCTCCAGCAACCCCTCTGTTTACAGAGTTAACTCCACCCTCACCACCAGAAATTATTTCAAATAAATCTCCAGATGAAGTAGTAGTTCCTCCTCCACCACCTTCAGTTGGTTCTTTATATCCACGAATACTATCAATAGTATTTTGAATACCCTTGAATAAGTCACCGATGATGGGAATTTTTTTAGTTATCTCTTCCAGATTTTTTTTCAACCCATTTGTATCTGCTTCTTGTGATGGGATACCAAGTATTTTTGCAATGATATTTGCTCCACCAGAAGCAATCCATTTTAATCCATTCCAAATAGGACTTAAAACTTCTCCAAGTTTAGTGACAAAATTTTTAAATTGGTTATAAAGTCCTTCAAAAAACTCAACTATTTTTTCTAAATTTTTAAAAATAGCAAGAACAATAGAACCAATTAAAATATTTTCAAAAAACTTCATGATGTTAAATTTGTCACCAGGAAGTTTTGGTTTAAGTTCTAATTGTTTTTTCCTTCTTGTTTTTAGTTTTTTCTCTTTATCTTTTCTTTCATCAGACTGTTCTATTTGTTTTTTATTTTTTTTATCTACTTTAATTGCAGTGTCTTTATTTTTCAAAGAATCAATAATGTCATTTAAAGTATCAGAAATTTTACTAAAAGTTTCTTTTAAATTTTTTCCATTTGATTTCTTACCAGGCTCTAAAAGTTTTTGTGATTTTGCTGGTGGCAAAAATAGGTCAGTTGATATAGTTTTCTTTTTTATGGATGGTTGTTTAACTATTCCTCTTTCTTTATCAACTTTCTCTATCGCAGAACTTTTCTTCTCATTAAGAATCTTATCTTTATCAATTTTTTTTGTTGAAGGTAATAATGCCTTTACAGACATTCCAATGAGTGCTGGTAACATTTTATCCTACCACGTTATAGATTGATCTAACGACCAAAGTAGTCATGTTATTGGGATCTTCAGAAGAAAAAGAAGGAACGGGTGTTTGTAATGGTGCAGAATTACTTTGGGAAGCTTGTTGACTACCCATAGGAATAGGTAAAGGAATAATATTACTTCTTCCTGTCGGTGAAGGTATTGATGGTGTAGATGGTTTAGTCTGTGCCAATTGTGCTGAAGTTCCTTTTTGTGTCGTTGGATTTCCCAAAAATGCTATTGGATCTAAAGTTCCTTCAAATCCAAAAGTTGTTGACTTCCCTTTTCTTATTTCATAATGAAAAACTCCTGTCGTACTTGTTCCTTTTGCAACTGGAGTTCCTGGAGTAACTTTTTGGCCCCTTCTCACTAAAATATTATCTCCTTCAGCGATTCTTTCAGTTACTCCAAGTTCCGAATTGTATATATCAACATATCTATAATATCCACCAGGATCGTTACCTATATTAGTTACTTCTCCACCTATTCTACTATAAAAAGAATCATTAGCTCCAGCATCAAAATCAACTCCCGCATGTTTTCTTCCACCACCTCTTTGAGCACCATAATGTTGTTTTCCTGGAAGAGTATTTGTTGGTGGTAATGGTGGAAGACCTGGTGTTAATGGAATTTTTGGTTGAACTGTTGGTTGTGAAGATTGACCCAATCTTTCTACTTTACCTCCTCTAGAAGTTATTGCTTTTTCTAAAGCCGCTTCACCAACTCCAATTGCATCAAATTTTGTTTTAATTGCAGTTGATGATCTTTCTTTTTCTTTTACTTTCTGATTTTCAATCTCTTTCAATCTCTGAATTTCTGCCTTTAGAGACCTATTAATAGGTGTATTAACTTTATCACCACCTAAAGCCTTGTATTCTTCCTCTCTTTTTTTCAAATTTTTTCTAACATCAGACAATTCATCATTTATTTTTTTCTTATACCTCATAGTTGCCATTAAATCTTCATATGGTTTCATCTGTTTATTCACTTCCTCTGCAGGAGCACCAGCATTAACCATGAAATCATATGCTTTATTTCTCAAACTAACTATATCTTCATACTTAAACTTTAGTCCAGATTTAGTAACAGATTCTCCACCAACAAGATTTTGAACTGCAGGCCTGACTACATTCTGTAAGGTTGCAGCGGCCGCTACTCCTGCAGCTGCAGCTAAAGCAGCTAATCCAGCAGGGGTTGAAAGAAATCCTAAAGCACCAATTAATGTTGGAATACCACCTAGAACAGCGCCAGTTAATCCAAGTAAAGTGGAAGCAATCGGCAAAGCAGCAATAGCAAGTAATCCACCAAGAATTAAAGGAGCATTATTTGTAAGAAAGTTTCCGAAGTCGTTGATGGTTTTTTCATTTGCAGGGTTCTTTAACCACCGATATAAACCAAGAACAACAGAACCAAGAAGTATGTTCTTAAAATACCTCTTAATACTTTCAAAAAAATTATCTATAGGAGTTGATATTGCTTTCGGTAATTTAAACTCCCCTTCTTTCTTTTTTTCTAATGCATCTTCACGATCTTTTTTCTTAGTTTTTTCTACCTTCTTTCTTTCACTCTTAACCGTTTCTTGATCTGATTTAGTTTGTCCTTGAAGAATACCTTTAATAGAAACTAAAGAAGTTAGTATATTTGTAATACCAGTTTGAACATCACCTTGTAAAGATTTAACTTCTACTCCATCCTTTTTTTCTTCCTCTAAAGTGGGAGGAAGTAACTTTTCGGATTTAACTATTGCACTGGTAGGAGATGGTGCCTTTCGATTTAGTACCTTATCAATACTAACTTTCTTTTGTTTTACTTTAAATCTTCCAGTTTTTCCCCTAACTCTTTTAAGTTCATTTGTAACTAATTCAACACTCTCAGTTGTCATCTGAGAATTCGTCATTCTACCTTTTACTGCAGCCTCTTTTAATAAAGATGCATACTCTTCATAAGTTAAATCAAAAACATCCTCCAATCCTAAGATTGAAAGAATTTGAGAGTCTATATTTTCTTCTACTAGATCACTTGATTTTTTTGATGCTGGACCTGAAGATACTTCGTTTCGAGTACCCTTATCCCCAGGACTTTTTAATAATTTTGTTAAACCCCTAGGATTCTTATCATCCATTTTGTTGCTGTCTTAATTTTTCATCTTCCAGATGTTGTTGCAATAATCCAACATAGATATCCCTTTCCCAAGGAATCATATTTTCAATCTCTGTTAATGAATATTTATGGAACTGCATCAAAGCAAAGTTAATCTTATAATAGTTTTCAAGATCCATATGGACCATACCTATGCGAAAAAACTGGATAAACCCTCCAGTACGACAGTGCTTTCTACCTCTGTTTTAGGATTAACGAAAGTAACTTCATGAGAAAGTTTAGGCATGGTCAAAAAGAATTTCTCAACATCCTTAAATTGAACACTGTTCATTTGTTCTAAAAAGTCCAGTAACTCTTTTTTTGTAACATCTGAAGATGACCAAACTTCTTCTTCGTTATAAATTTTATCTACACAGGAAGCGATTAACTCAAAAGACTGGTCGATAGAAGTATCATCATCAAAATTAAAATTACTCTTGATGAATTGATCCAAAGATGGATACTTCATTTCTAGAACCAAATTTTCATCAAGTTTGATTTTATTTGTATGACCATCTACTTTCTTAACCTTAATTTCATCAATATCAATGACTACTGGTACTGATGTTTTTTCGTCATCAGGAGCAATTAAATTAACTTCAATTTGTTCACCAACTGATTTCCCACGAATGTTAAGAAACAAATATTCAATATCAAAAGTTGGAAGGTTTTCTACCTTAATTCCTTTTGTCTGTATGCAATTAGAAAGGACTGTTTTGATTGAATTTGAAATCTCTTTAATATTCTCAGACTCAAGTGCCAATACTAATAATTTTTCTTCCTTAACTAGAAAAGGTCTGTACTTAATTGTTTTTCCGTTTGAAGGCAATTCAAGTTCATAAGTTGGTGTTGCAATAGTTGGTAAAGGCATAATGTCCTATAAATGTTTCAGTACTGGTATTTATTATGCAATATCACGGGAGAAATTAGTTGCATCCTGTCTTCTATCTCCAGGTCCTATTCTTTGATCTGCTGGAGTTCTACCTCTTATAATACCATTGTTATAATATTCATTTGTAATAACTCTACCCAAACGACTAGTATCAAACTCAGGTATTTGTTGTTGAATAGTTGGTTGAATAGTAGATTCTGGGACACCTGGCGATCTATTATCCCTCAAACTCAAAGTAGTAGTAGAGAATCCATTCCTTTCCATTACATAACGAATGAATGAGAAAGATATATTACATTTTAATAACTGACTTTGTTCATAAGAAACAGGCATTGATTGAATACTAATCGGGAAAGCACTAACAAAAGTATAATCCAAAGTTGAAGTTGATCCACCAAAATGGTGATCTTTTTCAAACTTTGATAGGTACATGTTTATTTTATAGTCATCTGGATATGACATCCTATGAAAAACATAAGGACTTTTATATGCTGCCCTACTAAAATTCTCATCTACTCCAGTAATAAAGTTAATCCAAGCTTCGAAAAATTCTACAACTTTATAACTTCTATCAACATAAAAAGTTAAATCAAGTGTTTCATCATACATTCTACGATAAACCATTTTTTCAGTGACACCTGCATAATCATTAGTCACATCATGAGTTGCTAGTGCAGATCCAGGAAGATTTGCTTCGGAACACAATAAACTAATATTGTCAATATCAATATATGAAACACCTTTAGAACGTGCCTTACCTGCTACAGCCGGTGGCACAGGAATAGTAAGACGATATAAAGATGTCTTAGAAATATTTAATAATCTAGATTTTACGTCACTAACTGAAAGATTGTCTGGGCGGATGCCTGCCATCTATAAATACTTTTTGACCTTATATATTATGTAGTAGGGATAATGGCAGAAAGTATTAAGAGTAAGTACAAACCTTCCTATCCTCAAAAATACATTGGAGATCCCAATAATATAATTTGTAGAAGTAGTTGGGAACGTAAATTTTGCCACTGGTGTGATCTAAACGAAAATATTATTGCATGGGGAAGCGAAGAAATCCATATAAAGTATTATGATCCTGTTAAACAAAAAGTGAGGAATTACTTTCCAGATTTTATCATTAAAGTTAAAGAACAATCTGGAGATATTAAAAAGTATATTATTGAAATCAAACCCAAAAAAGAAACAGTTGCACCAAAACCAAGATCAAGAACAACCAAATCTTATCTTCATGAAGTCTACACCTATGCAACTAATCAAGCAAAGTGGAAAGCAGCACAAGAGTTTTGTAAGGACAACATGATTGGGTTCAAGATTATTACAGAACAAGAACTAGGTATTAAGTAATGGCAGAAGGTTTCGGTCAGTATACCAGTGTTCCTCCAAGAATGAGAGAACTTAAAAAAAGAATTGATGCTGCAGAAACAAGTGATCCAGAGGACTTGATGTTGATTATTATGGATGTTCTTAAAGAAGAAGTTTTATATCCAGAACCAGGAAAGTTTTATACCTTTGTTTATAATCCAAAAACACCTGACATTGAGTATGATCAACATCCATTGATTGCATGTACATCTTTAGAGAGGTGGGGATTCAAAGGAATCAATTTTCATTGGAGACAAGGAAGACAATACACTTGGGAAGAAGTTGCCGGAAAACTTCATGTCGTAAAGTATGATGAACTTGATGAGATGTTATCAATACCTTATGCAAAATTCCGTCTAAATAAATAAAAAACTCCCATAAGTAGTGAGCAAAAGTAATTACAGTTTAGTAGATCCAATTTATGGCCTTGGTACTTTTGAATCAGTACCCAATGGGAGTTCTAGTACAGTTAAAAGAACTCAACAGATTGCAATACCAACACCCATAGTAAATGCCGCAGCTGCTAATGGACATTTAAATAATGATGGGTCAGTTACTTATATGAACGTATATGGTAAAGGAGATTATGAATTTTTAGGTGCTCCAGAAAGTTTTAAAACATCTCTGGCAACTGATCCAACATATTGGAATACTATAAATCAATCTATTGATGGACAATTTGCAAACGTTGCGTTTTCGCCAGACACCGAACAATTAGTATCATCTCCATTTAATTCTCAAAATGAAAGTGCAAATCAACAATCAACAATTGGAGATATTCCTAATCTCAGATATCCACTGAGTAATGATGGAAACTTTGATTATTTGAAAATAACATGTTTTGAATATGTTTCATCTAATTTAGGAAACCTAGGTGCAGGAAATATTTCCACAAGGAGTGCAACGGAAAGAATAACTTCTAGTGCAAGTGAGAGAAAAACAAGCACTTTATTTACTGTTGCATTGCCTATGCAACCAGGAATTAGTGAATCAAATTCTGTTGGTTGGGGAGAAGATAGATTAAATGCTCTTCAGATTGCAGGGGCTAATATTGCAGGAGACGCAATTCAAGATTTTGGAAGTTTGAATATTGGTCAAGGATTTAAAGACTTTGTATCTAATATTAAACAAGCAGCTGGAACAACACTATCAGGAATGAGTGAAAGTGACATCATTGCATACTTTGCAGGTCAATCAGTAGGAGCAAACATCTTCACAAGAGGAACTGGACAGGTTCTAAACCCTAATTTAGAACTCCTGTTCACTGGACCAAATTTAAGAACATTTAATTATTCATATCGATTCACTCCAAGAAACGAAAAAGAGTCATCGACAGTTAAAGAAATTATTAGAAAATTTAAAAAGCACATGGCTCCAAAGAGAGTAGAACCAAACCTATTCTTAAAAACGCCAGATGTTTTTAAATTGAAATACATATATGCAAATGGAGACCAACACCCATTTTTAAACAATATTAAAGTCTGTGCATTGACTGGATTTTCTGTTGATTATACTCCAGATAATTCTTACATGACATACGGTGATGGATCAATGACATCTTATCAGGTTAATATGCAGTTCAATGAATTAGATCCAATTTATCAAAATGATTATGACGAAGGCGAAGGAACACAAGGAATGGGTTACTAAAAAATGGCAAAACCATATTTCAGACAAGTACCAGATTTTGACTATGTAAGTAGAAATGTTGAAGATCAAAGTATTTCTAACTACACTCCTGTTAAAAATTTATTCAAGAGAGGTAAACTTCGTCCAGACATTTTTGGTAACCTAAATTTCTTTACCAAGTACTCTATTATTGGTGATGAGAGGCCTGATAACGTTGCATATAAAATCTATGGAGATGAAACTCTTGATTGGGTAGTTCTTCTTTCTAATAACATCTTAAATGTCCAAACAGAATGGCCATTACCACAAACCTCCTTTGATAAAATTCTTCTTGATAAGTATGGATCATATGAGAACTTATATTCTAAAGTTCATCACTACGAAACTATAGAAATAAAAAGTTCAAACGGAGCAACTATTTTACCATCAGGTTTAAAGGTTCCAAATACGTGGAGAACAAACGGAAACTTTATTCAGGTTACACAAACAAGAATTAATCAAATTTTTGCTGGAAGAGTTGGAGTGGCATCCAAAACAGTTACTGTAACCATGAATAATGGTATTAAAGGTTTGTCAGTTGGATCGCAAGTTTATATTAATAATGTATCAGAACCCACATTTAATGGAAGATTTATAGTTAAATCAGTTCTAGCTCCATTCGATGACATTGCTATTTCATTTACATATGAACTACCATCAGTTCCTCCGATTGCTAATCCAGTTCTAAGCACTTCTGGAAAAGAAGAAGTAATATTTACCATTGAAGGAAATATTGGTGTAGGTAATGCATACTATTATGAATTCTATGACGAAGGATTGGGGTATTATGTGACTTTACCTTCTACTACAATATTGACTCCAATTACAAACTATGAATATGAAAAGAAAATAGAAGAAGAAAAAAGAAATATATTTGTTTTAAAACCTACATACCTTAATGTCATATTCAATGACTTAGAAGATATTATGCCATATAAAAAAGGTGGTGCTCAGTATGTGAACACCACCCTGAAGAGAGCAGACAATATACGTCTTTTTAGTTAATCAATCTTCAGCAAGTTTCTGGAAATAAGAAAGTGCATCATCTTCGTCTTCATCAACAGAGTTGATTGTAGGAAGTGAAGGAGACTTAGAACGAGCATAAGATTGTTCTAGTTCTTCCACAACACGATCTTGAACTGTGGGAGTTTGTTCAAACTCTTCAAGATCATCTTCTTGTTCAACCACTGCACGAGAACGAGTAGGAGAAGAGTTCTTAAGACCAAGAACTGTATTCATGCGACGTTCGAGTTCTTCATAGGACTTGAACTGATCAGGAGCAGTGATTGCAGTCAACGAATACTCTTTCTTCCAGAGGGCTTCAAGAGCATCATCATCATCCAGTAGTGGTTCAACTGAGCCAAATTCTGACTTGTCGTAGTTCCAATACCCATCTTTCTTTACGATTTTGAGTTTGAAATTAGCACCCTGCCAGAAGTCAAAAGGATTGATAGGAGTTTCATCCTCAAACTCAGGTTGCATTGCTTCCATGATCTTATCAAAGATCTTCTTTCCATACTTGAAGAGGAAGACTTTACCTTCGTTTGCGGGATTTGCAGGATCTTTTACAACGTAAATGTTACTGTAATAAGACAGTTTGCGTTTTTGTTTACGAACAGTTTCTTTGTTAGATTCAATACCACTGTTCCAAAGATCACGATTATATTCACCAAGAGGATCTTTTTGTCCAATAGTGGTCAAAGAGTTTTCAATGTACCAACCACCAGGACCTTGGAAGGCGTGAGAATACATTTTTGCCCAGGGAAGTTCTTCATTTTCAGGGGCAGGAAGGAAACGGATAACTGCAAAACCGTTACCAGTCTTATCCATTTCAGGTTTCCAAAGACGCTCATCAGCACCTCCAGAAGTTGTACTCATCTTCTCAACTTCTTTCACCAACTTAGAAGTGAGAGAACCCAGTTTGGATTGTTTTTTAAGATCAGAAAAAGACATTAGATTTCTCCGTATTAGTAGGATTTGGCCTTTGTGTACTTCGTTATTCTACAGGTCGGAACCTGTCTTGTCAATCTGTTGTTTCATGATCTCAAGCATTTTGGACATGTTATTGAGAATGATATTCATGTCAGTGCCAGGAGGCATACCCATCATGATAGCAGAATTAACAATTCTTTCTTTCATTTCCCTTGCTTCAGGATCATCAGATAAACTCATTCTTGTGTAAAGAACTTTTTGTTTATCCAGAAGAGTTTCTAAAACTTCAACATGTTCAAGTTTCTCTTCCTTACTCATCGTAGGAAACTTAAAAATATTTCCATAGATTTGTTCTTGAAGTTCTGCAATTTCAGTCATCTCTGAACGGACGACTTCGGAGTTAAAAAAACTCATTTATCCTCCAGAATAATTTCTTTCAAGATTTTGCGAAAACGAAATACATCAATATTTAGAAACGGATTATATTTTTTAATCCGACGACTTACGGTTTGCCACACCGGATCTTGAAGTTTTTTATCAAAGTTTCTTGAGTAAGAAAATATCTTATCAAATAGAACCATTGTTTCCAATGATACTTTACCACTCAAAAATTTTTTTAAAAGAACAGGATGTCCCTTCGAACACTTGAAGACATCCTCAAATTTATTTTCTTCAAATAAGGATTGACTTTCTTCTTTGAAGACATAAGAAAGTGATTGAATTTTCTTTTGCCATGTTTGATATCTTGTTTCCCCTTCTTTCATCATTTCACCGATCCAAAGTGTTTCTGGATCAGGACAGGAAACAAAATTAGCAACAAAAAATTCTACAACTTCTTGATCAGATTTTTGTCTGGAAATCTTTTCAAACCAGAAACGATCTTTACGTTTATAAAAAGACTGTACAGTTGCTCTACTTTTCCCACAATACTTATGATAATCGTAACTATCTTTTGTAAAGTGGTTTTTCAGTGCAAGATATTCACGATAAGCATCAAAAGGCATCATTAAAAAATCAATTTAGCACGCGAAGTTTTTTTAAGAAAGTTTAGTTCCATTGCTTCATACTTAATCTTTTCTTTCAAAGGTTTTGAAATAAGTTTAGGAACAGATTCCAAATCAATATTGTTTTGTTCACAGAAGTAGATAATCGCATCAATATAATTCATCTCTACGTTTACCTGCACAAGGTTTTCAATCTCTTGTGCAAAACGAGATGGACAAAAGAATTTATTTTCTAATGCTTTCTCTAATTCATTCTCCATCTGACCTAGTATTGTGACGTACAAATTCTTTAATATAACGAACTAATAGTTTAATATAATCCCCTTTGTTCCTTTTGTCAAATACTTTTACTTCACCACCAGGAGTTACCATGAGAGTGATAAGTTTTTTAACAACTTGACCAGTGAGTTCATAATAAGCGGACGCATAAAAAGTTTCTTGAACAAAATAATTTTCAATCCACTCTTCTGGTTTGATTTTATCTGAAGTCTTGAAGTCGATGACCGCTAGTTCGCCATCATATTCAGCAATACAATCTACTCTACCTGCGAGACCAAGATACTCTGAATAGAGTGTTCGTTCAATTGCATGAATATTATTTATCTTATCTAGATAAGGTTTTGCATAATGGAACATGAACTTTGTCAGGGGTTGGTAATCATCCCAATTTAATTCTTTGTTTTCAAGATAATCTTGACAGACTTGGTGAAAGTCAGTTCCTCTTGCAGTTGCTTTTCTTGTAATTGCATTTGCCTTTTCTTCACCAACTCTTTTTCTCCATTCAACAAAGATCTGTCGATTGTAGAAAGAAGTTACAGATGTAATTGAAGGAACCCACTGTCCATCGGGAAGATTGTACAGACGGATTCCATTTGTTTCTTTCTTTTCTAATTCAAGATCACCTAAGTAATTACAATGAATAAAACTCATACACCAACTTCCATTTTCGCAAGGATATATTCTTTCACAAATCCAGAGCGAACAATGTCATCCACACCAAATTCAATAATATCAATTGAAGGCATCACACGAAGAACTTTCATGAAGTCAATGATTCCATTCTTTTCATTCGTCTTAATAAGATCTGATTGAGTGGCATCACCACAGAACATGATCTTACTATTCTCACCTACACGAGTAATTATACTATCAAGTTCATGAAAGTTCAAGTTTTGGAATTCATCTACAATAACAATAGCATTGTCAAGAGTAGTTCCACGAATAAAAGAAGTAGACCAAAAACTAATTGTTCCTTGAGTTTTTAGATTACCATAGAGCATTTCAAATGATGCATCATCTGGCATTTGGAACATATACTTTACCATATTCTTATAGGGAATTTGATAAAGTGATGACTTGTCTTCATGATCACCAGGAAGAAAACCAATTTCACGGGTAGCAACAAGAGACCTAACGATATAAATTTTTTCGTAAGGGGTCCTATCATCAAGAACATCCTGGAGTGCATTATAGAGTGTGATAAACGTTTTACCTGTTCCAGCACATCCGTAAGCAACTAAATTTTGGTTTTTCTCATATGCCTCATACAGTAGTTTTTGATTTTCTGTAAGAGGTTCAATATCCCTCATCAAATCAGAACTGATTGGTTTTTTGCGTTTCATCTGTTTCGCAGTCATCCCAACACCAATCGGTTGATCCTCTTTTCTTCTTCTTGCCATATAAAAAAATTAAATTGGTTTTACTTTTGAACCGGGTGCTTTTGATGCCTTATGAAGAACATCATTCCATCCTGGATGAGATTTTTTCAATCTATCATAAACTTCACCAATCTCTCCTGATGATGGGCAAGTAGATGGATCACTCCAATCTCTTGTCCAATCTGGATTATCTACCTTCCACTGATCCCATTCAGTAACAGACATTGTTACTTCTTTTTGTTCACCAGTAACTTTATTATAAACCGGATACGTTGCCAATGTTACTCCTCCATCGTATGTAAGGATATTTATTCAATAGTGATAGAGGGTGCATCTGAACAGTCCGAACAACCTTCACGAGTCCAACCAAGTGCTTCAGATACAGCAGGGAACTGACAAGTAAAGATACAACGAACAAGTTCTGCAATCTCCATGTGTTCCTTCTGTGTACCGTGTGCAGAACGGAGATCGATGTAATGGATCCATGACCTTACAGAGCCCGTCATATAGAGTCTTGTGGGGGTCGCCAGAGGGAGTACAAACCTTGCACACTCCTTTGCGACTCCCTTATCTAGAAGACGGTTGTAGAGTCGTAGAGCACTTTCAAAATGAACACGAATATCTTCTGTTAGAGTCAGTTTCAAATAATCAGGAATGTCATCAATACTGTTCTGACGATTCTTATTATCCTGACGACGTAGTTCAGGAAGAGGAATAGTTTTGTTTAGGAGATTGGTATCAGCATACCGTTGTGAAAATTCTTGATATGTAAAGGACCTATGGCGGAGAATTTGAGCCGCAATACCCCTTGTAGTGTTAATTTCAACAGTCATTGAAGCTTGTTCGAAAATACTCCAGTGTTGGTGTTGAATACAATACTTGAGTAGTCCAGAGAATTTTTCATTCTCCTGATTTGCAGGATTAGAAACTCTGGCACAATAAGCCATATGTTTCTCTGCATCAGGTGTAACACTAATTAGTTTTACTTCTGGTTTCATGAATTCGAATTCAGTTAGTGTATCCATCATCATCGTCATAAAATACTTCGTCGTAATCTTCTAGATAAGTTGCAATTTCTTCATATTGTGGTTCTTGTTGTTTATAAGAATCCACATCTGAATTAATCTCTGACTTTAGACATTCTACCAGAGATTCAAGGTTTTTTACAATTAGCTTAAGCTTTTCTCTATCCATTTTTATCAACCCTGACAAAGGTAATTATACATAAAAAAAAGAGGGGAGTCAAGTCCCCTCTTTCAAAATATTTACTTATTCAACAATAGAACTTCAAAATAAATTAAGAAAATGAATGCCGTTGATGCACCAGTAATGGCAGCAATCGTTGTAATCATTTTCTTGCACCAACGTTGATGAGTTGTGCCTGGTGGCGTCTTTGTTCTTTTTGTTTTTGATCTTTAATCAATTGTAGGAAGTTCAGTTTCTGCATCACTTATGTCCCTCCTTTACAAACTTAACACCACGATAGGTTTCATTGTATTGTTGGGGTTGTTGCATCATTTGTTGTTGATACTCAAGACGCTTTTGAGTATCATATTCGATGCCACGGTATACTACTTTTGACATTAGGGTTCTCCTTAGTTTTTGAGGTTAAAGAGCGTTCCTTCAGTCGGCGTTTGCGTTCGCTATTTGCGAATAGCGAATGAACGATCCGTTCCGCGTCGGCTTACTTCCGTCCTATTCAGTTTTAGCACTTAAGTTTCATAACATCCTTTCGGAGTTCTGATAGCAATCGGTCTTCTTTTCTTTGGTCTACTACATCGTCGTTTTTAACGATGTCCATTAGTTCCCACGCTGCGTCGCAACTTATAGTCACTTGATTGGATTTAGCAAGTTGTGGCGTAGAAATAGAAAAAAGTGGAACCCATGCTAAAAGCAAAAGTGCTTTAGTCATAGGATGAACGTTAGGGGATTATTATACCCCTATTCAAACTATATAGTCAAGCACTTT
>Ga0222712_10004653_pt1 | contig 14247 bp, 6 predicted proteins | sample C33_657DmetaG_FD_165043 | JGI IMG/M metagenome (GOLD analysis project Ga0222712, IMG submission 165043) | Estuarine water microbial communities from San Francisco Bay, California, United States - C33_657D | ecosystem: Environmental > Aquatic > Marine > Unclassified | place: USA: California... | reverse complement strand
TTGCGCACGATTCTCAACCATCGACGTCGAGCACGCGTGGGGTCACACGACGAGTCACGGACTCGTCCTTCCCCGTCGACGTCGAGCACGCGTGGGGTCACGCGACGAGTCACGGACTCGTCCTGGACGACTGCCGTCGTCGTCGACAGGCGTCGTCGTCCTCCTAAAATCCTCCTCGCTCGCGCGCAGTCGTCGACGCGACGACGCGATGGCGAACGCGACCGCGACGTCGGGAAAGACGTGGGAAAAGACGTCGGACGAACGCTCGTCGACGACGTCGACGTCGACGACGACGTCGTCGTCGTCGTCCGCGCTCGCGACACTGTTCGCACGCGCGAACGCGCGCGCGAACGATGGACACAAGGCGACGAGGGAAGACGTCACGCGAGCGTTTCGAGCGTTACTGTTACAGTGCCATCCCGACCGCGGAGGAACGCGCGAGGCGTACGATGCGTTGGTGCGAACGCGCGACGACGCGTACGATGAGGTCGATCGCGCGACGTTGATGAATGACGCGTCGACGTACGATTGGCGAGCGTCGCGAAAGACAAAGGCGAGGGATGACGGCGCGCGAGCGCGCGAGGAGGCGAGGACGAGGACGAGGACGCCGACGAAGGCGGAGACGACGAGGACGACGACGGCGACGACGACGACGATAGGGGCGCCGACGATGCGGACGTTCGAGCACGCTTCGTGCGTGACGGCGATGGCGACCTATCGATCGGTCGTAGCCGTGGGAGAAATGAGTGGACGCGTGAGCGTTTGGCACGTCGACGACGGGGACAACATTTTCGCCTTTGACGCGCCGAGCGAAGGAAACGATGCGGTGTCGATCGTCGATTTCGGACGACATGGACGATTAGCGGTGACGTACGTGACGACTAAACCGCATTTTCTGCGTGTCGACGAGGGAAAGAAAATGGCTTCAAAACCGCGGTTGATGAACGACGCTCACGACAAACGAATCACTTCGGCGTCGTGGTTCGCTGGCGGCGACGACGATGGAAACGATGACGCGATATCAAACGCATTCGTCACGGCCGCGTTAGACGGCACGGTTATCGTACGATCATTCACAAGCGAGACGTCGAGCCGTTTGGGATGGGCGAAAACGCACGCCGTCATTGCTTTGGGGACCTTGGCGACGACCGCGACGTCGGGCTTTCTCACCGTCGCGGATGTTCGGGGCAATTTTCAGCTCTGGCGCGTCGAAATGTGCGGCGAAACCTTGAGCGATGTTCGAGCCACGGCGTTTTCCAACGTCGTCGCATGGGATGGATTCGGAGGAATCTCGCGAGTGTTCATGTCGCTCGCATCCGACCGTCACCTCCGCGTTCTCACCGTGTTTAACGACGTCAACAAACGAGAGAGCCGGGCGCTCGAATGGAACGCCTCCATCGCGGGCGACGCCGTGGACATCAAAGGATTCCAAGGAGCATTCCCGAGCGCAAAAACGACGTTTCGCGGTCTCGTTACTGACATTCAGTGCGTACCGACGTCGAGATCCGACGACGACGACGACGACGACGACGACGCAGACGAGGACGAAGACGAAAGCCTCGCGTCGTCGTCTTCCTCCTCGTACGTCGTCCTCGTCGACGACGTCGTCTACGTCATCGACGCCGAAACGAAGTCCACGACCTACGCCCTCGATCTCGTTACGTCGGGATCATTCGTCCATCGCCTCAGCGCCAGCGCGTTCGCGATTTCGCGCGTCGTCGGCCACTCCCTCGTCGTCGACGCCTTCGACGCCGACGACGGCGCCGCGTTTCCCTCCCCCGTCGTCCTCCCTCTCGCCGCCTTTGCCTCGCGCGACGCCGTCGCGTCGTCGTCGTCGTCGTCGTCGTCCTCTACCGCGGCCGTGCGCGTGCTCGCCCCTTCGCGCGTTTCCCTCCATCATCCTCGCGACGTCGTCGTCGTCGCCGCTCGACGCGTCGTCGTCGTCGTTCGCGTCCTCGCTCGACCGAGTTCGCGTGCCCGCTTTCACAGTTTCACGCGCGACGCGACGGGGTCGAATGCATGAATGCATGAATGCATGAATGTCCGAATGAATGCATGTCCGAATGTCCGAATGTCCGACCGACCGAATGAATGTCCGAATGTCCGAATGAATGTCCGAATGAATGTCCGAATGTCCATCCGACCATCCTAGCACGACCACGGGTCGACGACGACGATGTCGATGTCGATTTCGGATAACGCCCTCGATCGATCGAGGGCGACTTCGAACACCGACGTGTACACCGACGTGGGCGAGCGCGCGAGTCACACGCGCGCAAACGCACACACGCGAGGACGACGAGAACGATGTCGCACGCACAAACGAACGCGATGTGCGCATCGATGAAATCGCTCGCGATGAATGATGGTGGTGCGAGACGAGGCGACAGACGACGAGCGCGCGGGGGGGCGAGCGCGCGAGACAGAGCGAACGAGCGACGAAGAAAGAGCGAAGCGCGAGCGACGAAAGGGGAGACCGAAGCGGAGGCGAGAGTGCGAATCGCGATGCAAATGGATGCGGATTCGAAAATACCCGTGGAAGCGTCGACGATGCGACAGACGTTTCCTTTAGCCGCGGTGATTGGGCAAGAGAAAATTAAAAGCGCGCTGCTCCTCGGCGGCGTGGACCCGTCGTTGGGCGGGATCGCGATCTCGGGCAGACGTGGGACGGCGAAGTCGATCATGGCTCGCGGGTTACACGCGCTGTTGCCCCCGATCGAGTGCGTGAAGGATTCATACTGCAACGCGGACCCGCGAACGCCGAGCGAGTGGGAGGAAGGTTTGGCGGCGAAAGCGCCTCGAGACGCGAACGGGGACGTGATGACGATCATTCGCGACGCCCCGTTCGTGCAAGTGCCTCTAGGGGTCACCGAAGATCGCTTGATCGGCACGGTGGACATCGAAGAGAGCATGAAGCAAGGGAAGACGATTTTCCAGCCCGGGTTGCTCGCGCAAGCGCATCGAGGGATTTTATACGTGGACGAGATCAACCTTTTGGATGACGCCGTCTCAAATTTATTGCTCTCGGTTCTCGCCGAAGGCGAAAACGTCGTCGAACGCGAAGGAATCACGCTGCGCCACCCGTGCAAGCCGTTGTTGATCGCGACATTCAACCCGGAGGAGGGTAACTTGCGGGAGCACCTTTTGGATCGAATCGCCGTGACGTTGTCGGCGGATCAAATGTTAACGTTCCAAGACCGCGTTGAAGCGGTGAATCAAGCGATGGGATTCCAAAACTCCGCAGAAAAGTCGGTGAAGAGCGTTGAGGAGGCGACGGAGGGCATCAAGACTTCGATTATTTTGGCGCGCGAATGGCTCGAGGATTGCGTGATTACGAAGGAGCAAGTGGAGTACTTGGTTCGCGAGGCGGTGCGCGGGAAAATTCAAGGTCACCGCGCCGAGCTGTTCGCCGTGAAGGCGGCTAAGGCTCTCGCCGCGCTCGATGGTCGTTCCAAGGTGAATGCGGATGATTTAAAAGAGGCCGTGCGCCTCGTCATCGTTCCCAGATCGGACATCATGGACAATCCTCCAGAGGACCAACCAGATGACGACGAGATGCCGCCGCCGCCGCCGCCGCCACCGCAAGACAACGCTGAAGACGAGGACCAAGAAGAGGACGAGGAAGACGAGGATGAGGAGAAAGAGGAAGAGGAGGACGACATTCCCGACGTCCCCGAGGAGTTCATCTTCGACGCCGAAGGCGTGATTTTGGACAAGGAGGTGACGCAATTCGCGCAAGCGACGAACCGTAAAGGTGGTCGCTCTGGACGTTCGAAGAATATCATTTATTCTAACGATCGCGGTCGCTACATCAAGCCAGTGTTGCCTAAGGGTAACACCATTCGTTTGGCCGTTGACGCGACGTTGCGCGCCGCCGCGCCGTACCAAAAGGCGCGTCGCTCAAGAGATCCGAACGAAATCAAGAAGAAGGTTTACGTCGAAAAGGGCGACATGCGTGCTAAAAAACTCGCTCGTAAGGCTGGTGCGTTGGTTATTTTCCTCGTCGACGCTTCGGGTTCGATGGCGTTGAACAGAATGAACGCCGCCAAGGGGGCGGCGTTGAACATTTTGGAGAGCTCGTATAAGAGCCGCGACATGGTTTCCATCGTTCCGTTCCGCGGCGACGAGGCTGAGGTGCTTTTGCCGCCTTCTCGGTCGATTGCTATGGCCAGAAACCGTCTCGATCAAATGGCGTGCGGTGGTGGTTCTCCTCTCGCGCACGGTTTGTCCATCGCCGCTCGAGTCGGCTTGAACGCCATGTCCACCGGCGACGTCGGCCGCGTCATGATTGTTTGTCTCACCGATGGGCGCGCCAATGTCTCTATTAACAAATCCAACGGCGATCCCGAATGGTGGGGGCCGGAGGCGAAGAAAGCTACGCAAGAAGAACTCAATCTGGAGGTGAAGGAGATGGCGGCTAAGATTGGCGCCGCGGGAATGTCCGTTCTCGTCATCGACACGGAGAACAAGTTCCTTTCGTCGGGTACAGCCGAGGAGTTAGCGAAGAACGCTCGAGGTAAGTACTACTACTTGCCCAACGGTACGGAGCGAGAAATCGCGGCGGCGACGGCGTCGGCGATGGCTGCCGCCGCTCAGGATTGAGCGTCCAGACGCACATCACACCCCTAGATACGGTATTGAAATGACTACGGTAAGCTTTTATTATCATCCATCGAGCTACGGGCACGCTGCGTATCGCGCGTACATCACTTACCACGCTTCGCGTCGCGGCGTCCTCGGGCGGCTTTGAACTTTCTTTTGACGCCGGCGTTGACGTTTCCCTGTTTCGCCGTGACGCGCCTCGCCGTGGCGTAACTAACTTTTACCCTTCGACCTCCGACGAGTTCTTGTCCGTCCTTTTTCAGCGCGCGTTCGAGATCACCATCGCTCACGAATTCGATGTGCGCAAACCCTTTAAAATCCCCATTAGCTTTGTCCGTACCGAGACGAATCTCTACGATTTCGCTTTCGCCGCCAAACGTTTCGCGAAGAATGTCTTCGGTAACCGAATAGTCTAAATTGGCGACGAACGCGATGTGTTGGCCCTCAACCTTCCCGAGGTCTTCTTTGGGAACATCTTTCGCTTTTTTGTGCTCGAAAGGTTTCACCACGAGTTTCATACCGTCCCATTCGGTGTCGTGCCAACGCGCGCAAGCTTCCTTCGCCGTTTGCGCCGACGCGAAAGTGACGATGGCGATACCACGGAATCGACCAGTATCGGCAAAAGTCATGCAATCAATGCTCTCAACCGTGAGCGTGTCATCCATGAACGCCTCCTCGATGTCTTCGGGGGTTTTATTGAATGGAATCCCTCCGACGAAGACTTGCCTCGCGCGCCGTTCGAGCTCCTCCGCGCCGCCGTCAACTTTTCCTTCTTTCTCCTCTGAGTCGCTCGCGTCGTCGTCATCCGACGACGACGACGACGACGACGAGGAGGAGGAGGAGGAGGAGGAGGAGGACGACGACGACGAGTCATCGTCGTCGTCGTCGACGGTTGGATCGTAACGATTCGCCGACGCGAACGCCTCCGATTTTCGCGTCTCCTTCGTCTCCTTTACCTCGTTCACCTTCTTCATATCTTTCGTCGTCGAAGCGTCACCGACGTTCGCACTTCCTTCTTTTGCGCCTTCGCGCTCGTCCCGTCGCTTCTTCCTCGCCTCCATGACCGCTAAAAGTTTCTCTCTCTTCGTCATCTTCTTCATCCGTTCGCTTTTGGGCGCGTTCTCCTTCGCGCGCGCGTCGCAACACTCCTCGCAGCACGCGCGCGTTTTCCTCCGTTGTCCGACGGAGAATTCCCGCATTTTTTTCCTCGCTTGACAACTCTTACACGTCAACCATCGCCTCGCATCGTCGTCCTCTTCGTCGTCCTCTTCGTCGTTCGCGCGCGCGCGACGCGCCGCCTTTAACGCTTTTTTACGCATCGCCCGCGACTCCGCGGACTCTTTCGCAGTCGTCGTCGTCTTAGGCGTCTTAGGCGTCACAGGCGTCATAAGCGTCATGCGCGTCGTCGTCTCAGGCGTCGTCTCAGGCGTCGTCTCAGGCGTCGTCTCAGGCGTCGTCTTCGGCGTCGTTCGAGACGACGCCTGGCGAACGCCGCGCGTGACGACGCCGACGACGACGTCCGTCGCGATGACGCCACGAATGTGACACACGACCTCGACGTCGAGGACGATGACGCCACGAATGTGACAGTGTGACACACGACCTCGACGTCGATGACGCCACGAATGTGACACACGACCTCGACGTCGAGGACGTCGACGACGGTGGCCGAGGACGACGCGACGTCGAGCGAGGACGTCAATTGAGGACGACGACATCGAACGAATGATGGAGCGAACGCGCGCGCGACTCAACGTCGTCGTTCTCGGCGGCACGGGCGTCGTCGGAAGCGCGTTGGTGCGAATGATGCGAATGAACGAGAACGTCAGCGATGGGAATGAACGACGCATTCGTCTGCGAATGTGGATGAATTCGACGACGATCACGCGAGTGAGCGACGAGGACGATGGAAGAACGAGCGTGAACACGATCGATCGCGCATCGCAGTCGATGGATGATGCGATCGAGCGATGCGCGAAGGAGAACGAAAACGAGGCGACGTGCGTGGTGGATTGCACGTCGAGCGCGGAGGCGGCGGGGGCGTACGCGCGCTGGCTCTCGCGCGGATGGCACGTCGCGACGTGTAACAAAAAGGCAAACAGCGGGGATTTAACGTATTATCGCTCGTGCGTGGAGGCTGCGAATACACGAGGGAACGGGAAGTGGTTCGTCGAGGGCACGATCGGCGCCGGGTTACCAGTGGTGAGTACGCTTCGGACGCTGCGAGCGACCGGCGACCGTCTGGAGTCGGTGCGAGGGATCTTTTCGGGAACGATGAGCTTTTTGTTCAACACGTGGGACGGTACGAGTTCGTTCGCGGCGATCGTGGGGCGCGCGAAAAGCGCGGGGTACACCGAACCGGACCCGCGGGAAGATTTAAACGGCTTGGACGTGGCGAGGAAGGTCGTCATCGCGGCGCGCGAGTGCGGGATGATGATCTCGTTGAGCGACGTCGACGTGGAATCCATGGTGCCCCGCGAGCTCGAGTCGTGTTCTGCGGATGAATTCATGGCGCGCCTCGCGGAGAACGACTCGGCTATGGCGAAGCGCGCGCGCGTCGCCGCCGAGCGCGGCGCGGTGCTGCGTTTCGTCGGCGCCGTCGACGTCGTCAATCAGAAAGCTTCGGTTTCGCTCGCCGAATTCCCGAACACGCACCCTTTCGCGACGCTTTCGGGGACGGATAATGTATTCGAAATCCAAAGCGCGCGGTACGGTCCAACGGGGAAATCTACGCCTATGATCATTCGCGGTCCGGGCGCCGGAGCCGAAGTCACCGCCGCCGGCGTATTCGGCGACATCGCGCAGCTCGCCAGAGAGCTTTAGACGAGTACGAATCGACTTTTTCGCGAGCGCGCACTTGTGAATTCTTCCTTTCTCGTCATGTTTTTCTTCCCTTCCGCGCTCGTGAACGTCGCTCTCCGACGCGTCGACTTTTTCGCGTCGACGCGTCTCTCGGCCTCACTCGCTCGCGCGCGAGAGCGCGCATGGCGTCTTTTTCAATCGCCGCCCCCGTCGATTGGGACGACGACCTGCGGTTGGATTCGAGCGATGACGACGATATCGACTTGGTGTGCGTCGATGACGTCGTGAAAGAGCACGAACGACGACGGAAAGCCTTGGAGGCGTCGCGCTGCGCGAGCGACGACGACGACGACGAGCTACGCGTCATCGGCGACGACGACGACGACGACGACGACGACGATGACGACGACGGCGCAAAACGTCGACGCGCGAGCGTGGACGATCGAACGCACGATGCGCGCGATCGAGCGAACGAGGAGTCGGCTTCGGTGCTGCACGAGAATTTCAAAAATCGACGAAACGACAGCTCGACGCCGTCGACGTCCAAGGCCAAGTCGACAAAGACACCGCGAGCGTCGAGCGCGGGGAGATCGAGCGCAGGGGTTAAGAAATCACGCGCGCGCGTGCACACGATGGTGGGAGCGGAAGTGATGGCGGATGCGGCTGAGGATGAAAATGATTCGCGCGTTCGCGACTTTGTAAACTTTTGTCGCGAACGTCCACAGTGCGTCAACGTCAAGTGGCTCGAGAAGCGCGAAGAAGACAACACGTTACCACCGGGTTTCACGATGTGCCCCACCTTGAGCGAGATTCTGCGTCGGTGCGGGTGCGGGGCGCTTTTCAAGCACCAAGCCGACGCCATACGCGCGGTGAGGCTCGGGAAATCAATCGTCGTCGCCACGCCCACGGCGTCAGGGAAATCCTTGTGTTACGTCATACCGATATTTGAGGCGATCATGCAAGAAAAATCAAACGCGAAGGCGCTTCTGATGTTTCCATTGAAGGCTTTGGCGAATGACCAGTTGAACAAGATGCGGCGATTCACGCAGAGCGCGCAAGATTTATTTTATGAAATCAACTCGACGTTCAAGGAGCGGTGCGGCGTCGATGCCGATGCCAAGTCGAAGAACGCATTTTTAGCGGCGAACTATCCGGGTATCGACATCAAGCGCCTCGAGCGCCTTGCTGAAGCGAAAATGGCGGTGTGCGACGGCGACACGGCGGACGACGTCAAGGCGGAGATTCGAAAACAAGGCACACAGATCATTCTGACGAATCCCGATTCCCTTCACCACGCCATGCTTCCCGGACACAAATCTTGGGGTAAAAAATTTTGGAGCAACCTGAAGCTAATCGTTCTCGACGAAGCTCACACGCACACGGGGGTGGCTGGGAGCCATGTGGCCAACGTCCTGCGGCGACTTTTGCGCGTGTGCGCTTCGTGGGATTCAAGTTCGCGAGTCGAGTTCATTTGCACATCGGCGACGATATCCAATCCCGTCGCGCACGTCCGGCGATTAACCACGCGCACTCCCGTATGCATCGACGAATCTGGCGCACCGAGCGGCGAAAAGGCCATGGTGCTTTGGCAGCCGCCCGAGGCGGAAGGAACATCGGCGGGTCAGTTCACATCCAAGGGATTCAATGGTTTTCAACAACAGCACGAAGAGAACGCGTCTGCTTCGCAGATGTTGCGACGCAGTCCTTACGCCGAAGCGGCAGATATCATAGCGAACTTGGTTCAGAGGAACATTCGGTGTTTAGCGTTCGTCAGCGCGCGTAAGATTGCGGATTCGGTAGCGCGCGACGTGAAGACTCTTCTCGTCAAGATACCGAGACCAGATTTGGTGAGTAAGGTTGACAGTTACAGAGCCGGGTACAACCAAAGCGAACGTCGCGCGTTGGAGCGAAAGTTACAGCGCGGTGAAATCAGCGCGCTTGTGTGCACGAGCGCGCTGGAGATGGGCATCGACGTCGGCGCGCTCGACGCCACCGTCCACGTGGGCGTTCCCGAAACGGCGTCCGCTATGTGGCAACAAGCAGGTCGAGCTGGTCGGCGCTGCGGCGCATCCGTCGCGGTCGTCGTCGCTTGCGAGCGTCCACTCGATCATTACTACGTCACGCGCTCGGATGAACTGTTCTCGCGCAGGCCCGAGGAGGCGCTTTGCGATCCTCACAACGCGGCGATTTTAGAACTCCATCTTCCGTGCGCGGCGAGAGAAGTCGCCATCGACCTCAGGGGAGCAGATTCCATCCTTTTTTCGGCGTGCAAAGAGGACGCCGTGGGTGACTTACCGCCGACGTTTAAATCGCCTTTGCATTTGGCGGTGAAACGCGCCCTCGCGGAAAACCGACGAACGTGCGTTTTCAACGCGGTGACAAAAACAATCGAGTGCTTGCCCGGGCTTTATCCGCACAGATCAGTGATGTTGCGCGGCGTGCAAAGCGACGAGGCGTGGACGCTCACGGACGCGTCGTCCGAGCCGCATCGAGTGCTCGAGCAGATCGAAGGACATCGAGCGATGTCGCGCCTTTACGTTGGTTGCATTTACCTCGCTCGCGCAGGTCAGTTCATCGTTCGAAAGCTCGACAAGGAGGCTCGCATCGCGTACGCGGCGCCGTATGAAAAGATGGAGAACACGACGACTCGCGAGCGCACTGAAGTGATCATCATGTCTCCAGACCCCAAGCAAGGTATCGAAGAAATTCGCTCGAAGAGCGTCCGCGGGACGAAAGTTTATATCGGTAGCGTGCACGTCATCGAACGCGTGCACGGATTCATTCGCAAAGATCATTTCACTGGTAAAATTTCTCACGAAGAGGTTTGGGCGAAACCCGTGGTGAGCGCGGAGTACGAAACACGCGCGTGTTGGTTCGACTTGCCGAGCGAGGTCGTGAACCGTCGATTGGTCGCTGATGTTTTGCGCGAGGCCACGTGCGGCGTCGCGAACGTTTGTGTCGGGCTCGTTGGTTCCATCGCGATGTGCGACACGCGGGATATTGCCGGGGCGATAGTTTTGCCGAGCGCGGAAACCGGCATCACTGGCGTTCCTCGTATTTTCCTCTACGACACGACGCCGCACGGCATCGGGATCGCCGAGAAAGTTTTCGATGAAATTGAGACGCTATGGTCGAAATCGATGGAGACGATCACGCAGTGCGAGTGCGAAAAAGGATGCCCGAGTTGCATTCAATTCGGTCCCAAAGGCAGAGACGCTGGATTTTCCAAAAGGCACTGTAAAGTTGTGTTCGACGGCATCCTCGCGGCTTGGATGAATTGATATTATTTTTCGACAGAAACGCAAATCAGCGCGACGACAATTTTTAACGACGCCGTTTGCTCGAGTTTCGAGGTCGTCCACAAAGACAAGGCGACCCAGAATCGGTGGGGCGCGTGGCACCGCGAGTAGTACTGGCGACGGCGAAGCGATTGAAGTCGTTTGGGCGCCCATCGCGATGAGGACTGCCGAAGTCGACGCGTACGATGAAAATGCACATTCGCCCGCGCATCACTGGCGAGCCGGATGAGTAAAAACACGGCAAATCGAATCGAACGATGAAATGAAAACATGCATGAATTAGTTGCTTGCGTTGAAATGAATTGTAAAACAAACCATCGGCGAGACCTGGAGTTGAGGCGGCGGCGACGAGACGCGGCGGCGACGAGACGCGGCGGCGACGCATTCGCGATCGATTCCGACGCGCGCGACGGCGCGAAACAACGGTTCGCTGCGCTGTCGGCGTCGGGAAATGAATCGACTCATCGCATTCGATCGTCCTCGGTACAAACGTCGGTCGTATGTCCGCCTCTGTCGACGTTCTCGAGGGGTGAGGTAAACGCTCGAAAAACGCTCGAAAAACAAGGTAAACGCTCGCAAAACGCTCGAAAATCGAGGTGAACGCGAGAGACGCGCGCGGGCCACTGTTTCGCGACTGTTTCGCGCGAGTCGAGACGACGCTAAACCGAGGCGAGGTGTGTGTACGCGAGGGATCCTCTGTCGTTTGCTGTCACGATTCGCACGTGCCCGGCGCGTTGTCGGTGTAACGTCGCGGCGCCTCGCCTCACGAGAGTCGTCAGAGACGCGCGCGATCCTTTTTCAGGAGCGCGCCTTCCTTGAACGCGGTGTCGTCGGGCATAAAGACTGCGGAGAAATGGTTTTTTCGATCACCAAACACGCTCCTCCAACTCCGGACGAGCGCGTCGGGTTGTTTGTATGGACGCGCGATATGGATGGTGTGCAACGATACCTCGTAGATGCGTACGATGAGTCAACGCGGAGGTACACCATGGTCAATAATTGCGACTTTTATGGCGATGATATTCGCTGGACCGAGGCTGAGATACAGGCGGTTCGCAAATGGGAAGTTCCTCTGCACGACGACCGCGGGCGCTGTTCAACATTCCATGACGCAATAATTCGCGGGCACGAGGCGTGCGTTCGATCGTTAGAACCGTTTGGGTTCGAACGGAAAACGTTCGTGTGCATGTGCGCCAGCTACGGTCATCTCGATCTCATGCGATGCCTGGTCGTCGACTTTCATTGGGAAATGGACGCAGACGCGTTATTGTACGCGTCTTTCAGAGGGCAGTTACAATGTTTGAAGTTCGCGCTCGAAAACCGGTGCCCGATGAAAAGTGCAAATTTGAAGAAGAAGTGGAATCAATGGTTGAGGGACTGGGATTATTATCCGCCCTTTGATTTCCTCGACGACCAGGATGCATGGTACAAGGCGGAGTGTGAGAGGCACGGGCGCAGAGAGCCTCATGGGGGGTTCGTTGTACACCAGAGATGCCGCGAGTTCGTCACGACGCTGCAAAGTGTGGATGGCTTCTTGCGCGACGTCGCGCCGTTGCTGGACTATCCCGAATATTCGTCGCAGATTTGCGAGCGCGACAAGTCCGTACTGCGCTTGATGCGGAGCAAGTTTTACATCGACTACCCATATCTCGAGGGGCGTCGAGCGCGGTTGCTGAGGATGTTGCGACGCAGTCCGCCATTGCGACGGAAACGAACGCGACGAACGTAGGATAGTCATACGCACGCGCGCCTCCCCGTTGTGAATTCCATGAATGTTGTTTGTTGTCGATGCCTGGAGAACCGTTGGCGCGTCGATGTCGCGAGGTGACGATGCGATAACCAGCGAACGACGGTGCTCTGCTCGTGTTCGAGTCTTTGAGTGTCGTTTGTTTTGAGTGACGCGGTGCTCGTTGTCCTTGTGTTCATTTCTAGCGAGAGTGTGATAGGGGTCGGAATGACATCACCGACTGAGTGTATCGTCTGGTTCGCGTTTGTTTCCGCGAACGCATGATATCAGACGTATCCAAACCGACTCTCATGTGCGTCTGATCGTCGTCGACGGAGATCTCGGGGTCTGACCACACTATTCTCGCGTTTCATCCGCGCTCATCGCGCGCATCACCCGACTGAACTTTTTTTCGGTTCGGCGTCTGATTGTGTTCAAACTTTGTGAAAGAACTGCATTTATTTGACAATCACCAAAAAACGCCGCGAGCGCACGGTGTTCGTGTTGAAATGTCGACGTTATTGACTCTGTCACGTGTCTTCGTGTGCCGCGGTGCTCGTTTTCATTTCTAGCGAGAGTGTGATAGGGGTCGGAATGACATCACCGACTGAGTGTATCGTCTGTTTCGCGTTTGCTTCCGAGAACGCATGATATCAGACGTATCCAAACCGACTCTCATGTGCGTCTGAACGTCGTCGACGGAGATCTCGGGGTCCTACCACACTATTCTCGCGTTTCGTCCGCGCTCATCGCGTGCATCACTCGTCATAACTTTTTTTCGGTTCGGTGTCTGATGGGTCTCAAACTTTGTGAAAGAACTGCATTTATGTAATAATCACCAAAAAACGCCGCGAGCGTTCGATGCTCGTGTTGAAATGTCGACATAAATGACCCTTGGTTCACGCGTCGTTCTGTCGCGGTGCTCGTTGTCCTCGTGTTCCTCGGGTAAAAAACGCGAAATAAGCAGCCACGTGCATGTGTCCTTCGACGCGAAATTGAGTCGCGCGCATCTCGTGGTTTTCCACGTCGTAGCTGTCAAATGTTACGGGTATAATTATGTCTCTGGAACTAACAACGGTACTCCAGGAATGAACAATGGCGGTACCCCTAGAACTAACAACGATGCTCCAGAAACTAACAACGATGACCGCGATTTCTAGCGAGAGTGTGATAGGGGTCGGAATGACCTCAACGACTGATGCTGTTGTCTGTTTCGCGATGGATTCCGGTAACGAGTGATATTATGCGTATCTGAACCGACTTTCATGCCTGTCTGATGCGCGTCGACGGAGATCTCGGGGTCCTAGCAAACCATCGCTGCGTTTTTCACGCTCATCGCATGCATCATCGGACTGAACTTTTTTCCGGTTCGATGTCCGATGGGCTTCAAACTTTGTGAAAGAACTGCATTTATTCCATCATCATCGAAAACGTCGCGAGCGTCGGGTGTTCGTCTTGTTTTGTCGACGTTCATGGCCCATTCGCGTGTGCGTGTGCCGCGGTGCTCGTTTTCTTCGTTTTGTTGACTTCTGGCGAGGGTGTAATAGGGGTCGGAATGACCTCAACGACTGATGCTGTGGTCTGTTTCGCGATGGATTCCGGTAGCGAGTGATATGATACGCATCCAAACCGACTTTCATGCCTGTCTGATGCGCGTCGACGGGTATATGTTAGCAGTTCATGCTCGCCCTTTAGAAAGCCCTAATTTGGGGTCCTCGCGTGTAGGGTTTAGGGTTTAGGGTTTAGGGTTTAGGGTTTAGGGTTTAGGGTTTAGGGTTTAGGGTTTAGGGTTTAGGGTTTAGGGTTTAGGGTTTAGGG
>Ga0222712_10004652_pt1 | contig 14254 bp, 10 predicted proteins | sample C33_657DmetaG_FD_165043 | JGI IMG/M metagenome (GOLD analysis project Ga0222712, IMG submission 165043) | Estuarine water microbial communities from San Francisco Bay, California, United States - C33_657D | ecosystem: Environmental > Aquatic > Marine > Unclassified | place: USA: California... | reverse complement strand
TTAAACAAACTAAGGCCGATCCAAATGGCGCAGCAGAAATAGCTGTAATAGCTTGGTTTCCGCCTGTAGGAATAATTGGATTAGTTGGTAAAAACGGAACTAATTTTTCGTTTACACAAATAGGACCCACACCAGGACCTCCACCACCATGAGGAATTGCAAAGGTTTTGTGTAAATTCAAGTGGCAAACATCTGCACCAATTGTAGCCGGATTTGTTAATCCAACTTGGGCATTCATGTTGGCTCCATCCATATAAACCAAACCTCCATTTTCATGAATTAGATCGGTGATTTCAATAATGGTGCTTTCAAAAACTCCGTGAGTAGAAGGGTAGGTAACCATTAATGCAGATAAATTGTCTTTATGTTCAATAGCTCTAGCTCTTAAATCTTCTACGTCAATATTTCCTTCTGGAGTTGTTTTAGTAACAATAATTTCCATTCCTGCCATAGCAGCCGAAGCCGGATTGGTTCCGTGTGCCGATGAAGGAATTAAGCATATATTTCTGTGGTGATCACCTCTTGATAAATGGTAAGCTCTAATAGCCATCAGTCCTGCATATTCTCCTTGTGCTCCCGAGTTCGGCTGCAAAGTAGTGCCTGCAAAACCAGTAACCACATTCAGTTGGTGTTCTAATTTTTTAAGCATGATTTGGTATCCTTCTGCTTGTTCAATTGGAGCAAATGGGTGAATGCTGTTCCAATTTGCCATAGATAACGGTAACATTTCGGCAGCTGCATTTAACTTCATTGTACAAGATCCCAAAGAAATCATCGAATGATTTAATGATAAATCTTTGCGTTCTAATTTTTTAATGTAGCGCATTAATTGCGATTCAGAATGATGATTATTGAAAACATCATGTGTTAAAAAAGTAGAAGTTCTATTTAAAGAAGCCGGATAGTTAGTCGTATTAGTTAATTCACTAATGGTAACATTCTCTTTATTTACTGCTTCCGAAAATACAGAAACAATTTGATTTAAGTCTTTTATAGAAGTAGTTTCATTTATAGAAATTGAAATCGTTTCGCTATCTACATAAAAGAAATTTACTTCATGATTTTCAGCTACCGCTTTTACTTTTGCAGCATCTGCTTTTACCAAAATGGTGTCAAAGAAGGAAGAATTCGTTTGATAAACTCCTAATTTGTTTAAGGCATCTGCCAAAGTCACTGCCGAAGCATGAACTTTATTTGCAATATATCTCAATCCTTTTGGACCGTGAAAAACGGCATACATTCCTGCCATTACAGCCAATAAAACTTGTGCTGTACAGATGTTAGAGGTTGCTTTTTCTCTTTTAATATGTTGTTCTCTAGTTCCTAATGCCATTCTTAAAGCACGATTTCCGTTGGTATCAATGGTTACTCCAATTATTCTTCCTGGCATAGAGCGTTTATATTCTTCTCTGGTTGCAAAATATGCAGCGTGAGGACCTCCATAACCCATCGGAATTCCGAAACGTTGCGAAGTTCCAACTACAACATCAGCGCCCATTTCTCCTGGAGGAGTTAAGGTAACTAACGATAAAATATCGGCAGCAACGGCTACTTTTATTTCTGCAGCATGTGCTTTTGCAATGAATCCAGTATAATCAGTTACTTGCCCGTATTTTCCAGGATATTGCAAAATAGCTCCAAAAAATTCGTCAGAAAAATCGAAAGTTTCGTGATTTCCAATTACTAATTCGATTCCTTTTGGAGTAGAACGCGTTTGCAATACCGAAATAGTTTGTGGTAACACCTCTTCGGAAACGAAGAATTTAACCACATTGTTTTTCTTTTGATCTCTAGTTCTAACATCAAATAAAAGTGCCATAGCTTCTGCAGCAGAAGTTCCTTCATCCAATAAGGAAGCATTGGCAATTTCCATTCCGGTTAGTTCAATGAGGGTAGTTTGAAAGTTTAATATCGCTTCCAATCTTCCTTGAGCAATTTCTGCTTGATACGGAGTATAGGCAGTATACCAACCCGGATTTTCAAAAATATTTCTCTGAATTACAGCCGGAACAATAGTAGGATGATACCCTAAACCAATGTACGATTTATAAACTTTATTCTTTTTTCCTAATTCCTGAATGTGACTTAAATATTCATATTCGGTCATCGGTGCATCCAAATCCAATTCTTTTTTTAAACGAATATTATTTGGAACCGTTTCAGAAATTAATTGATCTAAGTTTTCTACCCCAATGGTTTTGAACATATATTTTAGGTCACTTTCACGAGGACCTATGTGGCGTAAAGCAAATGCGTCTGTTTTCATTTATTAGAAATAAAGATAAGTTTGTGTTGTGTTGAAAGAACCAAAAAACAGTTCTTATTTGAGCAAACAAAAGTAATTATTAAACTTCTATTTATTGATTAAACAACTTGTAATATTTTGAGAATTTTTCAACCAAAAAGGGGTCTTATTAACAGATTAGTTATTTTTGCGGAATGAAATTTCTACAACGGCTTCTCGATTTTTACATTCAATCATCCGTTCATGTTGGTTTTGCCGTTTTTTGTTTGGTAAAAACCACAGAAATAACAGCTAATTTAAATCCAAATCCTCTTTTAGCAGTTTTTATTTTTTTTGCCACAATTTTGGGTTATAATTTTCTAAAATATTTGGAAATTTTTTGGAAAGGAAATTATCATTCGGCTAAATATTATTCCATTCTATTCGTTTCAATTTTTTCACTTTTCGGATTAATTTATCAATTTATAAATCTTCCAAATGCCATTCAAATGCATTTATTTGTGTCGGCAATATTAGTATTAATTTATCCGTTTATTAGAAAATTTGGAATGCTAAAACTGTTTTTTGTAAGTCTTGTAGTTACTTATATTACGGTATTTATTCCCTTTGCCAATGCAAAAGTTATTGAAATGGATTTAGTGATACATTTCATCCAACGATTTTTAGTATTATCCAGTTTGTTAATTCCGTTTGAAATAATGGATAGTTTTCAGGATCCAATTTCGTTACAAACATTTCCTCAAAAATATGGCATAAATAAAACCAAGTTATTTGGAATGTTATTTATAATTCCTTTTATGATTTTAGAATTTTTGAAAACAAAAAGTTCTCTAATTTCTTTGTTTATAGGATTAGTAACGGTGATTTTTATTCATTTTTCTTCGAAGCAACGCAATAAATATTACACCAATTTTTGGGTAGAAAGTGTGCCGATATTTTGGTTGATTTTGCTATTAATTTGGCAATAAAAAAACCGAAGCAAAACTTCGGTTGGTATCTTATAATAATCCTGCTCGTTTCAATAAAGCATCGGCATTGGGCTCCTGACCTCTAAATCTTTTATACAATTCCATTGGCATCTCGGTGCCGCCTTTAGAAAGTACATTTTCTTTGAATTTAGTAGCAACCTCTTTGTTGAAAATTCCTTTTTCTTGGAAATAGGCAAAGGCATCGGCATCCAAAACTTCTGCCCATTTATAACTATAATATCCAGATGAATAACCACCTTGAAAAATATGGGAGAAGGAAACACTCATGCAATTTTCGGCTACATCAGGGTATAATGCGGCATTATCCATTGCTGCTTTTTCAAATGCTTTTACATCAGCAATCTCTTGATTCACTGCATGGAAAGCCATATCTAAAATTCCGAAACTCAATTGACGCAAAGTAGCCATTCCTTCTAAAAAGCTGGCGCTTTCTTTGATTTTTTCTACATAGTCTTGCGGAATAATTTCTCCGGTTTCGTAATGATTTGCAAATAGCGCTAGAGCTTCTGGCTCATAGCACCAATTTTCCATCACCTGACTTGGTAATTCCACAAAATCCCAATATACCGAAGTTCCCGACAAACTTGGATAGGTAGTATTGGCCAACATTCCGTGTAAGGCGTGACCAAATTCATGAAACAAAGTGGTTACTTCATTAAAAGTTAATAAGGAAGGCTTAGTTTCGGTAGGCGGGGTGAAATTACAAACGATGGAAACATGTGGTCGATCGTTGATCCCGTTTTTTATGGCTTGCGATTTATAAGAAGACATCCAAGCGCCATTGCGTTTTCCTTTTCTTGGAAAAAAATCGGAGTAGAAAATAGCAACCAAATTATTTTTTTCATCCAACACTTCAAATGTTTGAACATCTTCGTGGTATTTATCGATGTCAAAAACTTCTTTGAAGGTAATTCCGAATAACTTTTCTGCAATAATGAACGCTCCATTTAAAACCTTTTCTAATTGAAAATAAGGCTTAAGTATTTCGTCATCTAAGCTGAATAACTTTTGTTTTAACTTTTCAGAATAATAAGCGCCGTCCCATTTTTCAAGTTGCTCAATGCCGTCTAATTCTTTACCAAAAACGGTTAATTGTTCAAATTCTTTTTGTGCAGCAGGTTTGGCTTTTTGCAATAAATCATTTAAAAAAGTTGTTACTTTTTCTGGATTTTGAGCCATTCTTTCTTCCAAAACAAAATGCGAATGCGATTCGTAGCCTAATAGTTTGGCTCTTTTATGACGTAGAGAAACAATTCGTTTTACATTTTCTTTGTTATCGAATTCGTTGTCTTGAAATGCTTTTTTACCGGCAGCTATTGCTATTTCTTTTCGTAATTCACGATTTTCAACATAAGTTACAAATGGCAAATAACTTGGAAAATCTAGTGTGAAAACCCAACCTTCTAATTCTTTAGATTTTGCTAATGAACGCGCCATTTCTTTGGCTCCATCCGGTAAGCCTTTTAAATCGATTTCATTGGTTATGTGAAGTTGGTAGTTGTTGGTTTCGGCTAATACATTTTCACCAAATGTCAGTTTTAATTTGGCTAACTCGGTGTCTATTTCTCTTAAAACTAATTTATCTGCTTCTTTCAGTAGCGCCCCATTTCGAGAAAAGCCTTTAAATTTTTTATCTAAAAGTGTGGTTTGTTCTGGAGTTAAGGTTAACGAGTCTTTTTGATCGTAAACGGCTTTTACACGCTTGAATAAATTTTCATTCAAAGCTACATCGTTACTGAATTCGGTTAATAATGGAGAAACTTCTTGCGCGATTTTTTGCATTTCGTCACAAGTTTCCGCCGAATTTAAATTGAAGAATATAGAAGATAAGCGATCCAATTGTTCTCCCGAAAAATCCAATGCAACAATTGTATTTTCAAATGTTGGAGCTTCAAGATTATTCGCGATTGCGTCAATTTCTGCTTTTGCTGAAGCAATATTTTCTTTAAAAGCAGGCAAATAATCGTCTAGTTTTATTTGTGAAAAAGGTGCGGTATTGTGTTTGGTTTGGAAAGGTGCTGTTACTATTTTCATTTTGAAAAAGGCGCATTTATAGTGTTAAAGTATGTAAAATAGGAGAAGTCTTAGCCCTGATAGCAGTGAAAATCCTTTGCTGTTAAGCAAAGATTGAAACGAATAGCAGGAATAGCTTCAAAAAAAACTATTTTTTCAATTCGTTTGCTGCTTTATTTACGGCTTCTTTAAGGCTTTCTTTGTAGAAAACGATTTTATCAAGCACGCATTTATCAGCACTTCCGATGATTTGTGCGGCAAGAATTCCAGCATTTTTTGCTCCGTTTAAGGCAACTGTTGCAACAGGAACACCGCCCGGCATTTGCAAAATAGACAAAACCGAATCCCAACCATCAATAGAATTACTTGATTTTACAGGAACGCCAATTACAGGAAGTGGCGACATGGAAGCGACCATTCCGGGTAAATGCGCAGCACCACCGGCACCGGCAATAATTACTGAAATTCCGCGTGTGTGGGCATTTTTACTAAAATCAAAAAGTTTTTCGGGTGTTCTGTGTGCCGAAACGATGTCTACTTCGGTTTCGATGTCAAATCCTTTTAAGATGTCGATGGCTTCTTGCATCACGGGCATATCGGATATGCTTCCCATTATTATGGCTACTTTACTCATAATTTATTTTTTAACTAATCACTCGAATACTATTTTTAACCTCTTCTGCAATTTTTCTTGCTTCTGCCATATCTTCATTTACAATGGTTACATGTCCCATTTTTCGAAATGGTCTTGTTTCTCTTTTACCATAAATGTGAGGTGTTACTCCGTTAATGGCCATTATTTTTTCAATATTTTGATAGGTCACAGGACCTGAAAATCCTTCTTCACCGACCAAATTTACCATAATTCCGGCAACTTTACTAGCAGTATTTCCTAAAGGTAGGTTTAATATGGCGCGCAAATGGTTTTCAAATTGCGAAGTATAACAGGCTTCAATGGTGTGATGTCCTGAATTGTGAGGTCTTGGCGCCACTTCATTTACTAAAATTTCATCGTTGTCAGTTTGAAACATTTCAACCGCCAATAAACCAACATGATTAAAAGCTTCGGAAACTTTTAGCGCAATTTCTCGCGCTTTTTGGGCAACTTTATCTTCAATTCGTGCTGGACAAAGTACATATTCTACTTGATTGGCTTCGGGGTGGAATTCCATTTCAACTACAGGGTAGGTGCTAATTTCTCCAGATGCAGATCGCGCAACAATAACCGCCAATTCATTTTTAAACGGTACCATTTCTTCTGCAATGCATTCTACATTAGGCAAATTATCTAAATCGGAATTCGAGCGGACTACTTTTACTCCGTTGCCATCGTAACCAAATTGAGTGCATTTCCATACAAATGGGAAAGTTAAAGTGTCGATTGCAGATTTAAGAATCTCTAAATTCTCAAATCGATTGTGGTTGGAAGTTGGAATAGAATTCGAAACATAAAAATCTTTTTGAACTCCTTTGTTTTGAATTAAACGCAAGGTTTTTGGTGAAGGAAAAACGGGTAAGCCTTCAGCTTCCAATTTGTCTAAAGCGTCTAAATTTACATTTTCAATCTCAATTGTTAATAGGTTTACTTTTTTGCCAAATTCATATACGGCAGTGTAATCCATTAAATCTCCGGTGAAAAATTGCGAAGCTCCAAATTGGCTTGGCGCGTCTTTGCTAGGATCTAAAATATAGGTTTGAATGTCAAATTTTCTAGCCTCAGCAAGTAGCATTTTGCCTAATTGACCTCCACCTAGAATTCCAAGTTTAAAATCGGAAGAAAAGTAGTTCATTTGTGTTGTGTTTGCGCAAAGATAAACATTTGAAAATTATTTCAATCGCTTCAAAATATCTTTCACTGCAAAACAATATCCTGGAGATTGATTATGCAAATCTCTTGAAAGCAGTATTTTTAATTCCTCATTTACCCAATGGTGCTTTTTTCCTAGTTCAAATAAAGCCCGCATGGAGTAGGCGGCGGTTGCTGCCAATTCAGTTTCAATTAAGTGATCTAAGCAGGTTTCAATAATTTTTTCTTCTTGATTTTCTGTTAAGGTTACTTTTTTGCTTTTGCTTAAAAACAAACAGATTTTTGAAGTAGGCCTTAAAGCAGGATTGATTTTAAAATGAGGTAATGCTTCACAAAATTCATCAATAAATGGGATGAATAATTCGATGCGTTCTTCGCAAACCAGTTCTAAAATCCAACAGGCTTTGTGGTGATTATTATCTTTGGTATCGCAAGCAATTTCAACTAAATCCTTTAAATAGTTTGGATTTGCAAAAATGAAGTCTTTATTTTCGTCTCTGCTTTTTCTATGAGCGGTACTTTTGGCTATCTGATTGTAATATACTGCATTCATTTTGTAAATATAGCATATTCACAAAAAAGTCAAAATACTTGTAAGTTAATAGTTATTTGTTCGTAAATTTGCCTCTTTAAATTTCAAAAAACATCTTAATGATACATCTTCACGATAAAACTTTTGAGCCATTTATTTCTTCAGAAGAAATTGATTTTGCTATTGCAAATATGGCCAAACAAATGGATGATGATTTTTTTGATGAAATTCCGCTTTTTGTTGGAGTTCTCAATGGTTCATTTATGGTTTTGTCCGATTTGATGAAGCACTATAGAGGAATGTGCGAAGTGAGCTTTGTAAAAATGGCTTCCTATGAAGGAACGCAAAGCACAAATGAAGTAAAGCAATTAATCGGTATTAATGAAAATCTTGAAGGCAGAACGGTGGTAATTGTTGAAGATATTGTAGATACCGGAAATACCATTCAAGAATTAAAAACCATTTTTAAAGACAAAAAGGTAAAACATCTTAAAATTGCTACTTTGTTTTTCAAACCAGATGCATATAAAAAAGACATTAAAATAGATTATGTTGGTATTAGAATTCCAGATAAATTTATAGTAGGATATGGTTTAGATTACGATGGATTAGGAAGAAATTTAGCCGATGTATATCAATTAGCACAATAACTCAAACTTAAAATTAAACATACAAAATGATTAATATTGTTCTTTTCGGGAAACCAGGTGCAGGAAAAGGCACGCAAGCCGAATTTTTAAAAGGTAAATACAATTTGACTCACCTATCTACAGGGGATATTTTTAGATATAACATTTCAAATGACACCGAACTTGGTAAATTAGCCAAAACTTATATGGATCAAGGTGATTTAGTTCCTGATGATGTAACTATTCAAATGCTTCAAAGTGAAGTGGATAAAAACCCCAATTCTGCTGGATTTTTGTTTGATGGTTTTCCAAGAACTTTAGCACAAGCAGCAGCACTTGATCAATTTTTAGAATCAAAGGGGCAAAAAATTACAGCTACCGTTGCGCTTGATGCCGATGATTCTATATTGGTTGCTCGTTTATTAGAAAGAGGAAAAACTTCTGGTAGACCTGATGATCAAGACGAAGAAAAAATTAGAAATCGTTACCAAGAGTATAATGAAAAAACCGCCCCTTTAATGGATTATTATAAAGGTCAAGGTAAATTTCATGCAGTAAATGGAATTGGCACCATTGCTGAAGTTACTGAAAGATTGAACTTGGTTTTCGATAAGTTTTAATTTTATTGAATAACCAATAGTAACTATTCCTAAAAAATGTAGTTGTATCTTTGAAGCAGAATTAGCTTTAATAGGTTTGTTATTTTCTTAATGAACCAAAATTAAATAAAATGACAGAAGGAAATTTTGTAGACTATGTAAAAATATATGTTACTTCCGGTAAAGGAGGTAAAGGTTCTACGCATTTACATAGAGAAAAATTCATTGAAAAAGGAGGCCCTGATGGAGGTGATGGAGGTCGTGGAGGTCATGTTTATTTGAGAGGCAATAAGAGTTTGTGGACTTTATTTCATTTAAAATTTATTAAACACATTCGTGCAGGTCATGGTGGAGATGGAGGAAGTTCAAGAAGTACCGGTCACGATGGGGAAGATAAAATTGTAGAAGTGCCTCTAGGAACGGTAGTTAAAGACATCGAAACCGGAGAAATATTATTTGAAATTACCGAACACGATGAAATGCGAATTATAGCACAAGGTGGAAAAGGTGGTCTAGGAAACTGGCATTTTAGAAGTGCTACTAACCAAACGCCAAGATATTCACAACCCGGAATGCCATCTACCGAATTGGATGTAATTCTAGAACTTAAAGTACTTGCCGATGTGGGATTAGTTGGTTTTCCAAATGCAGGAAAATCTACTTTGTTATCGGTTTTAACTTCGGCTAAACCTAAAATTGCAGATTATCCATTTACAACTTTAAAACCTAATTTAGGGATAGTTGCTTATAGAGAATTTCAATCGTTTGTAATTGCAGATATCCCCGGAATTATTGAAGGTGCTGCCGAGGGTAAAGGATTGGGTCATTACTTCTTGCGTCATATTGAAAGAAATTCTACTTTGTTGTTTTTAGTTCCAGCTGATGCCGATGATATCAAAAAAGAATACGAAATTCTATTGGATGAATTGCGTCGCTATAACCCAGAGATGTTGGATAAAGATCGATTATTGGTTATTTCTAAATGCGATATGTTAGACAATGAATTAAAGGCAGAAATGAAGCAAATCTTGGATAAATCCAAAATCGGAATTCCGTATCTATTTATTTCTTCTGTTGCCCAACAAGGTTTAACCGAGTTAAAAGATAAACTTTGGGAAATGCTAAATGTTGATGATGATAAACCCGAAAACAGTCATGGATTGTAACTATATTTAATAATAAAGCCCTGATAAATCGGGGCTTTATTATTTATGTTAATTTCTTATTGGGTGAAAACCAAAAAAAATAGTAAATTCGCAACTCTACTTTTTAAAAAGTGTAACAAACTTCAGTTTTATAAGACAAGTAGAAATTAAAAGATAACTTTATATTTTAACAAAATGAAAAAAATTATTTTATCCCTTATTGCTGCCATAATGCTTATTCCAATGAGCGTAAAAGCAGATGAAGGAATGTGGTTTTTAATGTTTATCGAAAGATTAAACCACCGCGACATGCAAAAAATGGGCTTACAATTGACAGCCGAAGAAATTTACAGTATCAACCACCACAGTTTGAAAGATGCAATTGTTCAATTTAATGGAGGTTGTACTGCCGAAATCATTTCTAAAGATGGTTTAGTATTAACAAATCACCACTGTGGATATGATGCTATAGCAGAATTATCTTCAGCAGAAAAAAATTATTTGAAAGATGGTTATTGGGCAGCAAATAAAAAGGCCGAGATGAAACCATCTAGTTTGTATGTTCGCTTCTTTGTAAGAATGGATGATTGTACAAAAAGAATATTAGGAGTAGTAAATGCTAGCATGAATGAAGCTGATAGAGAAAAAGCTATTAATGCTGAAATTGCTAAAATTGAAAAAGAAAATAACGAAGGCGGAAAATATACCGTATCGGTTCGTCCGTTTTTTCAAGGTAATGAGTATTACTATTTTGTTTACCAAGATTATAAAGATGTTCGTTTAGTAGGAACTCCTCCAGAAAGTTTAGGAAAATTTGGTGGAGATACTGATAACTGGGAATGGCCTCGTCATACTGCTGATTTCTCTATGTTTAGAGTTTACGCTAATGCAGATGGATCTCCAGCTGAATACTCTGAAAACAATGTTCCATTAAAACCAAAACATTATTTACCTGTTAATTTAGGTGGAGTAAAAGAAAATGACTTTGCTATGATTCTTGGATACCCTGGAAGAACTAACCGTTGGATGCCAGCTGGTGGAATTGAGCAAAATGTGAAATTTGCATACCCTGCATGGGTTGAAGGAGCAAAAACAGGAATGGATCAAATGAAAAAATACATGAATCAAAGTGATGCTTTGAATCTTGTATATGCTTCTAAATATGCTTCAACTGCTAATTATTGGAAAAACCGTCAAGGTATGATTGACGCGTTAACGAAATTTGGTACAGCCAAATCTAAATCTGCTCAAGAAGCAAAGTTTGATAAATGGGCTAACAAAGCGGATAATAAATCTAAATACGGAAATGTAATTTCAAACATTAATAAGTTTTATGCTATGACAAATGAAAAATCGCGTCATGACAATTACTTACAACAATTATTTAGAACTTCTTCTTTTGGAACAATAAGTAGAGGATTAGGTAGACAATTGGATTTATATGCAAAAGCAGATGCTGCAAAGCGTGCAACATTAGCGCCTCAAATTTTGGAGATGGCAACAGAAATGTATAAAGAATTACATATTCCTGCTGAGAAAGATATATTATCGGCTCAATTAGGTTTGTATTCTAAAAAAGCAGGTTATTCTTTAGCTCCAGCTGTTGAAAAACTAGCTGCAGAAAATAATGGAGATTTCACTAAGTATGTAAATGCTGCTTTTGATTTAAGTGTTTTTGCTTCTGTAGATAAAATTAAAGCGTTCTTGGATTTACCAAGCGAAGCGATGCTTGCAAATGATCCGTTATATGCTTTATCAAGTGATATGGTTGCGCATTTTGGAAAAAGATCAGATGAATTAATTAAGGCACAAAATGACTACGCTGCTTCTTTTAGATTGTTAGTAGAAGGATTAAGAGAGTCTAATATTGGAGCAATTAAATATCCAGATGCCAATTCAACTTTACGTTTAACTTACGGTAAAGTTCGTGCACTTCCAGCAGATAAAAGAAATGATGCTGTTGTTAATAATTTTACAACACTTGCAGGACAAGTGAAAAAATACAAAAAAGGGGATCAAGAATTTGATTTACCTGCTCGTGTATTAGAAATGAACAAGAATAAAGATTTCGGTCGTTATGCAGATAAAGACGGATCGTTACATGTGAATTTCTTAACTGATAATGATATTACAGGAGGTAATTCAGGTTCTCCTGTATTAAATGGAAAAGGAGAGTTAATCGGTTTAGCATTTGATGGAAACATTGAAGCTATGGCTGGTGATGTTATTTTTGATAAAAAATTACAAAGAACTATCAATGTTGATATTCGTTATGTTTTATGGGTAATTGAAAATTTCTCAAATGCAAAACACATTGTAGACGAAATGACTTTGGTTAAGTAAAATAAACCACTAATTATTTAAAACTCCGATCCTAAAAAGATCGGAGTTTTTTTATTCATACGAAATCCATAATAGTATAAAAATAAATAATTAAAGTATATTTGTTATTCCAAACTCTTGGAATAAATCATGAAAGCAAAAATTGTATTTCTCTTATTGATTTCTCAATTTGTTTTTTCTCAAACTAATTTTGAGAAAGCAGAGAATCTTTATGATCAAGGTAAATATACGCTAGCAAAATCCCTATTTGAGACTTTATTAAAAGAAAACCCTAATCAATTAAAAACAATTGAATATTTAGGTGATATTTCAATTCATTTTAAAGAATGGGATAAAGCAATTGCATTTTATAAAAAGCTCAAAACTCTGAGACCTAATGAAGCGAATTACTATTATAAATATGGTGGAGCTTTGGGTTTAAAATCAAAAGATGGCGGCAAATGGGTAGCGATTCAATTAATTGGCGAGATGAAAGCCTCTTTTGAAAAAACAATTGTATTAAATCCCAATCATATTGATGCAAGATGGGCTTTAATAGAATATTATCTTCAAGTTCCGGCGCTTTTTGGGGGAAGTGAAAAAAAAGCACAACGCTATGCAGACGAACTAATTAAATTATCTCCCGTTGATGGTTATTTGTCTAAAGGGCGAATTGACGAATATTTTGAAAGAGATAAAAGTGCCGAATTAAACTACCAAAAAGCAGTAGAATTATGCGGTTCAAAAAACACCTATGGACGAATGTTAGCACTTTATAAAGTGAAATTACATAAATCGGATAAGGCAATTAAAATAATAGAAAAGTACCAGGAAAAAAATAAATCATAAAAATGAGAACACACTTTATAGCCATTGGTGGTGCAGCCATGCACAATTTAGCTTTAGCATTACATAGCAAAGGATATCATGTAACAGGTAGCGATGATGCTATTTTTGAACCTTCAAAATCGAGATTAGAAAAGAAAGGATTATTGCCAATGGAACTAGGTTGGTTCCCCGAAAAAATTACTCAAGATATTGAAGCAATAATTTTAGGAATGCATGCAAAAGCTGATAATCCAGAGTTAATGAAAGCGCAAGAATTGGGTTTGAAAATATATTCGTATCCAGAATTTTTATACGAACAATCAAAAAATAAAACGCGAGTTGTAATAGGTGGATCTCACGGAAAGACAACCATTACTTCTATGATTTTACATGTGATGCATTACCATAATATTGAGGTAGATTACATGGTTGGAGCACAATTGGAAGGTTTTGACACCATGGTGCATTTGACGGAAACCAATGATTTTATTGTTTTAGAAGGGGATGAGTATTTGTCTTCTCCAATGGATAGAAGACCAAAATTTCATTTATATCAACCCAATATTGCTTTGCTTTCTGGAATTGCCTGGGATCATATTAATGTTTTTCCAACATTTGAAAACTATGTAGAGCAATTTGAAATCTTTGTAAACCAAATTACCAAAGGCGGCATTTTAGTATATAACGAAGAGGATGCAACAGTTAAAAAAGTAGCCGAAGAAACAACCAATTCCATTCGCAGAATGCCTTATGTAACTCCATCATATACTGTAGAAGATGGAACAACCATGCTGGATACACCAGAAGGGCCAATGCCAATTGAGGTTTTTGGAGCGCATAATTTAAATAATTTGGCTGGCGCCAAATGGGTTTGCCAATGTATGGGAGTGGATGAAGCCGATTTTTATGAAGCCATCGCTAGCTTTAAAGGAGCAAGCAAACGATTAGAAAAAATCGCAGAAGGAAAAGGAAAAGTTGCCTACAAAGATTTTGCTCATTCACCAAGTAAAGTTTCTGCTACAACTCAAGCGGTAAAAAATCAATATCCAAATCGAAATTTAATCGCTTGTTTGGAATTACATACTTATAGTAGTTTGAACGCCGAATTCCTTATAGAATATCAGGGAGCTCTTGATGCTGCAGAT
>Ga0222712_10004651_pt1 | contig 14255 bp, 22 predicted proteins | sample C33_657DmetaG_FD_165043 | JGI IMG/M metagenome (GOLD analysis project Ga0222712, IMG submission 165043) | Estuarine water microbial communities from San Francisco Bay, California, United States - C33_657D | ecosystem: Environmental > Aquatic > Marine > Unclassified | place: USA: California... | reverse complement strand
CATGCGCGAAAGAAAAGTGCCGCCCACTCGCAAATCCACATGTGCAGCTGTGGTGTGCCAGTCATCGGATGCTGCGTTCCACTGCTTGATGTCTTCTGGCGTGGTGTGAGCAGACCAGACACGCTCGATGTTGGCCGGGACAGTGGTTTTGACGGTGATGTTCATGGGTGTCGTGATCAATGGCTGTGTCGATCTGGGGGAAGTTCTGTTCGATGATCAGCCAAAGGGTTGTCCAAACGATTTCAACTCCTTGGCAATGATCGCCGCAAAAAATCCAAGACACTGGCTTTGGCCCTGCTTCTTGCCCGTTCGTCGCCGATCACTTTCACCTGCCCCCCTTTGCCATTTTTAGCGACAGGATCGAAAAACTGAACGGCCTGTGCGTTTGCGCTGTCAAAACCATGGGTTGCGTCTTCATACATCAACAACTCGATTGGCATGAGCGGGTGAGCCGTTTTTAGACTTTCGCAAATATTGGGTGCTGTGTCATAGTCGTCACGGGTACCGTTGTGAATTTGGACGGGTGCGCCTGTTGGAGTGGATAGATCAACGGATCGAGAAGCGATTCCATTTTTGACCCAAACATCGCAAACCGGATAAAAGGCGATGTGCGCAGCAAACTTTGCATTTGAAAGTTCAATGGGAGGATTTTTTGATTTTTTGCCAAAAGCTGTTGCCATGGCGTTGACGCCACCCCATGAAAAACCCATGATCACAATTTTGTCTTTATTGATATTCGGGTTGTTCGCCAGAAAATTCCACGCCCCCCACACGTCTGGCAATGTGTCCAGTGTTGACCGGGGTCGCCTTGCTAGAGAGGTGACCGCACGTGGACTCCACATGTCCAACTCAAGCACAGCGAACCCGTTCTCCACAAGGTATTCACGGTGAAAAGTGCCTCTGGAGTCGAGGCCTGCGCTCCCATGAACAATAACGATGGCCGTTAAATTTTGTCCAGGCGGCAAATTGAATTTCGCCGGTATTTCAATGGGCAATGGGCTGCCTGAATGGGTCTCGCCCAATGGTTTGACCATGACATTTATGGGGTTTGCAGCAAAGGTCGCGCATCCGAGTGTGATCAGGGCTAAACCCAACAATGTGTTTCGCACATCCGCCTTTCATGTGATATTGAATGATTTTATGGCGCATCGATAAACGCTTGAGCAGGAGGGCATGGGCTTAATTTTTACCCAACAAAACATACTGAACGCCCGCAGTGGGGGTACGAATCAAATTACCCCGGTAGTAAATTTTGATGCCACTGAGATCGGTACTGTGAAGGTGAAATGGTGAGGCCATTCAAATGTCAGTAGCGAATGTGCCCAGCGCAAAAATCATCAGCATGGCCCGAATGGCCCATGCCATCAGCTATGGCTGGTACTAGCATGACTTGTTGTTTTACATGGACGACCCCATCACCAGTCGATCCATGGCCGACATTTCCAAAGCAATCACCCATTTCATTGAGTCTGCTTCCATTTAAAGCTTGAAATTTGCCACCTTGTCGGTGCGATCGACGAGCAACAGGACGGTCATGTTCACAGCTTGGCCGCGGCCCTCATCAGCTTCTGAGCCTGAACCTTAGAAATGGATTGGCTGGTTTGCTGTTACTTCTTTTGCTGCGCTGTGCGACGGGTTTGATCCGCCAGTGCCCGCGTTGACCAAGGTTGGGAAGTGGCTCAGTTCACTCCAGCTTGGCACCAGACAGCTCAACGGCGCGCTTGAATTTGTCCAGCTCCTTGCGGTGAAACGCAGCGCTGTCGGCCGGGCTGCTGCCCACGGGGGTCACGCCCTGGGCGTCGAGTTGTTGGCGCACTTGGGGGTCGGCCAGGGCTTTGGCCACTTCGGCCGCGATGCGCTGCACCACGGCTGGCGGGGTGCCAGCGGGGGCCATCAGCAACACCCAAGCCGTGGCATCAAAGCCGGGGATGTACTCGGCCATCGACGGCAAGTCGGGAAATTGGGGCGAGCGTTTGTTGGACGTCACCGCCAAGGGCTTCACATTTCCAGCGCGGATCAAGGGTGCCATCGAGGGCAGACCCTCCACGGTGACTTGGACGTCCCCGGCCATCATGGCTTGGGTGGCCAGTGCGCCGCCACGGTAGCCCACATGGATCATTTTCAAGCCGGCATCGGCGCTGATCAGCTCCATCACCAGGTGCGAGGTGGTGCCCTGACCCGCGGAGGAATACGCCATTTTGTCGGGTACGGCTTTGGTTGCGGTGACAAATTCGTTGAAGTTTTTGAAGGGCTGCTTGAGGCTGGTGGTCAATACTTGAGGAAAGGACACCAGCACCGAGACGGGCACAAAGTCTTTCAGCGCGTCATAGGGCAATTTTTTAAACAACCAGGGGTTGATGGCCATGGTACCGGGCGAACCGAGTAACAGGGTGTAGCCATCGGGCTTGGCGCGGGCGGCAAAGTCAGTGCCGATGTTGCCGCTGGCCCCGGTTTTGTTGTCCACGGTGATGCCTTGACCGGTGTTGGCCGCGATTTTTTGGGCAATCAAGCGGCCCACCACGTCAACCGAAGAACCGGCTGAGAAGGGGTTGATGAGCACGACTGGGCGGCTTGGCCAATCGGCGTTTTGCGCCTGGGCTGGCAAGATCATCGCGACCCAGATGCAACAAGCTGCATTTCTAAGCCCATGCGCCAGGGAGCAGGTCGAGCCAGTTTTGGGTGCATGATCGGTCATGTGTGGTCCTTTCGGTTCATGGGCGGTGTAGCCATCTTCAATGCTGAAGGAGAAAACAAGCAAGACAAAACATCGGCAGAGCAGCGTGTGGGACCAAATCGGGGCGTAGAAAATCGTGATCGATCAGGGCTGCGCTTGTGAACCGATCAGTTCAGCAGCCTGTATCAAATCCAGGGCTGAGGCAACGCCCCCACAGCCTTGGCCCATGAACCCATGTAGATGCCTTCAACAAGTGTCAGGCTCGGTTCAATGCAGTCAAACACCATGCCCTTTAATATAGGTTTCAAGAAACTTGATTTGATTGCCTTGTAACTCAATGATGTTTTTGACCAAGTCGCCCACAGAAATCACGCCAATGACGTTGCTTTTTTCAAGCACTGGCAGGTGCCTGATGTGCTTGTGAACCATGATCGCCATGCACTCTTCCAACGAGTTCGCGAGTGAAACAGTCAGTGGGTTGGGCGTCATGACCTTTGCAACCAACACTTGTACGGGATTGTTATGCGGCAACAACACCTTGATGGCGCAATCACCCTGTGAAACGATGCCCATCAACGCGCCGTCATCGATGACCAAGACGGCCCTGACGCGGAAATCACGCATGATTTTCAGCACATCTGCTATCGAGTCAGTAGAGCGTACTGAGAAAATGGTGTTGCTTTTTTGGTCAATAATTTTTTTTACTGTTGTCATACGAAGTAACCTAAAGATTGAAATTTTACAGCAGCTGCTGTTTGGAAAAGGCGTGTGAGGTTTTCAAAAGACTGGCCGGGGAATGAGCGCATCTAATTGAATCCCGTGCGCGGCCTGCACTGGGCCAACAGATTTCACATAGGCCAACTGTGCGCCACGCGCTGCACTGTAACTGCCGGTGCGCTTTTGACCTTGCAGCGCAGCAGCGCTACCAATGAACAAGATACGGCCTTTCCTACGCGCCATCATCTGCGGCAACACGGCTGCAACAAGCCGGGGCATGGGATCTGCCAAATGAGCAAATACGTTTCGCCACTCAGTTTCGTTGATGTCACTGGCAAGGGTGCTGGGCGCAGGCAGGGCCAAATGCAGCAACAAGACATCCACTGGACCTGCTGCTTGACCAATTTGCTGAGGTAGTTGCGGGTCTTGATCCAGGGAGCGTTCGTTCGCAATCACATGGGCACCCAAATTATGAATGGCTTATTGATAAACGCCATCCGCGATGCATGGTGTTCGCACGACTGAGTGTTTGAGCAATAGAACCACTCAGGCGTTGTGGTTCATCCAATCTGTGACCAACTGCTTTGATTGAACGACTTGCTCCGGTTTGAGTCTTTTCAACAAAATATCTCTGTTGGAAATGCTGTCAGAGTCCCCTTTTCGGGCAGCCAAAGAGAACCACATGTGCGCCTGTACGATGTCCACATCACAGCCTTTGCCGGATGTCAGACACACACCCAAATTAAACTGGGCTTCGATATCGCCCTGGTTGGCTGCTTTTTCGTACCAGTAAAAAGCTTTTCGCAGATTGACGGGACAACCACGCCCCTGCTCCATCATCATCGCCAAGTTAAATTGAGATTCTGGGCTTCCATTGGTGGCCGCTTTTGTGTACCAGCGTATCGCCTCAGTCTCGTTCACGGCAACGCCTTCCCCGTTCTCGTAGATGTAGCCAAGCTGGTAACTGGCACCTAAATCACCTTGCAAAGCTTGCAGCATCAGGCCTTTCATCTCCTTTGTGACTTCGGGTGCTGCTGCCGGGCCTTGCGGGGGGCTTGTTGGCGTGCGTGAATCTGTTGGTTTTGGGGCCTCGTACTTGATCGGTGACTTATCGATGCTGATGTCAAATACATCAATGGGATCTTCAATGTTTTTAAGCATTTGAGGCCCTCTGGCGTAAAAAGCTACGCTATCGAATCTTTTGCGAACTTCTGCGTGGACACTGTGGGAGATGCAAATACCGCCAGGTATACCGATGGATTCCAATCGAGCGGCAATGTTGATTCCTTCGCCCATCAAGTCATTGCCCTGAATGATGACGTCACCCAAATTGATGCCCACGCGAAAGTGCGCTTGGTTTTCAACTTGATTGACTGCATTTCTCTGTTTCAAAAGTTTTTGAAATTCAATGGCGGCCGTGACTGCATCCACAGGGCTGCTAAATTCGGCGATCACAGAATCGCCCGCTGTATTGAAGATGCGCCCGTAATGTGCGGCAATGGCTTTGTCAATGTGGGCTCTGGATTCCTTTAACTTCTTGAGTGTTCCCGCTTCATCTTCACCGATGGCTTTGCTGAAACCGACCATATCGGAGGCAAGAATCACGGCCATTTTTCTTCTGGGCTTATCGTCGGACATTTGCTGTTCTCCATGGGTCAATTGACCATGAAATAGGGTGTAAAAATTCATTTTAGTCGGTGGTTAACCAACTCATATGAGAAAAAATGAAAACGATCGACCCAAGCAAAAGCCCTGGACTTTGCATCCAGGGCTTGAGCTTGTGAGACTTTGCCCCCAGCTTGGTGCCAGTGGCTGACCCAAGGGCTGGCAGAGCTGGGAGGTCATTGGAACACTGTGCGCTGATATGCGCACAGTGTTCTTGGGTTGTTCAGTTGGGCTTGATGTTGTTGTCTTCAGCCACTTTTTTCCACAGTTGAATTTCAGAAGAAATCAACTTGGCAAACTCTTCTGGTTTGCTGGTCAGTGTGATGACCGACTTGCTGGTCAGCGATTTTTGCACTTCCGGCAGAGCCATAACGCGGACCACCTCTTCATTCAGTCGCTTGATGATGGGCGCTGGTGTTCCAGCAGGAGCCAGCAGCCCGTACCAAAGAGAAGCTTTCATGTCCACACCCAATTCTTGGAGGGTGGGAACGGTGGGGTGGTCTTTTAAGCGTTCGCCAGCAGTCACCGCCAAGGCTTTAACGCGCCCACTTTGCAAGAAGGTGGTTGCCGGCCCCACATCTGCCATCACCATGGTGACGTCTCCTGCGATCACCGCAGAAATGCCTTCGGTGGTGCTTTTGTAGGGAATGTATGTGAAGCGCGCACCCGTCTTGCTTTTAAACAGCTCGTTGATCAGTTGGAACGAAGAAGATGGAGCGGCATAGTTGGAGAGGTTGGGGTTTAGCTTGGATGCAGCCACCAGCTCAGCGACGTTTTTGGCTGGGTTGTTGTTATTGACCAAGATCATCAAGGGTGAATCGCCAAACAAAGCGATTGGCGCAAAATCGTTGGGTCCGTAAGGCAGTTTGGCGTTGAGCACATGGTTGAAAACAATGGGTCCTGGTGCGCCCATGAGCAATGTGTAACCATCCGGTTTGGCCTTCGCAACGTAAGAAGCGCCAATGATGGATGCCACACCCGGTTTGTTTTCCACCACGACGGATTGACCCAAGCCAGCTGGCATTTTTTCAGCCAAAATTCTGGCCATTTGGTCCACCCCACCGCCAGCGGAGTAGCCCACCACAATCGTGATGGGTTTGACGGGGTAATCTTGGGCATGGGCGCTGAGTGAAGTCAAGGTGTAGCTCGCCGTGACAAGCAGGCCGGCAACACAGGAAAGGTAAGTTTTCATAGAAGTCTCCTCATTGAGGTGTAAATGTACATCCGTCAGTGGTTGATGCTTGAAGGTGTGTATCTGGAAAAGGATGGCCACCCAAAGGGTCAAAGGTCGCTTGGACGCGCCAACACCAACGGCCCTGTCAATGGACAGGCCTTCACACCCGGTTGTTTTGCACGGCACAGCCTTCATCAATGGATGGCGAGGATGCCACGGAGTTCAGCAACGATTCAATCATGGGGATAAAAGTTTCGATGGGTTCACTTGGGTAGTGGGGATCGCAGGTGGCTTGGTCATAGAGTTTGACAAATTCTGCAGTCCAGTCAAAGAAGGGGTGGCCACGCCACTGTTCACGTTCGTGCCGATCTATTCCAGACAAGTGGTGCGCATGAAAATTTTGAAAGACCGCATGGTTGCGCAGCATCCAGTGGTTGCGTTCGGAAATATGCGGGCCCAACAGCACAGAGGCAAATTCACCATGGTTGCTGTAGGAAGTGATATAGCCCACGTCATGAAAAAGAGCCACTACCACATCCTCTTGCGACAAGCCATCGCGCAATGCCATGGTCGCTGATTGCAGTGCATGTCTGTACATGTTGACGCGGTAGCCAAAAGATGCGTCGTCGGCGCTGACGGTGAGCATGCGAAGCAGGTGCGCTGTTTTGGCTTGCGATATGTATGTTGTTCGCTGCGCCTCGAGAGACTTCCAGTCGGGCGCGGTGAAGGCCTCAATGCTTTGTTTTTCTACATAAACCCAATCGGAATGACCCAGTGGCGAATAGCAGTCTTGCAATATGTTCATTTATGCAAAAAAATAAAAAAGCCAAAAGCAGATAGATATGAGTATATTGGCAGTTCACAAATTCCCCATTCATATTTACCCGCCCCCTCCATCCGAACATCGTTCTTGACGGGTCATGGCCTGGCGTGGCTTGGATGCAAACCCATTGACTTGGATCAAAGCCAGCAGCTTGGCTTGAGAACAAAATTTTGGTGAGGTCATCGATTCATTTCAACCAAACCAAAGGGGGCTCGCATGATTCAATCTTTGCATTCTCTGACGCTATCTGTGCCGGATTTGGATGTCGGGAAAAATTTTTACACCTGCATGGGCTTGAAAGCTCGGCTGGAGGATGAGGCTTATGTCTTCCGCTGTGAAGGACGCGATCAGGACCAATTGCGCTTGATCAAGGGTCTCCAAAAAGAAATAGCGTGGATGACATGGGCCACCCATCAAAAGGGCTATGCACAAATTTTAAAAAACGTTGTTGGATATAAAGATTGATTTTCAGCACACCTATGAAGGTTCAAATTTTGGTCATTTGCCCGAGCAAAGCCTTTGGTTGCGTGACCCAGATGGCATGCTGCTGAATATTGTCGTGTCTGAAAGTGCGGGTCAAAGCCGCGATGCCGTCAAGTTGAATCACCCCGGCGAGGCGTTTCATCGCATTGCTGAGCGCGGGGCGCCTGATCGCCATGTGGATGCGCGCCCCAGAAAGCTGGGGCATGTGCTCAAATTTTCAACGGATGTGAATCGTCTGGTGGATTTCTACACAAAGGTTTTGGGCATGAAGCTCTCGGACAGGATCGGCGACAAAGAGGTTGCTTTTTTGCGGTGTGCGGGTGACAGCGATCACCACACCTTGGCCTTGGCATTGAGCCAGTCACCTGGCTTACACCATTGCTTTAAATGCCAGCCCGTTGGCAACTCAGGCATCAGGTTTTAGAAGTTCGTGTCGATCTTCTGGGTGTCAAGAGGTTTTTATGGACCTCTCCCTTCTCTGAAAGCAAGGCCATGGGCTATTTGATCTCTTTTCTTTTGGGTATTTTTGTCGCAACAGTAGGCGTCAGCGGCGCAGCATCTGTGTTGGACAAGGCTGTTAAACACACGCAGGCGTATATGAAAGAGTCGGTGAAATAAAGCGTGGTTCAGGGTGTTTGAACACTGGACTTCATGCTTTGAAGAATAAAGTGTGTGACGTCTGCCTCCACTGTATTTTTCCACCAAGATGCGTTTCGCCATTCAGACAAATTGATGATGGAAGACGCAGCCAGCAACACAAAAATACCGGAAAACATGCCCAAAATGCCGCCCAGCGTTCGGTGGGCTGGTTGCGGACCGCTGCGGGTGAAAAGCTTTTTGTGCAAAACCACTGCTTGGTGACCCAATATCAATGTGCCAATCAAAGCGATCAATGCGCCTAAATTGTCTCTCATGTATTCGCCCGGCCCGCTCAAGGGTAACCACTGTGCAATGCCAGGGCCCAATTTAACAAAAGCCACAAATGCCGCGAAGAATCCCAGCATCGACAGGGCTTGGGGCAGCCATCCGCGGTAGGCACCGATGATCACGGATATGAAAATGGTGGAGAGGAAGACCCAATCCAAATAGCTTAAACCAATGATCATTGATAAATTAAAGCGATTCTTGCATGGTTTGATTTTAGGTTAATTTCGTATATTTTGAGGTTTTGTGTGTTTTAAATCAAAAAAAATTCACTCGGAAAAATGATGGAAAGGTAAATGCAGATTTATTTAAGCAAATTAACCTTATATAAATGTTGTAAATACGGAAATAATAGGAGACGCCGGTCCATTAAGGGCGTTCTGTGAACCTGTGAATTTGACCCCTCACCAACTCGATATGCTCTCGCAAAACATACACATCAGATGAGGACAAGGATAAATTTTCCTGAACAATTCCCTCTTCAATGCGGTTCAGCATGGATTCATATTCCACAGCAGATAGTGAAGGGGATTTAGAGTGCATGCGTTTTTCCACGTCCGCCAAGGACTTGTATAACTTGGAAAACTTTCTGCTGGTGCGCCATTTGATGATGGATGGGATGAATTTCAGCACCGGGAAAATAACAAGCATCAAAGGCACCAAGCTCTTTGCCAATCGCTCAACAATGCTGGCCAATTCAAATGGCAAATATTGGGATAGAAACGGCATTCCTTTTTTGTAAAAAATATCAGCCTCATCGCTCAAAGGAAGCCCGATATCTTTGTCCGATGGAAACTCTCCCTCTGCACTGATCAGGCTGGGCGCATGATGGGTTTTGTCCATGATGCTGAGCATTAAATACTGAATGGCCGGGTGCAGTTGGCGATTGACGACCAAGGTGTTGGTGACAGACACAGTGCGAAATTCGGTTCTTGGTTGTGCGGTTGCCAAGTCGATGGTGGACGGAGCCAGTGGGGTGACATGCAAATATCTGAGATTTCGATGAAAGGCATCTGCGTCTTTCAGATCCACCTCCAAAATATCAGGGCTGGTAAAAAGCGACTTGATATTTGGGTTTTCAGGGGGGTCCATGAAAAACCCCACGTCCAAACGACCTGCATTCAATAGCTCAATGCTTTCTTTGGGTGACACTTCAAAAAACTGGGTGTTTTGCGGCGTGACACCCGACAGGCTCAAGAGTTGTAGGGCCAGAAATCCAACCCCGCTGCCTTGCGGACCCAGGTTCACCCGCATCCCTTTGAGTTGGCTCAAGTCTGTGAAAACAGGGGTTCCTTTTCGGCGAAAAACCCAAATGGGTTCGTAAGAAATACTTCCCAGCGATCGAAGATCGGGTTTGCCCTTGGCGAGGTTCAAACCATCGTGGGTCAGAGCGAGATCGGCTTTGCCGTCGGTGACAAGTTGCAAGTTATCCAAAGCACCCCTGGTATGGACGATTTCCAGCGAAATCCCTTCTTTGGCCAGAGCAGACTTGTAGCTGGATGCCACCTCGTGAAAATAGCTGCCTTGCGAACCCGCTGCAATGCGCAAGTGTTGCGGCGGTGCGGGATAGATAAACCGCAAAAAAATGACCAGCAAGGCCAAACACGTCGCCGTGGCCAGCCATATCTTTTTTAAAAAACCAATATTTTGAAACAGCATATTTGTTTAATTTAACATTTTCTATTCGCCATTTCGCAATAAATTGATTCCTCGCATCTCAAGTCAATCAGCAGGGATGCCAGCTGTGCGAAGCCAGATGGATTGGAGGCATCGATAGCCATAAAAAAACCCACTGAATTGCTGAGTTCAGTGGGCTTCATGGAGTCAATGGTCGGGGTGAGAGGATTCGAACCTCCGGCCTCCACGTCCCGAACGTGGCGCTCTACCAGGCTAAGCTACACCCCGATGGATATCAGTGTAACAAAGCACTGTGGTGCGACAGATGTGTGCCTTCATGGTTTTTTGCTGCTTTGATTGGTGTAAATGGCAGCTTGTTGCACTTTTTTAACGTGCAATAGGCACTCCGAACGCAAGCCGGAGGAATTGATTTTTTCGCAGGTATAAGAGTTGGGTTGTACCTTGGCCATGCACAGAAATTTTTTGTCCGAGCTGGACATGGTGTCGCAAAAACGGGTGGCTTTTTGTTGCATCGCTGCACACATGGCCTTGTCGTCGTTGTCAGCCAATGTTTCACAGTCTTGCTGTTGGGCAAAGGCCCACAAGGGAAGACATACAAGAAGAGTACAGCTTAATTTCTTCATGAATCTATCTCTCTGCGTGGCCCGAAAACGGGTGTGTGGCTGGTTTGGCAAGTAGGCGTTGGCCGGGGAATCAAGTCGGAGCGGGGGGCACTGTGGGCGTGGCAGGTGCTTCATCCCCGGCAGCATCCTCGGTGCCAGGCTCGCCATCTGAAGCCTTGCGCTGTGTTTTTTGCTTCAGCTTATCTTCTTTTTTGCGCTTTTTGGCCAACTCCTTTTGGCGTTTTTCATAGCTGTAATTGGGGGTTGCCATGGTGGGTCCTTTGTCAGGTTCTGCGGTTCAAGAGTTGAGCGGCCAATTGGTGCAAGGCCTCTCGGTAAGGTGAGGGGGGCAGGGCGCTGAGTGCTGCCATGGCGCGTTGGGCCTCTGCGGCTGCGGCGGCTTGGGTCGCCTCCAAGGCCCCTGTGCTGCGCACAATGGTCACAATTTGTTGCAGGGCTTGCAAGTCCCCGGTTTCAATGGCGTTGCGGATGGTTTGGCTTTGTTCAGGGCTGCCGTTTTGCATGGCCAAGATCAAGGGCAAGGTGGTCTTGCCTTCGCGCAAGTCGTCGCCCAAGTTTTTGCCGAAATCGGTGCTGTCGCCCGCGTAGTCCAACAAGTCATCGACAACTTGAAAAGCGGTGCCCAGGGCTTGACCGTAAGTGGCGCAGGCTTGTTCGGTGGCTGAGTCAGATTGCGCCAAGATGGGGGCCAAGCGTGCACTGGCTTCAAACAGTTTGGCGGTTTTGGAGCGAATCACCAACAAATAGTCGTCTTCACTCAGCGAGGCGTCATGGGTGTTCATCAACTGCAACACTTCGCCTTCAGCGATCACGTTGGTGGCCTCGGCCAAGACTTCCATGACGCGCATTTGGCCACTTTCGACCATCATCTGAAAGGCCCGCGAGTACAAAAAGTCACCCACCAACACACTGGCGGGGTTGCCAAAGCTTTGGTTGGCAGTGGGGCGCCCTCGGCGCAGGGTGGATTCGTCCACCACATCATCGTGCAGCAATGTGGCGGTATGGATAAATTCGACAACGGCCGCCATGGGGTGTCGCTGTGGCCCTTCAAAGCCAATGGCTTTGGCCATCAGCAGCAACAATGCGGGCCGCAGTCGCTTGCCGCCAGCGGCAATGATGTATTGTGAAACTTGGCCCACCAGTGGAACGCCCGAGGACAGGCGATCGTGAATGATGCGATCCACTTCAGACATATCCTGGGCGATCAAGGACAGGGCTGTGGTGGAGGCGTCAGGCGAAGTTGACAAGTGGTGTGGGCTCTGGGTAAGGGTTCAGATCATTATAGGTATGGCTTTTAGACCCCACAGATGTCCCTGGGTCATGCCAATTCCTGTCGCAGCCTCGATGTGCCACATGAGGGCTCTGATCGGGCCGCAGATTGAAAATCAACCACTGGTTATAAATTCTGATAGAATTTCAGGTTCTTCAAAAATCCTTTTGGAGAGCCTTCGAAGAACATTTTCCCAGAGGTCCTTATGTACGCGGTCATAAAAACCGGTGGCAAACAATATCGTGTTGCTGCTGGCGAAAAAATTAAAGTAGAACAGATTGCTGCGGACGTTGGCCAAGAGATTGTGATTGACCAAGTGCTCGCCGTCGGCAACGGCGCAGAGCTCAAAGTTGGCACACCCTTGGTGTCCGGTGCAACTGTCAAAGCCACAGTGTTGGCGCACGGCAAGCACGACAAAGTGCGCATTTTCAAAATGCGCCGTCGCAAGCACTATCAAAAACGCCAGGGGCATCGGCAGCAATTCACCGAGCTGCAAATCGCTTCGATTCAAGGTTGAGGGGCTAAGTCATGGCACAGAAAAAAGGCGGCGGCTCTACGCGCAACGGGCGGGACTCCCAGCCCAAGATGTTGGGTGTCAAAGCGTTTGGCGGTGAGTTGGTGAGCGCAGGCTCCATCATCGTGCGTCAACGCGGCACCAAGTTCCACCCCGGTACCAATGTTGGTATCGGCAAAGACCACTCTCTGTTCGCCCTGGTGGACGGTCATGTGAGCTTTGCGGTCAAGGGTGCATTGAACAAGTCCACGGTCAATGTCAAACCCGCTTGATGTGCGGATTTGATGCTGACAAGCCCCGACTGGTCGGGGCTTTTTTATTGATTAAGATGCCTTTATGAAGTTCGTGGACGAAGCGCTGATTGACGTGATCGCCGGTGACGGTGGGAACGGCTGCGTCTCGTTTCGGCACGAAAAGTACAAAGAATTTGGCGGGCCCAATGGGGGCGACGGCGGACGCGGAGGCCATGTGTATGCGGTGGCCGACCCCAGCCTCAATACCTTGGTGGACTTTCGGTTTTCGCGCCGCCATGAGGCGCGAAAAGGCCAGCATGGTTTGGGCTCCGACATGTTTGGTGCGGCGGGCGACGACATCACCTTGAAGATGCCGGTGGGCTCGGTGATCACAGATGCTGAAACCGGCGAAGTGCTCTACGAGATGCTGGTGCCGGGCGAAAAAATCATGATCGCCAAGGGTGGTGACGGCGGTTTTGGCAATATGCGGTTCAAAAGCTCGATCAACCGTGCACCGCGCCAAAAAACACCGGGATGGCCGGGCGAGCGCAAAAACCTCAAGCTCGAACTCAAGGTCTTGGCCGATGTGGGTTTGCTGGGCATGCCCAATGCGGGCAAATCCACCCTGATCACGGCCATTTCGAACGCCCGACCCAAGATCGCTGATTACCCCTTCACTACTTTGCACCCCAACTTGGGCGTGGTGCGGGTCGGCCCTGAGCAAAGCTTTGTGGTGGCCGATATCCCTGGGTTGATCGAGGGGGCCTCTGAAGGCGCGGTTGGGACACCAGTTTTTGCGCCATTTGCAGCGCACCCGATTGCTCTTGCACATGGTGGACTTTGCGCCCTTTGACGACAACGTCGACCCCGTGGCCCAAGCCAAGGCCATCGTGGGCGAGCTCAAAAAATACGACCAAGCCTTGTTTGAAAAACCACGTTGGTTGGTGCTCAACAAAATTGACATGGTCGATGCCGATCAACGGGTGGCGCTGGTCAAAGATTTTGTGCGCCGCATGCGCTACAAAGGCCCGGTGTTTGAAATTTCAGCCCTCACCCATGATGGTTGTGACGCCTTGTCCAAAGCCATTTACAAATATTTGCACGCCCAGCACCTGTCCACCTTGGCCCCGGTCGATGTGGACCCGCGCTTTGCGGGCACGGCGGCCGATGCGCCTTCCACCCCCATGTGAATGGCGATTCACCGATGAGTGACAACGCTGCCCACGTCTTGCGCGATGCGCGCCGCTTGGTCATCAAGGTGGGCTCAACCTTGGTCACCAACGAAGGCAAAGGCTTAGATCAACAAGCCATCGGTGAGTGGTGTCGCCAAATGGGGGCTTTGGTGCGCGAGGGCCGCGAGGTCATCATGGTCTCCAGCGGGGCCATTGCCGAGGGCATGAAGCGTTTGGGTTGGCCCACCCGCCCGCACGAAATCCACGAATTACAAGCCGCTGCCGCTGTGGGGCAAATGGGCTTGGCGCAAATTTACGAATCGAGCTTGCGTGCGCATGGTTTGG
>Ga0222712_10004650_pt1 | contig 14257 bp, 12 predicted proteins | sample C33_657DmetaG_FD_165043 | JGI IMG/M metagenome (GOLD analysis project Ga0222712, IMG submission 165043) | Estuarine water microbial communities from San Francisco Bay, California, United States - C33_657D | ecosystem: Environmental > Aquatic > Marine > Unclassified | place: USA: California... | reverse complement strand
GATTTCCGTGGAATTCCTCGAACTCGAGTCGCGAATTCGAGGTCACGACCTCGAATTCGCGGTCGTCGACCCCGTCGTCCATCCCTCGGTCCCCGAGTCCTAAAGTCACGGGTCACGATGCGTCAACGAACCCCCCGAGGCGTGGTCGTCACATCGAGACGCGCGGCTAAACACCCGTCGATGGCGTCGTCGCTGAGCGCGTCGACACGTTCGACGGCGTCAGCGAACACGCGCGTGCGCCAATGTCGACGTCGACACCGAATCGTTGAAGCGTTGACATCGAACGGCATCGAAACCGTTCGCGTCACCGTGCCGAGCGCGGACGGCGGGGAACAAGACGTGTTCGCGGCGTTGGCGGATGAGAGGGTGGTGTTCTTGGGGCAACGCGTGGACGAGGACGTGGCGATCGAGACGTGCGCGAGATTACTCGCCCTCGAAGCGGAGGACGCAGAGAAAGAGATAACGATGTACGTGAATTGCACCGCGGGGACGCAGTATTGCGTGACGGCGATTTTGGACGTGATGGAGTACGTGTCGTGTCCGGTGAAGACGGTGGCGTTCGGGTGCGTCGCGGGACCGCCGGTGATGTTAGTCGCCGCGGGCGAACGAGGACGGCGATACGCGATGCCGAGCGCGCGAATGATTTTAAGTCAACCCCTTGGGGGGTTGAAAGGGACGTCCATCGAGGTGAAGATTCAAGCCAAGGAGTTGAATAGAAACGCCAAGGCGCAAGTGGGGTTCATCGCGCGGTACACCGGGCAAGACGCGGATGAGCTGGAAGCGATGATGGCTCGCGATACGTACATGGGCGTCGAAGACGCGATTAAATTTGGTTTGATCGATCATTCGTTGTAAAAAGTAGACGTCAGACGACGATGACGACGGGGACGGGGACGTTTTTCTTTTTTTTTCACTCGACGCGGCGACGACGAACGAGACCCCTCACCGCATTCTCGCACGCTCGATTTCGTCCAACGCTCGACCGCGCGCGAACGACGTTCACGTACTTCTTTTGCGTCGGTTCCATGTTCCTCTCACGTTCGGCGTCTCGTCGATCGGTCGTTCGCGCGTTCCCCGCGCTCGCCGCCTACGCGTCAACCGCCGACGCGCAAGGCATCCTGGCCGCCGCGCGCGAGCGTCGAGCTGAGCTCGCCCCGATCGACCGCGACGGTGGAGTATCAGCCATCGCATCGGCGACGAATTTGAAGGAAGTGTACGAACGCGTGCGCGAGGTGCGGACGCTTTCGGCGCAAGCGGCGGCGACCGCCTTTGGGCGAGAGGCGGCGGCGCGCGATGAACGCGCGCGCGCCATGAAGTCCGTCCCGGCACTCGCCCCGTTCGACGACGACGTGAGAGATAAAGTGATCAAAGCGCTCGAGTTTAACGTCAACGAGTATAGCGTGCACACTCTGGCGCGATTGGTGCATGACTCGGATCGCATGCGGTTTGAAGCGTCGCCCGTGTCGGCGTTCGTGGACGCGGCGACGAGAAGAATCGAACGCGAAGGCGATCAATTTCTCGCGATGGATTTATGCATGCTGATTTGGGGTGTAGCGAACTGGTACAAACGCCGTAAAGCGCAGGATGCTCAAACGCGCGAATCGCTGTCGGCGTTTTTGAACGCGTCGAGCGGCGCCATTCAGAGGTTGTTCGAGACGTGGAGCGCGCAAGGCAACAAAACCTGGGGAAAGACGGTGTGCACGACACTGAAGAATTTATTAATCATCGCGAAAGTTGCTCATGAGGGTAAGTATCGAGAGGGTGTGCCGAAAGGTGTCGTGGATGCGCTCGTGCGTGCGGCGGCTCGAAACGCCGACGCGATGACGCCGCAGCAGACGTCGTACCTTTTGCACGACGTATTGGAGGCGAACGCGCATGACTCGCTGACGCCTGAAGTCATGCGAGCTTTGACGTCGTCGATGAAATTCGATGATCTGAGCACACCACTTTCCGCTCTCGCGGCGTTGTCGTGGAGTTACTCGAAACTCGACGCGCTCGATGTCGGGCTCGTCTCTTTGGAGCACGTCGCGTCCTTGCACGAAGCGATGTTCGAGCGAATTGTGAACGCGCAAGTACGGGCGTCGCGCGATATTGCGATGGCATTGTATTCCGTCGCTCGGCTCGGAAGCTCGCATCCAGGATTTGGCGACGTCACATTCCGACACGTCGCGTGTACTTTACTGCTTCTCGATATCGCGGAAATGCCGCCGCGCGCTGTGTGCATGATCGCTTGGTCTCTGAATCGCATGCGCCCGAGCGATGACGAGTCATTCATTCACTCACAGTTCTTGGAGGCGTTAGGAAACGCCGTGCGACACTCCTTGGCGACACCCTCCGCGGAAAAGTTCTCGTGCAAGGAATTGGCGACGACAATTCACGCGCTCGTCGCGTTGCGATATACAAATCCCAAACTCTTGGAGCTCGCGCGTTTGAACTTTTTGAGAGACGTCGATGCTTACGCTCAGGTACCGCAAAGCTTGACAATCATGCTGTGGTCGTTCGCGACGATGGAGATTGATCTCGGGGACGATGGACTGCGAAGCACCATGCGAGCGTTCGTGGCGAACGCGGCGGCAAAAACGACCGACTATGAGACGCGAACCATCCTCCAAAGTCTCGCTCGATTGCGCCTCAAGTTCGACGATGACGAACCCGGTGTCGACGACATCTCGCGCACGATAAACGATACCATAGAAAAGCATCTGCACGAGTATTCCAACGAGGACTGCGAAGTCATCGCCTGGTCCTTGCTCTCGTTACGCTTGCGAGCGACCGAAAAGCTCCTCGAACGCGTCGGCGTGGAATTCGTCGCCAACGACATCGGAGTGGAGGAATATGTCGTACAAAAGCCCGTACTGTAACGACGCACTACCCAATCGCATCTCGCGCTCATCGCACGACGCCGCGACTCGCGTCCCCGCCCTCGCTTCCTCGCTCGCTCACCCGTTCCGTCGCCTCTTCTCCCCCGCCTCGCCCGCGCGCGCTCCATACACCCCTCGCCCGCGTCGTCCTCGACCGAAGACTTTCGCTCGATCATCCTCATCGCACTCGCTCGCGCTCGAGCGCTCGTTTTCGCCTCCATCACTCGTCTCTCTCTCTCGCGCCTCTTTCGCGCGGAGCACGCTCCTCGCCAACGCGCGTCCCGCGTTCGACGTCTCCCTCACGCTTCCGTTGGACTTCACTTTCGCCCCGAGCCCGAGTCTGGTTGGACGAACCACCGTCCTCGGCGCGTCTTCGTTCACGTCCGCGAACGTTTCGCGCGTCAAAGCGGGCGCGACCGCGAGCCAGGCCCGCGCGCGCGCGAACGCGAACCCGTTCGCCACCACCTCTATTTCTTCCTCCGCCTCCGCCGCCTCGATCGATTCGCGCGGCATCACGTAATGCGGTTTATGTATCACCCGTGATGCTCGATGTGACGTCGCACGCGATCACTCGGGCGCGAGTGAAGTGACGGTGAAGGATGGCGAGCGCGGGACTCGAGCGCGCGCGCGCCGCATTCGCGAGCTCGCGCGCTCGGAGCGCGGATGGAGTGTCATCACTCCGATCGGCGAAGTAAAGCGAGTGAAGATGTACGAGAGCGAGCGCGAAAACGGGTGAAGACGGAGGTTAGGGGAGGTGAGGAGGGCGATTGGGAGACGCGCGGGCGAAGGAGAGACGCGATTGATGATGATGATGAAGATGATGATGATGACGATGACAATGACGATGATGAAGAGGAAGGAGGCGTAATCGAAAGGAAGGCAAATGCGCGAACGTCGAGGACGTCGTGCGTGCACGAAGTCGCGATCCCGCGCGAATGGATTGGTGACGAAAAGGCGTTGCGAGCGGCGACGGCGGCCGGGGCGCGGGCGAAGACGTACGCGTTCGAGCTCGATGCGTTTCAGTCGACGGCGATCGCGGCGTTGGAGAGGAATGAGAGCGTGCTCGTCGCCGCACACACCAGTGCGGGGAAGACGGTGGTGGCGGAGTACGCGATAGCGATGGCGTTTCGGGATAAACAGCGCGTGATTTATACGTCGCCGCTCAAGGCGCTGAGTAATCAAAAGTTTCGCGAGCTGAGTGAAGAGTTTGGGGATGTGGGATTGATGACGGGCGATGCGTCGATCAATCCAAATTCGACGTGCATCGTGATGACGACCGAAGTCCTGCGGTCGATGTTGTATCGAGGTGGGGATGTCATTCGAGAGGTGAAGTGGATCATTTTCGACGAGGTGCATTACATGCGAGACCGCGAACGCGGGGTCGTATGGGAAGAGTCGATTATATTCGCGCCAAAGGATGCGCGATTAGTGTTCTTAAGCGCGACGCTTCCAAACGCGTTCGAGTTCGCGCAGTGGGTGACGAGTCTGCACAATCATCCCTGTCACGTGGTGTACACCGACCACCGACCGACGCCGTTGCAGCACTACGCGTTTCCAAAAGGTGGGAGCGGATTGCATTTGGTCGTCAACGAACGCGGCGACTTTCGGTCGGATAATTTCGCCCGATTGCAACAAGCGATCGCGGATGGTGCCGAGAAAGCAGGTTCGACTGGCGGCGGTCGCGGCGGCGGACGCGGTCGCGGCGGCGGACGCGGTCGCGGCGGCGGATCGCAAGGCGACGCTGATATTCTACGCATCGTGCGCATGGTGAAAGAAAAGACATTCTTTCCGGTGATTGTGTTTAGTTTTAGCAGACGTGAGTGCGAAGAGTACGCGCGAAGTGTTGCGAAGTTGAATTTCAATAGCACCGAGGAGGCGGAGCAGGTGAGAGAGGTGTATAACGCGGCGATGTTGAATTTATCCGAAGAGGACCGAGAGTTGACGGCGGTGCAGGCGATTCTACCTCTCCTCGAAGCGGGCATCGGAATTCACCACTCTGGGTTGCTCCCCGTGTTAAAAGAACTGATTGAGATCTTGTTCTCCGAGTCGCTCGTCAAATGCTTATTTGCCACGGAAACGTTTGCCATGGGATTGAACATGCCCGCGAGGACGGTTATTTTCACGCAAGTTAAAAAGTTCGATGGAACCGATACGCGCGTTTTGGCGCCGGGCGAATACACGCAAATGGCGGGTCGTGCTGGTCGCCGTGGGAAAGACGATCGAGGTATTTGCATTGTCATGTGCGACGAGCGGATGGAGGAGACGGCGATGAAGGAGATGATTCTCGGCCAGCCGCAGCCGCTAAATTCTGAATTCAAGTTGAGTTATTACAGCATTTTGAATTTGCTAAAGCGAGCCACTGGAACAATTGATGCCGAGTATGTCATCTCGCGTTCGTTCCACCAGTTCCAACACGCGAAGCAGCTGCCGGATATGAAGGCCAAACTTGCTGAGATCGAAGCGAAAGCGTCGAAGATCAAAGCCGTCGGCGGGGAGGAGATTCAAGAATACATCACCCTTCGCCGCGAGTACAGAGACGCCGAGAAATCGGTGATGCGCACGATGTTAGAACCTGCGAACTGTTTACGATTCTTCTCCTCGGGACGCTTGATTCGCGTGCGCGATGGCGAAACGAACTGGGGATGGGGCGTCGTCGTACACGTGTTACCGGTGAAGGACACCAGGGGTGGCACCGCGCACGTCTTAGACGTGCTACTTCGATGTGGCCCTGGCGCAGCGCAAGGTGAACTTGTACCCGCGGACGACAGAGTCAAGAAAGGCAACTCGTCTGAAATTGTTCCAGTTGGTATGCACCTCGTTGATGCGATCAGCGCGATGCGTTTGACGCTTCCTGACGATCTTCGATCGGTCGACGCGCGGGAGACCGTGTGGCTTGCCGTCGAGGCGGTGATGAAAACTTTTGCAGACAGTGGACAAGATCTACCTCTGATCGATCCCATCATAGACATGGGCATCAGCGACGTGAAGTTTGTCAACAAATATCGCTCGCTCGAAGCATTGCGAGAGAAGTTCCAATCGCACGCGCTTTACAGCGAAGCTGACGCGCGCAAGAATAGTGAATTAACGGCGAAGATTGATATTTTGGAACAAAAGTCGGAACTTCTCGTGCAGGCGTCGGAACTCAAGACAAAAATTCACTCCAATGAGTTGACTAAATTTCGTGACGATTTGAAAGCGCGAAGCAAGGTGCTCAACAAGCTTGGGCACATCGATGTCGATGGCGTCGTGCTGACGAAAGGGAGAGCCGCATGCGAGGTCGACACCGCGGATGAATTGCTCGTCACCGAACTCATGTTCAATGGCGTGTTTCAGCGTCTTTCCCCACAAGAGCTCGTTGCCTTGGCGTCGTGCTTCGTGCCCGTTGAGAAGAGCAACACGACGTCGATGGACAAGTCAGCCAAGGCGCTCGCAAAACCGCTCAAGGCGCTTCAAGATGCCGCGAGAGAGATCGCACAAATTCAGCTCGATTGCAGACTGGAGATCGACGTCGACGAGTTTGTTGATTCATTCAAGCCCACGATTGTTGAAGTCGTCTATTGTTGGGCCATGGGAGATGCGTTCTCGGAAATTATCAAAAAGACCGATCTCTTCGAGGGCACGATAATTCGAGCGATACGTCGTCTCGATGAACTGATGATGGAGCTTCACCGAGCGTGCGTCGCCGTTGGCGACACCGGCCTGGCTGAAAAATTCGAAAAGGGTGCAGAGAGTTTGCGACACGGCATCGTTTTTGCCGATAGCTTGTACACCTAGATTTAATTGATTACAGTACACGGAACTCCACAACGCTCGACTCACGGACTATTCTTCGTCGTCGCTGGACGACAAATGTCTCAGCGAAGGTTTCGGAGGCGACTCCTTCTTCTTCTCCTCCTTCTTCTCCTCCTTCTTCTCCTCCTTCTTCTCCTCCTTCTCTTTCTTCTCCTTCTTCTCCTTCTTCTCTTTCTTTTCTTTCTTCTCCTTCTTCTCCTTCTTCTCCTTCTCCTTCGTCGCAACCGCCTGCTTCAGTCGCTCCGTATCGCTCTCCTCGCGCGCCTCGTTCGCCCCTGTCCCGCCGTCATCAAACACCCCAACCACTCGGCGATTCGCGATTTCCCTCAGCGACGCGTTTTCCACCTTCATCGTTCGTAACTTCTCCTCCATCGACGTCAATTTCGCCGCGAGCTCCTCGCGTTCGCTCTCCACGCGTAGCAGCTCGCGCTTCAACTCCAACGCCTCTTTCTCCGCGCGTTCCACGTGTGCGATGGAATCTCGTTCGAAATACTTCAAAATCCACTCCAACGGATCCTCCGGCCGTTCGTTCGCCCGGTACATCGTCGCCAGGGCGTCCACGAGCTCGTTCTCCGCGCGCGTGCGCGCCAGGTGCGTGCGAAATCGCACCGCCCGATCCGCTCTCTTCTGCGTTTCCTCCACGCTCAGCGCGACGTCGATCAACGTCGGGTCGCGCGACCCGTCGCGCGCGCGCGCGCTCATCTCCACTCGCGCGTCGTTCGGTGTCGCGTCGTTCCGATCGATCGACCCGATCGTTCGATCGATCGGGTCGGATCGGAGCGATCGATCGTCCTCGCGAGCGATGGCGTCGATTTACGGTTCACGACTCGTCACCGCGTCCCTTCGCGTTCGTCCTCGTCCACGTCGTCGAAGTCCATGTCGTCGATGGTGTCGGTTCACGGTTCACGGTTTATGGTTCACGACTCGTCACTGCGTCCCTTCGCGTTCGTCCTCGTCCATGTACACTGATGTCGTCGTCCACTGATGATGGCGTCATTCGCCCGTCGGCATGGCGCGCGTCGCTCGCGCTCGCGCTCGCGCGCGCCCGTCGTCGTCGTCGTCGTCGATGCGTTCGATGACGAGGGAATCGTCATGGAATGCGCGCGCGCGATACGTCGCACGCGTTCGACGCCCCACGTCGAAGCGCGCGTCGAAGGACGGAGACGGCGACGCGCGAGAGACGCCGCGGACGACGCCTCAAGCGGAGTTGGATTTGGACGAGCGCGTGAACGCGTTCGCGAAGAAGACGGCGACGACGTTCGCGCCGAACGCGAAGAAGAACCCGGCGTATAAAGGGAGCGTGTTGTATACGATATTTGAAGTGCAAGCGTACGCGGCGATCGCGATCGGGGGATTACTCGCGTTCAACGTCGTCGCGCCGAGCGACGAACCGTCGATCGCGCGATTGATGGGGATGTGGAGCGTGTGGATGTTCACCGTACCGTCGCTGCGCGCGCGAGATTGCGATAAGAAGGAGAAGGATGCGTTGAATTTGTTATTCGTGGCGATACCTTTGGTGAATGTTTTGATTCCGTTCGTGTGGAAGTCGTTCGCCGGGGTGTTCAGCGCCGACGTGTTGCTCATGGCGGCGGTGTACGCGCAGAAGGGAGTGTTCGCCGGCGCCGAAGGAGATGCGCCCGCCGCTGAAGTCTCCGAAGAGTGATTCAATTGGATATTTCTTGAACGACGATCGATCGATCGCATGAAGGGAGTGTTCGTCGGCGCCGAAGCGGGCGCGCCCGCCGCCGAAGTCTCCGAAGAGTGATTCATTTGGATATTTCTTGAACATCGATCGATCGATCGCATTTCGCGTTGGAACGACTAGGAATGATGTAATACATATTCTACTATTCTAGCTCGCCACGACGACGACGACGACGACGACGACGACGACGACGACGACGGACGACGAATCGGCGATCACGACGTCCCAAACGTCTGATACCCGCGCAAACGCCTCAACTCGTCCCTAGTACACGTACGAAACTCCCGTCCGCGCTCGACGTCTACCTCCCCCTCTTCCAAACTATCGCTCCCGTACGTTTTCAAATAACATCCCGCGCTCGTGCATCGCAACACGCAATTCTCCAACACGCTCGGATCGTCCTCGCTCGCGCAATCCGCTCGCGCGCGCGCTCGCTCCAAGCACTCCATCCTTCTCGCCGCGATCTCGCGATCGAGCGAATTCGCCGCCATCGCTCGTCGTTTATTCCTATTCGCCGCCGTCGCTCCCTACGTCGCGCGCCATTTGTCGTTCAGTCCTTCGCTGCGAACGCAAACCGTCATCGACGACTCGGCGCGGCGCGGCTCGCGCGCCGCTACGCTCGGCTACGCTCGGCTCGAACGCACGTCAACTTCATTCGCCATCGCGTTGATGCAGACGAACACGAGAGCGAGAGACGCGATCGCGCTGAACGTCGCGCGCGACGACCGCGAGCGCGCGTTGCGCGTCATCGTGTGACCGTCGCGTCGCGTCGCGTCGCGCTCGTCTCTCTCTCGCGCGCGCGTCTCGAGCTCGCGTCTTTCCCGCACTCCGATGCGCGCGCGCTCGGACAAATCGCGATGTTCCCTTCATTCGCGATCGCATTGGCGTTGACGTCATTCGCGCGTGCGAGCGCGCGACGTCGCGAGCGCGCGCGAGGGGCGAGCGGGAGGGACGCGCGCGCGAGCTCGGGCGCGGAGGCGCGTGCGAGCGCGCGCGCGCTCGAGGACATCGCGCTCGAGGACGTCGAGCGCGAATGCGCGACGGAAAGCGTGGAGGAAGGAGAAAAGGAGGGTGACGCGAGCGCGAGCGAGACGCGCGCGATGTGCCGGTTCTGTTTCGAAAGCGACGGAGCGCTGATTTCGCCGTGCGCGTGCGACGGAACGGCGAAACACGTCCATCGCGCGTGCTTGCGAAAGTGGCAGCGCGTGAGCATGTCCGCGAACGGGGTGGATGAAAGCGCGTGTCGCGTGTGTGGACACGCGTTCGCGTTCGACGAGGGATCGTTGAGAGATCGAGCGATGGATTGGTTTGACCCGCGAGCGGAGGACCGCGCGCGGCAGTACGCTCGGGTGTGGATGCAGATGACGCTGAATACGGTGTTGCCGAACGATCGCACGGTGGCGCTCGAACGCGCGGGGCAACTCGTGCCTTTGGTGTCGTGCGCGGAGGTGAGAATTTGGGTGGGGCGGGAGATTAGGAAAGGGAACGCGGCGTTGCGGTTTTGGGCGCGCTGTTCCAACGCGTGCGAATGGGCGCACAGCGCGTGCATCTTGGCCTATTTCGCGGCGAGCATAAGCGCAGCGGGGATGGATGCTATCAGTGAGTTAGTGATGCAAAAGCGCGTGCTCACGCCGTTCGATGCGCTCGAAAAGTCGATGTTTTTCTGCGCTCGAAAAGTTTTCGGTGGACTCATCCGTCCGCTGCGCGCGCTCGTCGAGACGACGTTACCACTCCACCGCTTCGTGGCTTTCACCGATCGATATCCGCAATACTCCTTTGGCGAACCACTGCGCTTCGACACCACGAGCGCGGCGAATCGCCAAAGGGTTGAGTTCAACGTCGGCGGTTCGACGTCGTTGATTGTACGTCGTTGAGCGCCGACGCCGCGCGAGTCTCCTCGCGTTCTCTTCTTTTTCATTTGTTGTTTTTTACACCCTACGCCCTGTATGATACACTTTGTTTCTCTATCGTCCACTCAACGCGCGTTCACTCGCACCCCAGTCCCGCGGCGTAGACGACGTTCCAAAGCTCGTCGACTTCCGCGACCCACGCGTCGGCGCGGCTTCTCGCGACGCCCTCGTCTTCGATCGGCACCACGTCCGCGTCTCTGATCGCTCGTTCGCCGCCCTCGTTCGCGAGCGCTCCGCGAACGACGACGTACGCACCGAAGCGCAGCGCGCGCTCGCGAACGCGTCGCACCACGCGCACGGTTCCGGTGCCGTCGCGAACGCGCGCCTCGACGCCGTCGTCGTCCACGCACTCGCCTTGCACCCACACGCGCGCGATCGGTGGACCGCGCGCGTGAGCGCGCGCGAACGCTCGGGCGTCTGTTCGCCATTCCACATCGGAGATCATCGCGCACGACATCTTCACCGCGGTGGTCATGGTGGCTCGCGCGCGCGCGGCGCGCGCTGCGGACGCGCGCGCGAGCGACCGAAGACGGCAGTCATCGACGGTGATGTCGCTTCGCTCGCCACACACACGCGGGGTGCAGATGGTGAAAGGTCGCGAGAGTACGATCGAACGTCGAGGGAAACCGCGCGCGAAGGTTGACCCCGACGTCGTCATCACCTGCGCGCTGTTGGGAATGCTCGGGAAAGTCGCGAACGAGCACTTTGAGCGCGTGTACAAGGTGAACGTGTACGCGAACGCCAAGGCGTGGGTGATGCGAACGTGGAATTCGGCGATGGCGCGCCGAGGGAGGTCGTCGTCGGCGACGACGGGGGCGAGCGCGCGACCGGGGTTTAAAGGTCAAGGGAACCGCGTCGGGCGCAAGTAGGGTCGACGAGCGGATAGAAACGGTACGGGGCGAGAGGGAGTGAATGAAGAAGCTGGCTTCAACTACATTGAATTTGTAATCTATAGATACATAGCCACCGAGGAGGTGGCGTCGTAAATGTTCCGGCGCTCGCCGTTCGACTAAACAACGTTTCGCAATTAGTTTGTGTTCATGTACGGGACGGTGGCCGAAGAGTCCTTCTTCAAGTACAACTCACTTCTCGCAGCGAGCATAATACGCTCGAACTCATCACCATCAATGTTTTCCTTGTCCAACAACACTTCAGCCACGGCGTGGAGGACATCCATGTTCTGTTGCACCAAATCCTTGGCGCGGCGGTACGCGCGAGTGACCAATTCTTTAACTTCTTCGTCGACAATGTCGGCGGTCGCCGCAGAGTACTCGGCACCTCTGCCCATGTCGTTACCCAAGAAAGATTGGCCGCCGCCAGTCTTGAGGGCAATTTGACCAATCTTTTTGGAGAACCCCATTTGTTCAACCATCATGCGCGCGGTGCGCGACACTTGCTGGAAATCGCCAGAAGCACCGGTGGTCACGTCGTCGGCGCCAAAGATGAGTTCTTCGGCGACACGACCGCCCATGGCGACAGCCATTTGGTTCTCAAGGTAGGTGCGGGAGTACAAACCGGATTCAAGACGCTCTTCAGAGGGCGCAAAGAAGGTGAGACCACCAGCGTTACCGCGCGGCACAATCGAAATCTTGGTCACCGCGTCGTAGTCCGGCATGAGAGCGCCGACGAGAGCGTGGCCAGCTTCGTGGTACGCGACGAGCTTCTTCTTCTTTTCGCTCATGACGGCGCCTTCTTTGGCGGCACCCGCGATGATGCGCTCAAGAGCATCGGCGATTTCTTCCTTGGAAACTTCGGTGAGTTCACGACGAGCGGCGAGAATAGCAGCTTCATTCATGAGGTTTTCCAAATCAGCTCCGGTGAATCCCGGTGTGCGGCGAGCAATCTTGTCAAAGTCGACATCCTTGGCGAGCGTCTTACCGCGAGAGTGCACCTTGAGGATGCGGATGCGGCCCGCGACGTCGGGGCGATCGACAGTCACTTGACGATCGAATCGACCCGGTCGAAGAAGCGCGCTGTCGAGAACGTCCGGTCTGTTCGTCGCGGCGAGGACGATGACGCCAGTGTTGCCTTGGAAACCATCCATCTCTGTGAGGAGCTGGTTGATCGTTTGCTCACGCTCGTCGTTACCACCACCCATACCGGAGCCACGTTGACGACCGACGGCATCGATTTCATCGATGAAGATGATGCACGGGGCCTTCGCCTTGGCCTTCTCGAACAAGTCTCGAACGCGAGACGCGCCGACGCCGACGAAAAGTTCGACGAACTCAGACGCCGCGCACGAGAAGAACGGAACGCCGGCTTCACCTGCGACAGCCTTGGCGAGCAACGTCTTACCCGTACCCGGCGGGCCGACCAAAAGGCACCCCTTCGGGATCTTCGCGCCGAGAGCGGTGTACTTGTCAGGGTTCTTCAAGAAATCAACGACTTCTTGCAGCTCGAGCTTGGCGCCTTCGACGCCGGCGACGTCGGCGAACGTAACACCGGTTTCCGGAACCTCTTGGAACTTGGACTTAGACTTACCGAAGTCCATGGGACCGCCCATGCCACCACCCATGCCGCCCATGCCGCCTTCACCGCCTTGCGCGCGGCGGAACAGGAAGAACAAACCGCCGAAAGCGACGAGCGGGAACAACAAATTTCCGATCAGGCTCGCCACGTTCCCTTGCTGTTCGCCTTCGCTCACGGAGATGTCCACGCCGTTCTTGGCCAAGATATCAACCAATTCCGGATCATTCGGTAAGATAACAGTCGCGCGGCGGCCATCGACCGCGGTCAACTGTAAGGCAGAGCCATCCTTGCTGAATCGCACGCGTTCCACCTTGCCGCCCATCACCGCCTTGATGAACTCTGAATATCGCCAGTTGTTCCCTTCAGGCAACGCGTTCGGGTCAGCCGCCACCGCGGGCGCGCTCAACGACGCATCCTTCAACGCATTCGCCGCCTGCATCGGAGCTTGTTGCACCGCCTCCATCGTCGGCGTCTGGAACTCAAAATCCGCGTACGCCGCGCCCGCGTTCGCGAGCGCCGCGAGCGCCGCGAACGCCGCCGCCGCCGTCTTGCTCGCATCCTTCGTTCGCGCGAAAACCCATACTCCGTCGTCAGTCTCTCGTCCTCCCTCGCCCTCCATTCGCATTTCATCGTCGCCCGACTATCATCATCCTCGTCCAAACCCGTCGCCGTCCGCGATCGCGCGCGCGAGCGCCGCTCCGCTTATCCACACCCAAACGACGTCACCATCATCCGTCGCCCATCGTCATCTTTCCTCCATCGCCCGATGACGTTCATCCTCTCACGTCGTTCCCTCGAAGCGAACGCACGCGCGCGAATAAAAAAAAACAATCGACGAATCGCGATCGACGTCCGACAGCGATGCCAGTCGCCTCGCGCGCTGCTTCGCGAACGCACCTCTCTCGCGCACGCGCGCGCGCGAATCGCGCGTCGCGTCGTCGTCGCGTTCGTCGTCGTCCCTCGCGCGGTGCGATCGCCCAAGGGCGATGCGCGCGCGACCGCGGATGTGCAGTGTGCCATCATGTATCACCCCTTCGTTCGTTCGTTCGTTCGTTCGTTCGTTCGTTCGCGCGCGGTGCGAAGCGATTCGATTCGATTCGATTCGATGCGCGCGCGCGTGTGTCGCCTTCGACGTCGTCGCCGCGCGGCGTCGGTGGACGACGAGGGGGTGTTCGACGAGTCGCGAATCGACGAACGCGAAAACAGGGGTGACGTCATCACGCGCGTCTGAGGACGACCGATCGAACGACGTGGAAACTCGGACGCGCGGCAAGGCTAGGACATCGGACGATCGCGAACACGCGTGATGACGGTCGTACGATGGAAACTCGGACGGACGGTACGCATTTCATCGAATCACATTGAAACCGCAACGCCCGACGATGATGAACGGTCCCGGTCCGCGTCGTCGCGGCGCGAGCGCGGGGGGCGTGACCTCATTTTTCTGAGACCTTGCCGTACTTTTAGCCCTGAAAAAGTGTTCAAAGTTTTGGAATCCATAATTTTTCTTCCGTTTT
>Ga0222712_10004649_pt1 | contig 14259 bp, 11 predicted proteins | sample C33_657DmetaG_FD_165043 | JGI IMG/M metagenome (GOLD analysis project Ga0222712, IMG submission 165043) | Estuarine water microbial communities from San Francisco Bay, California, United States - C33_657D | ecosystem: Environmental > Aquatic > Marine > Unclassified | place: USA: California... | reverse complement strand
CGGAGGCCAGGGAACCTAGGGTCGGGCCCAATGGAACGCCACCCCACCCAGCAGAAGATTCTCGATGAAACCATTCGGATCATCGAGACGAGTGGTGAAGCGAGCGTGCGCGTCCACGACATCGAGGTTGCTGTTGGGGTGACGGCGCCGTCGATCTACCACTTCTTCGGAAGCCGTGAAGGACTTGTTACCGCTGCCCAGGCGGAGCGCCTCGTGAGGAGTTTCGCTGAGTTCAACGCTGTATCGGATCTGATCTTGAGCCGGGTTACGAGTCGCACAGAGTTGCGTGAAGCCGTCGGCGAACTTCTTTCAATGATCTACGAACCTTCCCGGTCTGTATCTCGCCAGCAGCGCCTTTTTGCTCTCGGAAGTGCCGAAGGGCGGCCTGATCTTGCCGTGGTTATCGGGGAGGCTGCTCGGGATTTCTTGCATCGGCTCGCGGTGAGTTTTCGGACCTTTAAAGACAAGGGCTGGATTCGGTCCGATCTGGATCTCGAAGCATTCGTGCAGTGGTTAGCGGGACAGATCCTCGGGCGCGTCTATATCGAACTCGGATGCGAACCCGGTCCGAATCCTGCATGGGACGCGATCTCGAAAGAAGCGGTTGCATTCGTAGTATTCGGGTCGCTCTCTGACGACTGACGTTCACGGGATTGCGTTGAGACGGTGGTTATGGAGACGATCCAGCACTCTGGGATTCGAAAACCGGTAGCGAGCCCGAGTACTCGGTTTGATCACGTCAGGGCTCTTGATGGGCTTCGTGGACTCGCCGTCGCCCTTGTTGTCGTCTACCACTTTGCTCCCGAGGTCCTACCGGCAGGTTTCATTGGTGTCGACATTTTCTTCGTTCTGTCGGGATTCCTCATTACCTCGCTAGCGCTCGGCGAACACCGAAACAGTTCAAAGGTTTCATCGAGTGCGTTCTACATGCGGCGTGCTCGCAGACTCTTGCCCGCTGCGATTGTGACTGTTGTTGTTGCCATCGCCCTAGCGGCCGTTCTGCAGCCCGACTCAACGCGGGCAGCAAACAGGGGAATGGGAATTGCCTCGCTGCTCTATGTCGCTAACTGGTGGATGATCGATCAGCAGAATTCCTACCAGGCAACGTTTGGTACCGAGTCGCCCCTCAGCCACTTCTGGTCGTTGGCAGTTGAGGAACAGTTCTATGTGTTCTTCCCGTTGTTGTTGCTGGCCGTAATCGCGATCGTTGCCCGAAGAGGCGGACGAACTGCGTCGCTCGCAACGTGGCTCCTTGCGCTTTCGGTAATTGGAGCATTGGTCTCGGCAACACTGATGTCAGTCATGTACTCCGCAGACACTGACCCGTCACGGGTGTATCTCGGGACCGGCACCCGTGTTCACGAAATTTTCGTTGGTGTCGCGGGTGCGTGTGTGTGGTGGTTGTGGTCCTCGGCATTGCGCGAGCGAGCGTCATTGCGGATACTCACTGGAGTTGCTGCAATATCGGCGATCTTTCTTGGGCTCGTAAGCGTTTCCTCAAGCTTTCGAGCCTCTTGGCTGTACCACTTCGGCTTTTTGACGATTGCAGTTGCTGCACTCGCGATCATTCTGGCGGCGGTTGCTAGGAGCTCCGTCATCTCCAAAACTTTTGAGTTCCGTGGCCTGTGTGTGCTCGGCCTGGTTTCCTACAGCGTGTACTTGTGGCATTGGCCAGTTCGAGTCTTCGTTAACTCATCGAACACTCCCTTTGATGGCGTTTGGCTTTTCTGTATCCGAATTGCACTCACGGCAGTTGCAGCCTGTCTGTCGTTCTTTCTCATTGAGCGACCATTGCGTGCAGAGAAACGTGCAAAACGAGTCGCGTTGTATTCGGTCGTGGGAATGGCCGTTGCGCTTTGCGCTGTGTGGGTGATCTCTCGGCCTGTGCCGGCAGCCTCAACCGAGTTTTCAACCTCAGAGGCGCCAACGGCTGCGGCAGATTTGCAAGGTCCGCTGAAAATTCTCTGGCTGGGTGACTCTGTGGCTTGGGTCCTTGGTGGAGGTCGCCTTGAGTTCCCTCATCCCACCGGTTACGACTCTCCGTTCGATAGCAGCCGAGTCTTGATCTGGAACAAGGCCGAATTCGGGTGTCCGTTTGTTGCCTATCCGCAACGGTCATTTGCAGTCGTCAAGGAGAACAATGGGTGGTGTGTTGATCACGACGGGCAGTGGCCGCCGTTGATTTCGCAATTTTCGCCCGATGTCGTCGCTTGGTCGGGAATCCTTCTTGATACGTACGACAACAAAGTCGATGGGAAATGGATCGCGTTTGGCTCGCCGGAGTGGGATGCGATGTATCTCTCGCTAATGAACCGAGCGCGAGAGATCGCAACCTCATCTGGCGCGACCTTTATGGTGATCGGCCAAGCTGACCCCCTTGCTGATCCAACGCAATCTGGTGACGGACAAGAGACTTTGCTTCCTGAAAACCTTTGGCGATTTGAACATGTTCGCGACTTGCAACGGGAGTTCGCGGAGCAACATTCGAACGACACGGTATTTGTCGACTTGCAGCCCATCGTTTGCCCGAATGATTCGTGCAAGGGCGTGGTGATCGATCCAAAGGGAACACGTCCCGATGGGGTTCATTTCACCAAAGAAGCTGTCCTTGCGATAGCGCCGCAGATGCAGAGCGCGATTGAAAGGGCAATGGGACGGTAGCGAGTCCGGTTGTCGTTAGATCCGGTTGTCGTTAGATCCGATTGTCGTTAGATCTGAATGAGGCGCCCAAATTGCACGACACGATCGGCCGGTAGACCGAAGTAGTGCTGTGGATCGGTGGCGTTTCTCTGCATGATTGCAAATACTTCAGCGGGAATGCGTTTGAAGGGACTTTGAGAGCCAGCTTCAACGTTCATTGTGTGAAAGACGAAGACGCAGGTGTCGGGGTTTACTTCGGGGTGGACCGCGTGGACTCGATTGATGATGTCGAAAAGATCGGGCCGCTCCATGTAGCCATAGGTTGCGGTGGCATCAATGAACCCGCCCGAATGAATGTCGAGACGGTTTGCATCATCGACATGAGGAGTCTCGGCAGTGCGCAAGTGGAGGACAACAGTGACTTCATTGATCGCGTGCAAGAGAGCAATTCGTTGGGCGAGTGCGATCGGAACCCCTTCCTCAATTGTGGGATAGATCGCGACTCCCGGCGTTGTAACGATCTTTTGCGAAGAGAGCAACGACGGCAATTCGTCGATGCTGTCTTCGAGCGTCTCGAGGCGGCTGAGGAGTCGTTTGCGTCCCCACTGCCATGTGCTGAGCATCGCCACAATGACCGCTGCGATAACAAGTGGAAACCAACCGCCGTGAGTGAACTTCGTGAGGTTGGCGATGAAAAACGCCCCATCAATCACGAGAGCGATCGCCGCTGCAGGGATGACCACCCAAAGTGAGAGTCCCCATTTCCGGTGGGCGAGAATCGCAACGAGGATTCCGGTAATCACGAAGGTCCCAGTGACGGCAATGCCGTAGGCGGAGGCCAAACGAGAAGAGTCCTGGAAACCCAGGATAAGTGCCAGAACTGCGACCATGAGCAACCAATTCACTGCTGGCACGTACACCTGCCCCCCTTCGCTGGCCGACGTATGACGAACAGTCATTCGGGGGAGGTAGCCGAGTCGTATCGCTTGTTGGGTCATCGAGAACGCGCCGGAAACGACCGCTTGAGAAGCGATAACCGTTGCGGCAGTCGCAAAGATCACCATCGGAATCTGAAGGGCATCTGGAACGAGGAGATAAAAAGAGTTGCTCACTGCGGACGCGTCACGCAGTACGAGCGCACCCTGTCCGAGATAGTTGAGGTAGAGGGCTGGGGCGACAATCGCGAACCATGAGATGCGAATCGGTGATCGTCCGAACTGGCCCATATCGGCATAGAGGGCCTCGGCGCCCGTCACACACAAAACGATTGAGCCGAGGCCAAGGAACGCCAGCATGGGTTCGCCACGAAAAAACGAAATGGCATACGTGGGATTGATTGAGCGAAGAACCGCGGGCGTCTCAAGAACGCTTATGAGTCCAAGAATGGCGATCGCAAGAAACCACACAACCATGATTGGCCCGAATACCCGGCCAACTCGCCCTGTGCCAAATCGCTGTGCAGCAAAGAAGAGAAACAGGATGACGAGAGCAATTGGAAGAATCAAAGCGTTGAGACGTGGCGCGGCGACGCCGATTCCCTCAACTGCAGAGAGGACTGAGACTGCGGGGGTGATGAGACCGTCGCCGTAGAACAGGGCGGCGCCGATAAGGCCAAGCAGCATGAGTCCGGAACTGGCTTTGTGTCGCTTCACCGCATTCGATGCCAAGCTTGCCAGCACCATGATTCCGCCTTCGCCTTGGTTGTCGGCGCGCATCACGATGAGGACATATTTCACCGACACCACCAGTGTCAGCGTCCAGAAGATCATTGAAAGTGCACCAAGGACGCGCGCCTCAACCACAGGAATGGTGTGCGCACCCGAAAAGATTTCGGAAAATGCGTACAACGGACTTGTGCCGATATCGCCGAACACGACTCCCAGCGCGCCAACTGCCAGGAGACCAACACGCTTACGCGACTGAGTTGATCGGGTCTCTGGTGGTGCGGTCCCCTCAATCATGGGCTGAGCCTAGTAACTGCCTCAACTCTCAGGGACAGCCGGGATCATCGAATAGCTATTACCAAGATCGTCTTGGAGCACCTGTGCAGGGTTCTTCACGGTGACGATATTGAGGTCCTCGGTAAGTGTGCGAGAACTGAACGTCCACCCACTCGGCAGTGTGAGTTTGGCGGCGAGTGTCGGAAGCGATGCAAGCGTGAGTGTTGGGTCCTTCTGCTGGCTGAACGATTGCATGACAAACACCGCACCATCAGGACTTGTGAGTTGGAAGATTTCTGTACCCGCGTTGTACGTGAAGATTGTTGAACGACTCACGGGATACGCGAAATAGGGGCGGGCTTGGTCGACAAGCGATCCGATCGGCACCGTCGCCTGTCGATACATCTCGATGCCGCCGAAGTCGGCTTTTTCAGACACTCCTCCGCCGATTTTCTCGACCCGATTGATCATCCAATGGCGAGGTCCATTCAGCATTGCGACGTTGGCGCCGAACTCGGTCGCAAGCGCCTTGGGATCGAGGGCCAGCCACTTGTTTTCTGGGCAATCGTTGAGCGGATAGGTGTTGTACACACTCGCAATTGGCTGTGTCTCTTTGAGGGAGACCAGCAAGACCTCGCAATAGCGGCCATCACGCATGTCCGGCGCGGCGACGTTTGATGTTGTGCTTGGGGTTTGTGAACTCGAATCCGAAGAGCAGGAAGTCGCGAAGAAGAGACATGCGATTCCAAATGCAAACATTGCGGTACGACGAAAACGTTGCATTAGTTCTGCCCTTGTTTCGTGAATTGATCGATGATTTCAATGAGTTCGTCCGGCGCATCTTCTTGAATGAAGTGATTTGCACCGGCGATCACGATGTGATTCTGATTGGCCGCGCCGGGAATCTTGCGTTGCATTTTTAGGTGGGCGCCAGCTTTGTAGGAAATCTCATCTTCTGATCCGAAAACGGTGAGGAACGGCTTTGTCCATGTCTCAAGGAAGGCCCACAATTCACGACACATCGGAACTCCGGGATTGTCGGGTTGAACGGGGATGAGAAAGGGAAAGATGAGAGGCGACGCTTGGTAGGTGCCATCGGGGAAAGGCGCGTCGAAAGCAGCTTTCTCGCCGCCGGAAAGTTTCCGTGTTGTTCCGCTTTGAATCACACCGCTAATAGGAAGCTCTTCAACACTGCCTACGAAGGCAAGCCAATTTTCGATGCCCTTGGTGGCGCCTTCGCCGGCAGGAACGCCGGTGTTGGAGGCAATGACGCGTGCGAAACGGTCACCGTGGAATGGCAACAGGTTGAGACCAGTGATGCCGCCCCAGTCTTGGCAATACAGCGTGATGTTCGTGAGGTCTTCTGCTTCAAGCCACTGACCCATCCAGTCGATGTGGTTGGCCAGTGAGTAATCGGCTTTGTTGGCAGGCTTGTCGGAGCGACCCATGCCGATGAGGTCAAGAGCAACAACGCGATGGCCGCGGGCCACGAGTCCGCGAATCATTTTGCGATGCAGGTACGTCCACGACGGATTTCCGTGGAGCAAGAGCACGGGGTCGGCGTCGCGAGGGCCTTCATCCACGAAATGGAATCGCAAGGCGGTGCCATCGGCCGCATTGACGGATCGGTAGTGGGGCTCGAAGTCGTAGTCCTCGAGGTTGAGGAACCGTTCGTCCGGGGTACGCAGAAATTCCATGGTTCTGCTCTAGGGCGTAACGACAGTGTCGACGAGGTTGTCGATGAAGCTTCGAAGGACGAGGATCTGAGCGTCCTCAGCGTTCTCTGCCGCGCTCACCAGCGCCTCAAGAGTCGCATCATCGTTCACACGAACAAATCGAGCACGGTCGTAGCGTCGCTCATCGCCGATGATGACGCCTTCGACATCGAACAATGCAACTTGAGTGGCACTGTCAACATTTGCGAACGCGTCATCGACTCCCTTGTCAATCAGGAGGACGAGGTCGCCATCTGTGCTCGCTGACGCGTCGTGTGTGTTCGGGAGGCAGGAAAGGATGATGGTGAAGTCCATGCCCGCCTTCTTGTGAACGTGGGCCTCTTGAAAGTCTTTGCGTTCCTGCATTGCGAAAAATGACGCGCGGGTGGGGTAGCGAACAATGCCGACTCGGTCCCACAGTGGAGTTCCGAGCGGTTGACTCTTCACATCACCGAGATAGGCCACCGCTGCGCCCACTGCGGCCAGCGGACCAACGGGCGAATACGCGTCGTCGGCAGCTTTGCCTGAGACTCCTTCACGGCCATCGTCGTAGTTCGCAACCTCGACGTACTTCATGAGGTTGAGGGCCCAGAAGCAGCCGTCGTCCTCTGGCTTCATGTGAAGCCAAGATCCAACGAGTTCGATATTGATCGTCCCGTACGGGTGTTCAAGTTGATCGGCCATGAGTGGTCCTCTCTGAGAGTTGCGAGCGAAGGGTGGAAAGCGGACTACTGAGCGAACGTCAGAAGTGCCAAGACCGATGTCTTGAGGAGTTCTCGGGTTTCATCAACAGAAAGTTGGAGGTCGACCCGGAAGCGATCAAGAGACTCAGCTTGGGTGAGAGCATCGATTGCGTTGAGCGACTGAGCTCGTTGCGCCTGCGTCATCCGCTCAAATTCTTGAGCGAAATTGTTTTCAATCTGCTGGCGAAAGAGTGATTTACGGAACTGCACTTGTTCGCTGATGACAGGGTCACTTGATGCTTTGATTGCCATAGCGCGTGCCGTTGCACCGATGCTGTCGTAGACCTTGAGTCGCGAGTCCACGAATCGGGCAAGTCGGGTACTGAGCTCCCCGTTTCCGATGTCTTCGATGTAGAAAAGCGGAAGGACCTTCAACTGCTTGTGGGCGATGATCGCCCGAACGAGTGCATCTCGATCTTGGAAGTAGCGATACACCGATCGAGTGGAGACTCCAGCTCGCTGAGCGATCTGCTCAGGAGTTGGTTCAAGGTTTTCTTCTTCAAAGAGTTCAAGGGCCGCTTCAAGAACTGCTGTGCGACCACGGTCGCGTCGAGCGGTACGTCCATCGACCGACGTTGTGTTTGAAGCTTCGGGGAGGAGGGGAGTGTTCATTTCACTGTTTCTTTAGGGAGTGAGCAGATGTAGCCAAGTTTCGGATTCGGATGACCGTTTTGAAGTGTTTCGTAAACGCTAAGGACCTGGTCCTCGCCGATGGCGTGAGAAAATTCAATCCAGGAGTCGGTCCACTCTGAATAGTTCGACCAAGCCGAACCGATCCGGGCGTCAAGAGTGTCTCGGCCCCATTCTTTGGTGCGCTTTGCGATTTGGGATGGAGCGAAAAGAAACTCAGGCTGCGGCGCGACGAGCGCACTGGCGTCGGTGGCCTTGTGATTCCAATTTGTGTTCCCAACAACCATCGAATGGTGGAGGACGCCCTCGAGGTGGGAATGAACGGAGCGAAGCAGATCTTGGTTGCCAGCGATGTCGACATAGACCGAAGCGATCGTCTTGATGCTCGGGAACTCGTCGTAGCAAACGACTTCCGAATACACGTTGAGTGCTTCGACGAATGAGCGATTGTCGGCGGAAGTAAGACCCACCGACGTCAACCCTCGATGTTTAGCGAGCTGAGCGAATCCGATCGCGGTCTTGCTTGAAGCGCTTGAGACAATCGCTTGCGCTGCACCGAAATCCTCGTTGTCGAGCAAAAAGTCATCGATAACGAAACTTGTGAAGAAGAGTGGGTACAGCACCATCTGCTGAGGTTCGCGTTCAGCGTCGTAAACGGGATCAGCCGCGCACCGTTGGTAACGGTTGTACGCGCCCGCAAGGCCGACGCGGTGCGGTGCGATATCGCTGACACCGCGGTCGTCGATCTTGCCCGGAGTGATGATCGTTTCTGAACTCATCGGAAGAAATCCGAAAAGACGTTCGCCGCTGGGAAGCTCGTCGCACTCGCTCTCGATGACCTCGGCAAATCCCCAGGTTGGGATTCGGCCCCAACCGGAATTGAGCTCCTCAGTCGGAAAGACCTCCCAGTACCGCAGCATGTCGCCAAAAACGCCGTAGGTAATGTTGTTGGTCGTGAGTGCAAAGTGGTCGATGCGGAGGCGGCATTGACCAGGCGAAAGTGGCGTGGGCGTGTCGGTCACGATCCGAGTTTCGGAGAGATCAGCACGATTGGTCTCAAGGGTCATCGGGAGCACTTTCAGCGAGCAGTTGGGAATTTCTTAGCGACTCCGACAGATTCTGTCAATCGTCTTGACAGAATTCCGTCGGCGGTACGATCCCCCCATGACTTCCGCGTCGACTCCCGCGCCGTTCGATGCGAACGATTCGGCGAACCCCGTAATTGTCGACGGAGAGGTCACTTGGACATTCGATGCGCAGTTCCTCTCCTCGAACTGGACATGCATTTGGGGTCGAGGTTGTTTGGGGATTCACGACGAACCCTCTGAAGATCTGCAACAAGGGTGCTGTTCTGTCGGAGCGGAACTCGATGGCGAGGACGAGTCGAGAATGATCAGTGCCTTTGCGGCAATGATCGATCCTTCACTGTTTCAGTTTCACGACGCAGCGCTTGATGGTGGGGTATTCGCCAATGAAAAGGCGACGAATACTCGTGTTGTCGATGGCGCTTGCATCTTTCTTAATCGGCCTGGTTTTGCGGGCGGAGCCGGTTGTGCGTTGCATCTTGCAGCCGTCGAAAGTGGCGAATCGCCGATCGACTGGAAACCATCGGTGTGCTGGCAACTACCAATCAAAATTGACTGGGTTGAAGCCTCGCCGACGACCGAGACGGCAACGCTGCGTCGTTGGTCGCGAGCCGATTGGGGAGACGAAGGCGAGACGATGGCGTGGTGTTGCACCGAAGGTGACCGTGCCTATGTCGGCGATCGGCCGGTGATCGAGTCGCTCGCTGCGGAACTCACTGAACTTGTGGGCGAAGAAGTGTTCGTGGAACTCAAGCGACGCCTGTAGTCACCGATTCAGTCAACTGGCAGTAGCGGCGTTGCATCAGCACCTGAACACGTAGAACGCTTGAGGTTTGGCAAGACGTGGTGAGTCATGGGTGCTTGAATGCGCCCATGACTTCTGTGGCTGACACACTTCGAATTGCCTACAACAAGGGGCTCACTCGGCCGTTGGCGTGGCGTAAGCATCAACTCGAGCAGATGGTAAAGATGCTTGAGGAGAATGAATCAGCATTTCTTGACGCGCTTGCGACCGACCTCGGCAAGCCGCGTGTCGAAGGATTTATCACTGACATCGCATTCGTGACAAGCGAAGTGAAGTCAATGATCAAGAACCTTAAGAAGTGGAACAAGCCCGAACGTGTTGGGACGCCACTTGTGGCCATGCCTGGTAAATCGAGTCTCATCCCTGAACCGGTGGGCGTTGTTCTGGTGATTGCACCCTGGAACTACCCAATCCATCTTTTACTGGTTCCCGTTGCTGGGGCAATCGCTGCAGGTAACGCAGTGGTGATGAAGCCATCGGAAGTCACAGAATCCACCTCTGCATTGTTGGCAACACTGGTACCGAAGTATCTCGATAGTTCGGCGATCGCCCTTGTCGAGGGCGGAGTTCCCGAAACAACGGAACTCCTTACGCAGCACTTTGATCACATCTTCTATACCGGCAATGGCACTGTTGGTCGAGTTGTTATGGCGGCAGCGGTAAAGAATCTCACGCCCGTCACGCTCGAACTCGGTGGCAAGAGTCCGGTCATTATCGATGCAACCGCAAATCTTCGCGTTGCTGCTCGACGAATTGCATGGGGCAAGTGGCTGAACGCAGGACAGACCTGTATCGCACCCGATTACGTGATGGTGAATGCATCGGTGCGTGACGGTTTTGTAGAAGAACTTGGGAAAGCGGTCGCGGAATTCTTTGGTTCCGATCCAAAGGAGAGCAAGAGTTACGGACGCATCGTGTCTCCCCACCACTTCGCTCGGGTGTCATCGCTCATGGAAGGTGGGACCGCAGTGATCGGCGGCGAGACCGACGCATCGACGCGTTACATCGCTCCAACTGTTCTTCTCGACGTGAATCCCGATGCACAGATCATGAAAGAAGAGATTTTCGGTCCGCTCCTTCCCGTCATCGATGTCGCTTCGACTGGCGAAGCAATTGCTCACATCAATGCAAATCCGCATCCGCTTGCGCTGTATCTCTTCACCGGCGACAAACGTGTCGCCGCCGATGTTGTCAATCGAACAACGGCTGGCGGAGTCACTGTGAATGGAACAATCATGCATTTCTCGAATCCGAATCTTCCATTCGGTGGAATTGGCGAAAGTGGTATGGGTGGGTATCACGGCAAGGCTGGAGTTCGTTTGTTCCAGCACATGAAACCCGTGCTGACCCGTGGAACCAAGATCGATCCATCAATTGCGTATCCGCCATACACCGATCGCAAGGCAAAGATCTTTCGTAAGGTTCTTTGACGTAACGAACTACGAGTTGCGAAGCCTGCTTGGAGGTAGCAACAGGGGAGCGGAGGTTCTTTGTACGTTGAAGAATTCCACCGCTTTCCGGGGACGCTAGGTACCCTCCCAGAAGAAACCCGCTTCTCGAGGGAACTGCGTTGCTGACAATCGGCTGTTGTGTTCGTCGAAACGATCTCTTCGTCTCGTAGAAGCACGACGAAGGGATTGTCATGTCCGCATCTTCCTCCTCTGAGGTTCGAGATGGCATTGGCCATGTTCCAGTTCGACCGGTGGCAGTTGTCTACTGCGAAGGGAACTTCGGAAAAATCGACGGAAAGACCGCAAATGGACTCGTTCGTCAGAGCGAAGCGTATGCAATTTCGTCTGTCATCGACAGCACGTGTCATAAACGTGACGCCGGGATGGTGCTCGATGGCGTGCCAAATGGTGTTCGGATTGTTTCTGATCTTGATGAAGCGCTTGCCTACGGGCATGGCAACCCTGGCGTCTTCATCGTCGGTTTGGCGCCGACCAGCGGACTTCTCTCGCTTGAAGAACGCAATGTGATTCTTCATGCGATTGCGCGCGGCCTTCACATCGTGAGTGGATTGCATGAGTTCCTCACCCAAGACCCGGAGTTTGTTGCTGCAGCTCATGGCGCCGGTGTGCTCATCACTGACGTTCGAATGCCCCGAGAGAAGAAAGATCTTCGAATGTTCACTGGTCGCATTAGGGACGTGACCTGTCCAAGGATCGCTGTTCTTGGGACTGATGGGGCCATTGGAAAACGAACGACCGCAACGATTCTCACAAAGGCCCTCAACGACCATGGAATCCGAGCGGTGATGGTGAGTACCGGCCAAACCGGGCTTATCCAGGGGGCTCGATACGGCGTTGCACTTGATGCCGTGCCGGCCCAATTCGTGACTGGTGAACTCGAAGCGACAGTGCTTGAAGCATTCGATAACGAGAATCCTGATGTGATCATCGTTGAGGGCCAGGGAGCACTGAGTCACCCGACGTATTTGAGTTCAACGGCAATTCTGCGCGGGAGCCAACCGCAAGGTGTTGTGCTCCAACATGCACCAACACGGAACTACGTAAGCGATTTTCCTGACTTCCCAATGCCCAGCGCCTCAAGTGAAATCAAGCTCATAGAGCACTTTGCCAACACGAAGGTCATTGGGCTGACAATCAACCATGAGGGCATGACTGAGTCGGAGGTTGGCACTGCGATCGCGGGATATGAGATGGAACTTGGAATTCCAGTCACCGATGCTTTATGGCGATCGGGAGATCGACTCGTTGCGATGGTTGTTTCCGCATTCCCTTCGCTTCAGTCGGGCGAACCGCTTGATGTCCCTTGAGTGCCCCACGGATTGAAATTGACCTCGCAAAGATCTCATTGAATGCGGCGAGTCTGGTTGCGCTCGCTGACCAAAAGGGAGTCCGAGTTACGGCAGTGACGAAGGCTTTCGGCGGGCGACCCGATATCGCTCGTGCACTCGTCGGTGCCGGTGTTGCCGCACTGGGCGACTCGCGAATTGAAAACATTGAACGATTGCGAACTGATTGTGTGCAGTCGCCCGCAATCTTGATTCGTTCGCCAATGCCGAGCCAAGCGCGTCGTGTTGTTCGAAATGCAGAGATCTCGCTCAACACAGACCTCGAAACGATTGAGTTGCTATCGAAATTTGCAGTGGATCTTGGAGTCGTTCACGGGATCGTCCTTATGGTCGAACTTGGTGATTTGCGAGAAGGATTCATGCCAGAAGAGATGGATGCCGCGCTCAAACACGTGCTTACGCTGCCGCAACTTCATTTCGCAGGGATCGGCACGAACCTGGCCTGCCGAAGTGGCGTCATCCCCGATGTGCAAAATATGGGCGAACTCTCACGTCTGGCCGATCAACTCGAGGCTGATCACTCGGTGAGTATTGATGTCGTTTCGGGTGGTAACTCCGCAAACCTCGACTGGCTTACGAGTGGAAATCCAATCGGGCGCGTGAATGATCTGCGTCTCGGGGAATCGATTCTGCTGGGTTGCGAACCGCTCCATCGACGGCCGCTCGAGGGCCTTCACCAGGATTGTTTTGCGGTTATTGGTGAAGTCATCGAGTCACGCCGTAAGCCGACGACGCCATGGGGGCAAACAGCGCAGTCGGCTTTCCCGCGCGACAAAGATGTTTGTAAGGGAGGCGGTGAATGGCAGACGATCGTTGCAATCGGACGACAAGACACTGACCCGGAAGGTCTTTCGATGCCTGAAGGGGCGACGTACCTCGGCGCAAGTAGTGATCATCTCGTACTTGGCACCGAGCAGCAGCACCGAGCTGGTTCGGAATTGAGGTTCGTGCCGGACTACAGCGCGTTGGTGCGTTCAATGACCTGTTCAAGCGTTCGGCAGGTGCGTTGCACGTGAAGTGTTGTTCGTGAGATGAAGTGAGGGGTGGACCCCAGTTGATTCCCGATTCTCTAAAGTGCGAGACCAAGCGCTGGCGAGAGGTTCGTATCGATGCCCGATTGGAATGCCATAGCGAAGAGAAACTCGCGATCAGTTCAGACGACGATCGGGTGGATCTTTTGGGATCCCGGCGCGGTGCAGCGTTTCGAGGCCCTTGGCCTTCCGGGACCGATCGGTTACATCGCATCTCGTTGCGCTCCGCTTTCTGCCGCGGGACCGGACGCAGTCATCGCTGCATTCGGATCCATCAGTCCTCAGGCGATCGCGTTCACCTTTGATTTGGTGGCGGCAACGACGGACTTTGCGTCCGTCTGGAGGGCGCGGAACGAAGCGGTTGTCGAAGGCCTCCACAACTACGCACCGGAAATCGTTCCTGCACTTGAGGAACTTGGATCCGAACTTTGGCCAGTCGTCGATCAATTGCCTACCGCCGGACGCGTTTTCTTTGCTTCGCATCTGACGATGGAGCGGCCAGCAGACCCACTGCTTTCGGGCTGGCACGCAGTGAACTGTTTGCGTGAATGGCGCGGCGACTCACATTGGGCAGTGGTTGCTGCATCGGGCCTGACAGGTATTGAAGCGTCGATCCTCCATAACGCATGGTTGGGTTACGAAGACGGTTGGCTGCCGACATCCCGTGGAAGTAGCGCAGAAGAAATTCAGGTTGGATGGGATCGGCTTGCGGCACGTGGCGTTGTCCGAGATCGAGTCGTCACTGAGGAAGGTTTGTCACTCCGTCAACAGATCGAAGATGACACCGATCGCTTAACGACGCTTCCGTGGAAACTTCTCGGTGAAACTGCATCGACTCAGATCGCAGAGAGA
>Ga0222712_10004648_pt1 | contig 14259 bp, 13 predicted proteins | sample C33_657DmetaG_FD_165043 | JGI IMG/M metagenome (GOLD analysis project Ga0222712, IMG submission 165043) | Estuarine water microbial communities from San Francisco Bay, California, United States - C33_657D | ecosystem: Environmental > Aquatic > Marine > Unclassified | place: USA: California... | reverse complement strand
GCCCCGACCTTGCCTTGATTGGACTCCTTTCGCACTGCCTGGTAGCTCAGCGGTAGAGCAGGTGACTGTTAATCACTTGGTCGTAGGTTCGATCCCTACCCAGGCAGCCAGAAAGGACTCTTTCCTCGCCCCGGGCCCCGGGGAAGGTCCGTAAACCTTCTCCTTGACCATCCAAGGGGTTGCGGGAGGATGCATCCACCATGGGCCAACAGAGCAACAAAGTCATCAAGCGCCGCCGTCGCCGCGCCTACCTCGAGCGCAAGAAGGCTCGCGTCAAGGTCGCCCGCGCCGCCGCGAGCAAGAAGAAGGCCAAGAAGTGAGCCGAGCGGTGAGCCAGGCCTCTGCGTGGGCCGCGCTCGCTGCGCTGCTCCTCGTGGGTTGCGATACCCCCGTGGCTTCCTCGGATGAGGTGCCGGGCATCGCCTACGTCAACGAACGTCGCCGGAGCGAAGCCGACGTGGCCCGCGCCTCGGAGGCCTTCTACGCCAAGGAACACCATGGCTCCGACGTGGTCTTCCGCACGGAAGAGGATTCCCGTCCGGGCTATTACTTCTTCGTGAAGCTCGACGTCGCCCCGCCGGCCGACGGCCGGCTCGTCCTCGAAGTGGTGCGCAAGGAGAACACGCCGCCCGAGCGCTATGATTTCGCGGTCAACCTGAAGCCGGGCTTCCCGTTCGGCGAATACGTGATCGGTCTCACCGGCAAGCAGTCCGGCGACGCCAAGTGGCGTCCGATCGCTTGGCGCGTCTCGGTGGTCGATGCCAAGGGCAAGTTCCTGGCCTCGAAGCACAGCTTCCTCTGGGGCACGCCTTCGGACCGCGCGCGTCGCTGAGTCCGATGGCCCTGCCGGAGTGGACACCTTGGCGGCCGTTGCGGCTCGCCGAAGACGTCCCGTCCGCGACGCTCGCCGAGCAGATGGACGGTGGGCAGTCTTTCCGCTGGTCCCCGGCGGCCGATGGCAGCTGGGTCGGCGTCTTCGGCCGCACGCTCGCCGCCTTACGCCCCGGCCCCCATGGCCTCGAGTGGCGCGGCCTGGCCGGCGCGCCGCCGGCCGAGGCGGAACTGCGGCGATACCTCGACGCGGAAGGCGCCCAGGCGAAACTCTCCGTGGCCCTGCCGTGGCGTTCCGACCCGGTGCTGCGCGCCGCTCGCGCGGCGTATCCCGGGCTGCGTATCCTCCGTCAGGATCCGCAGGAGGCGCTGATCGGTTTCCTCTGCAGTTCCAACAAGCGCATCTTGCAGATCCGCGTCATGGTCGCGGCTCTGGCCGACAGGCTGGGCGAGCCGTTGGGCGCCGGCTTCCATGCGTTGCCTTCGTGGCAGGCGATCGCGCGGGCCGACGACGCCGTGCTCCGCGCGTGCTCGCTGGGTTACCGGGCGGCCTATCTCCGGGGTACCGCCCAGCGATTGCTCGCCCGTCCGCGTTGGGCCGCCGAGTTCGCCGCGTTGGAAACGCCGGCGCTCTTGGCCGAGCTGCAGACCTTGCCCGGCGTCGGCCCGAAGGTCGCCGCCTGCGTCGCGCTGTTCGGCTTCGGCCGGCTCGAGAGCTTCCCCGTCGACACCTGGGTCGTGCAAGCGCTGGGCGACGCCTATGGTCTGCGCGGATGGAAGCCCGCCCAGTTGGAGCAGTTCGGCAAGGCGCATTTCGGCGAGGCCGCCGGCTTGGCGCAGCAGTATCTCTTCTCGGCGGCGCGCAACGGCTGGCTGGTCCGCGCCGCGGTCAGCGTCCCGGCGAAGCCGGCTCGCCCCAGACGTCGGAAATGACTTCCGGGGTCAAGGCCGACGCGGGTTCGCCGGCGGCGACCAGGCGGCCTTCCGCGAGCACGAGGAGGCGGTCGCATCGTCGCGCGAAGGCAAGGTCATGCGTGGCGACGACGCAGGCCGCGCCGGCATGGGCGAAGTCCGCGATGGCCTGACGGACCGCTTCCTGCCGGCCGAGGTCGAGGGCCGCGGCGGGCTCGTCGAGCAGCAAGGCCCCGTCGAAAGGCTCCGGCAGGGCGGCGAAGGCCATCGCGAGGTGCGCGCCCTTCTGTTCGCCGCCGGAAAGTTCGGAGAGCCGGCGGGCCGCGAACTCGCCGAGCTGCAGTTTCTCCAGCCAACGGGCGAAGCCCGCCGGGTCGCCGACGATCTCGCCGAGGTCCGCGACACGGTAATCCCAGGCGCTCACGGGTTTCTGCGCGCAGTAGGCGCGCGTCCGCGCGCAGGTCGCCGGGTCGATGACCCGCGGGTCGTAGCCGCCCACTTCCAGTTCGCCGGCGCAGGGGACGAGTCCGGCCAGCGCGCGCAGGAGCGTCGTCTTGCCGGCGCCGTTAGGCCCCGTCGCCGCCACGACCTGGCCGCGTGCCGCGGTCAGCGAGACGCCGTCGATGAGGCGGCGACCGGCGAGTTCGACGCCGAGGCCGAGCGCGCGGATGACGAACTCAGCCATGTTGCCTCCTGGCGATCCAGATGAAGAGAGGGGCTCCGAGCACGGCGGTGACCGCCGCGGCGGAGAGCGGCGCCTGCGGCCAGAGACCCCGTCCGAGGGTGTCGGCCGCCAGCAGCAAACCGGCGCCGAGGAGCGCGGCGAGCGGCAGGACCTTGGCATGCCGCGGTCCGACCACGGCGCGCGCCAGGTGCGGCGCGAGCAGTCCGATGAAGGCCACCTGTCCGACGAGACAGGTCGCGGCGGCGGCCGCCAGCGCCGTCAGCAGCACCGCCTTGGCGCGCGTGCCGCCGACGGCGCCGCCGAAGCCGCGGGCGGCGTCTTCGCCGAAGGAGAGCAGGTCCAGCGAGCGCGCGAGCGGGAGGAGCAGCAGCGCCGCCGCCAGGCAGAGCAGCCCCGGCAGCCAGGTCAGCTCGAGCGTGGCCATGCCCAGCCAGTCGCCGTAGGCGCCGTTGGTGAGCAGTTCGCGCGATTCGCCGCTGCGCGCGGCGATCACGAGCGTGCCGGCGGCGGTGAAGGCGTTGAGCCCGAGGCCGGTGAGCAGGAGCCGCGCGGAAGAACCGCCGCTCCCGATGAGCGCCAGCAGCGCGGACGTGCCGAGCGCCCCGGCGAACGCGGCGGCCGGGATGAACCAGGCGCGCTGCCACGCGGCTTCCGGGAAAAGGCCGAGCAGGACGGCGATGCCGAAGAGCGCGCCGCCGAAGACGCCGGTGAGCCCGGGGTCGGCCAACGGGTTGCGGAACACGCCCTGTTGGGCGGCGCCGCCGAGGCCGAGGGCGAGGCCGGCGGCGAGGGCCGCGAGCACGCGGGGCGCGCGCAGGAGCACCAACGAACCGCCGTCACCCCAGCCGAACCCTTGGGTGCCGACGGAGAGGGCCAGGACGACGAGGCCTGCGAGCAGGAAGCTTCCCGTCACCCATGCCTTCGTCGCGGTCATCAGCGACCGAGTTCCTTGAGCAGGTCGCCCAGCGGATTAAGCTTCTTCGGCGCCGGCGTCTTGGTGGCCGGCGCGGCCTGCGTGCCGGGATTGGCCGGCGCGGCCGGCTGGCTGGAGCGGACATTGTCGATCGCCTGCTGTAATTTCTCCGCGAGGTCGGTCTTCACCTGGTTCAGCGAACCGCCGACGCTCACGCCGGGCCCGTCGGTGAAGCCGTCCGCCGGCGAGGGGCCCGCGCCGAAACCGAGCGCCTGGAAGTATTGGGCGAACTCGCCGGCGCCGCGCATCTGGGTGCTGAAAAGCATCGGCCAGTCGGCGAAGCCCGCCTTCGGGTCCACGGTGATGCCGCCCTTGGCGCTGAGCTGCAGCACCTCGTTGCGGATGTCGGCCGACTCGAGCTTGATCGTGCCGGACGCGAGGCGCGAAGCCTTGATCGTGGCGGAACTGTACCGGAAGTCGGCGACGGCCTTCTGCAGCTTGGCGGCGGCGGTCATCGCGGCGCCGATCCGGACCATCTGCGGGTTCTTGTTGCCGCCGAAGAGGATGGCCGCGGCGCCCAGGACTTCGGTGACGTCGCCGGCCTTGTTCGCCGACAGCGACATGCTGCTGTTCTTGTCGCCGAAGGCGCGGATCCGTCCGCCTTTCGACGTGAGCTGGGTGTCGACCTGGAGCTTGCCGACGAGTTCGCCGGCGGTCCCGCAGACGCTCGTCAGGGAGGCGGTGGCGTCGGCCCTGCCTTGCAGGAACTCCTTCACGGAAGGGAAGGCCTGCGCGACGCTGCCGAATTCGAACTGGTTGAGCGTGACGGTCGCCGAGAGCGCATACGGCCCGTTGCTGATCGTCGGCTGGAAGGCGAGCTGGCCGCGGCCGCTGAGCGAGCCTTCGGCGAGCTGGCCGCCCAGCTGCGTGAGGCGGATGGCCCGGTCGTCGGCTTCCGCCCGCATGACGACTTTCGCGGCGCTGATGCCGTAGGCCTTCGCCGTGCCGATCGTCAGCTGCAACGCGCCGCCGTGGTTGGTCCAGAAGGGCGCGCGGTCCGGCTTCGGCGGCGCGCTCTCGATGGGCGCCGTCTCTTCACCCTTGGGGAGCAGCGAAAGGAAGTCGTCCACGTCGACGTTGTCGATGGCCACGGCGGCCTGCCAGTCCGTCTTGGCGCCGGCGGTCTTCTGCGTGAGCGTGAACTTGCCGGAACTCAGGTTCGTCGCCTGCAGCTTGAACGACCCTTCGGCGCTCAGGCCGTCGGCCGCGGGGACGTACTTGCCGGCCACGGCCGCCGACCTGATCCGGCCTTCGCTCTGCCGGAGGCCGACCTCGCTGACCTGGAGCAGGACGTTGATCTCGCCCGTCTGGGCGCGGTCGGCGGTCGCGCGATACTGGCCGCCGGTGACGATGTTGAGCGGGCCGGCGAAGGGTTGCTCGGCGAGCGCGCCGAGGTCGCCTGCGAGCTTCAAGGTGGTGCCGGCGTCGCCCAGGCCCAGCTTGATGTCCCCCGACGCCAGGATGCGGCCTCGGTTCCTGAGCTCCGCTTGGTTGAAGCCGATCAGCGTGGCTTTCTCGCCGACCAGGAGGTCGAGGCTCGCGGCCAGGTCGCAGTCCTTGACCCATAGCTTGCCGGCCCAGGTCACGCTGGTGCGCGTGAAGGACAGCGGCGCTCCTTCGGTGCGGACGAAGAGACCTTCGCGGCTGAACCCCGCGACGAGGTCGGCGCGTTTCAGGTCGCCGGTGAGCTTCAGGCCGGGGACGACCGCGGAGAGGGACTCGAGCGGCAGGTCGCGCGCCGCGGCTTCCACGAGCACGCCGGCGGGTCTGGCGCCGTCGAGCGCGAGCGGTTGGCGGAGCTTGAGGGAAAGCAGGTTCAGGCCTTGGCGGAAGATGCGCGCGTCGGCGCTGCTGATCGCCGGCGCTTTGCCGGCCGCGCGATCGACGGAGGTCTGGGCGCTGACGCGGATGCCTTTGAGCTTGTCGACCGGCAGGTCTTCCCAGTTGGGCTGCGAGGCCAGCTCGACGATGCCGACGTTCACGTTGGCGACGGCGGACCAGGCGCCTTCGGCGCCGGGGCGCAAGGTCAGCGAACCCGTGGCGATGTTGCCGGCGGCGCAGCTCAGGCTGAACGGAGCGAGGGAGATCGCGCCGTCCTCGGACTTGATCGGAAGTTCGGCGTCGATCTCGCGCATCAGAGCTTTGCCGCCGCGTTCCAGCGTGACGCCGCGCAGGCTGTGGGTGCGGACGCTCGTCACGGCCGGCTTGCCGTCCTTGAAGGAGACCGAGGCTTCGCCGGTCCAGCGGCCGGCCGTCGCGATGACGTCCGCGGCGGCGAGGAAGGGATTGAGCGCCATGAGGTCGGCGTCGTCGGCGGCGATCGTCACCGTCGCGTCGTTCGCGTTCTCCGGCAGCAGCCCGCCTTTCCAGGTGAGCGTCTGCGGGATGGCGATCGTCACGCCGTTGCCCGCGACCGAGAGGCTGTTGACCGCGAACCCGGTCGCGGTGCTCTGCGCGCTCGCGGCGAGCTTCCATTCCGACCGGCTGTTCTTGGCGAGCGACTTCGAGAATTTGCTCAGGTCGGGCCACAGCGCCTTGAGGTCGGCGCTCGCCTGCCAGCGCGATGCCTCGAGCTCGCCGCTGGCCTTGCCCGTGAGGCGGACGTCGGGGAGCTGCTGGCTGAGGATGCCGAAGCGGGTCGGGTCGACGTCGAGCTGCGCGTCGACGGTCGTGCGGCCGGCGAGGTGCAGCCCGGCGAGCTTCAGCGCAGGTCGGCCGGCGGAATCGCTGAGCGTGCCGGTGAAGTTCATCCCGGGCTTGCCGGCTTGGCCGGCCGCCTCGAGGACGAAACCGACGGAGCCGGCGGCGAGCGGGCTCGCGTCCTTGGCCGCAAGGTCGAGGCGCAGGCTGCCGATGTCCGCGAGCAGGTCTTCGAGGCCGAGGCCCTCGGCGCCGAGCGGGCGTCGGAATTCGGCTTTCAGCGTGAGTTCGCCGCGCGGGTCGGTCATCTGCTTGCCGACCGCGAAGCCAGGCCAGGCGATGCCGGCGCGGAGGTCGGCCTTGGCGCGCGTATCGAATTCGTCACCGCGGACGCTGAAGCGCAGCAGCGTACCGTCGGCGAGTCTCACGCGGCCCGAGACCGCGTAGGGCCCGAGCACCACGGGCGGCAGGGTGCTCTTGGCGACGGGCGTGTTCGTCTGCGCGGTTTTCGCGGGGGCCGGGCGTTGGCTCAGGTCGACGTCCAGGGTCTTGATTTCCAGGCTGCTGAGGGCGTAGGTGCCCTTGATGATCGAGAACAGCTGCGCTTCGCCCTTGATGGCGGCGGCGGCGATCCGGGTGCCATCGGGCAGGACGAGGTCGATGCCTTCGGCCGAGAACTTGCCGTCCAAGGAAGCCTCGATGCGGGCGATGCCGCCTTTGATCTTGGCATCGGCGAGGAGGCCTTTGACGCGGGCGCCCAGGGGTTCGGGGCGGAGTTGGGATTCGACCCAGAAAAGGGTGGCTCCGAGGACGACGGCAAGGATGCCGACGCTCCAGAGGGTGAAGCGGAGAACGCGGGACATAGGGACGGGCGACTATCTTGCCCCGGGCTTTTGACCGGGCAACAAAAAGCCCGGTGGAATTGCTTCCACCGGGCGAAATCGGGCGTTTGGACCGCTTAGGCCTGCGGGGTCTGGCCGCCCGTCGTGCCGCCCTGCGAGGGCTTCGGCTTGGAGGCCCGGCCGTCGGCGCGCTTACGGCGCAGGTAGGATTCCTTCGTCGCCTCGTCTTCTTCCGTCACCGGCATGCTGTAGCAGGCCATCGCGGCCATCTTCGACTGGCTCATCATGCGGTTGCGGCCGTAGCGCATCTCCTTCGCCGCCATGATGGCGTCCTCGTCGAGGAGCTGCTTGAGGTATTCGATCTTTTGCTTGGCCCAGTCCGAAAGGCCCGGGCGCTTGAGCAGCTCTTCGAAGGCCAGCTTGGCGTCGGCGAACTTGTGGGAGCGCGTGAGCGCTTCGATGGCCTCGATCTTCTCGGCGACGATCGCCTCGTCGATGAGCGCGGCGACGTCGGCGTCGACCGGCAGGACGGAGAAGGCGGCGAGGTCGACTTCGGGGAGCGCGATCAGCGCCGGGCCGAATTTCACCGCTTCGCCTTCCTTCGTGATCGCCTCGAAGTTGACGGCCGCGAGGGCGTCCGGCTTGGCGAGCGCGCCGATCTTCAGTTCGACGACCGCGACGAGCGACGCATCCCAGGGCAGGGTGCCGAGCTTGCGGCTGCGGGTCGCGCCGTTCTCGAGGATCTCGCCGACGAGGCGGACCTGCACGTCGCTGCCGCCCTGCACGCTGACCTTCACTTGACGGAGGAACGAGTTGGAGATGATGGCGAACTGCTCCTCGAAGGCCTCGTCGAGGTCGTCGGCCGTCTGGCCGAAGTTGGCGACGCCTTCGCCGGCGGTGGCCATGCCGGTCATCAGGGATTCGTTGAAGCCGTGGCCGAGCCCGACCGTGGAGGTCGTGATGCCGGCGCCGGCGGCCTTGGCGACCTGGGCGAAGATTTCCTGCTCGTTCACGAGGCCTTGGTTGGCCTGGCCGTCGCTGAGGAGGATGACGCGAGCGATGCGGTCCTTGCGGGTGAAGGGGGCGAGCTGCTTCACGCCTTCTTCCCAGCCGCCGAACAGGTTCGTCGAACCGCGGGCGTCGATGGACTTGATGCGCTGGGCGAGGGCTTCGCGATCGGTCACCTCGACAAGGGACTGCACGACCTCGATGCGGTCATCGAAGGCCACGATCGTCACGCGGTCGTCAGGGCGGAGGCCTTGGACGATGCGGACCGCGCTTTCGAGGGCGGCTTCGATGGGACGACCGGACATCGAGCTCGAGCGGTCGATGACCAAGGCGAGGTCGAGGGGGGCGCGGGGGGTTTCACCGAGGTCTGCCGGTTTGGCCGGAGCGACGAGGCGAACGAGGACGTGCGACGCATCGGAGGCGGCGCGGAGGAAGCCCTTCTTGAGGGGCAGGATTTCGATCTTGGGTTGGTTCATGGGAGGAATCATCTCCTCCACTTTGTACCACCTTAGATAAATGTCAACACCGACGGAGTTACTTTTGTGTCATTAGCACACAAAAGTTACTGTCATAATTATAAATACTTGTTCATCAATGCTTTGCTGAAGTTATCGACGATTGCTTGCAGTTCTTCCTTCGTGGGGTTCGGTCGGCTATCGATATTGAAGTGAGCTTCACACCAATGGGTCAGGCGGAGTTTGGTCCACCTTTCGGTCTTCGGTTCGTCGCCTTGGGAGGTCGGGTTGAAGGCCAGGAGTTGCTCGAAGAGATTGCGGGCGGCCGGGGAGAGGTCGTCGCGAGCCATCTCTTTTTTGATCATCAGGCGGAGGGCTTCCGCGGGGCTCTCTTCGCTGTCGGCGATCTGTCTGAACTGCTGGACGGTCGAGTAGCTGGATTTACGGCGGAACTTGGGCGACGACATGTCGGGTGACTCGTCGTCGCGGGCCGAGAACATGAGCGGGGAAAAATCACGAACCGACCTCGCGGCGGGCTCGGCGACCGACTCGGCGTTGCTGCCGCGGGTGCGGAAGAAGAGCTTTTCCGCCTCGGTGGGCGTGGCTAATTCGTCGATCAGCTTGTTCAGCTGGGAGATCTCGCGGTTGTCGTGCAGGAGGGTGCGGATGCGATCGAGGTCCCAGCCGCGCTCGGCAAGCAGGCGGGCCAGCAGCAGCTGCCTGACCTGCAAGGGGCCGAAGTTCGCCTTACGGCGGTCATCCGGGGCGCGCTCCGGCTTGGAGAGCAGCCCTTCGTAAGCATAGAACCGGACGAGGCGCTCGGTCGAACGATGGCGGTCGCCGTAGCCCAGGGAGGCGAGCTTGTCCGAGACGAAGGCGGCCAGATCCTCGGCGGTGCCAAGGAATTCCTCATCGTTCAGTTGGGCGGAGAGCTTGAGCATGGGCTGAGAATAGAGACATTTTGGTGTCAGCATTCTGAAAAGGGCAATAATATTGTTCAATTGGGCACTGTCAGAATACCCCTAAAAAGAAGCAGGCCGTCCGGTAACGGACGGCCTGCGAGCCGGCTCCCTTGCGGGGGCTTAGGAGTTGTGGCTGTAACCTTCTTCGCCGTGATCCGAGATGTCGAGGCCGCGGGCTTCTTCTTCTTCGGTCGGGCGGAGGCCGATGAGGGCCTTCACCAGGTAGGCGAGGATCGCGGTGGCGACCAGGGAGAGGACCAGCGTCACGGCGATCGCCTTGAACTGTTCGGTCAGGAGCGTCTTGCCGACGATGTCCTTGAGGTTCGTGTTCAGGTTGCCGTTGACGTCGGCCGTGGCGCAGATGCCTGTCATGATGGCACCGAGGGTGCCGCCGACCGCGTGGACGCCGAAGGTGTCGAGCGCGTCGTCATAGCCGAGCTTGGACTTCATGTAGACCACGGCCAGGAAGGGCACCACGCCGGCGAGGACGCCGATCAGGACCGCGGAGCTGGCGGTCACGAAGCCCGCGGCCGGGGTGACCACGACGAGTCCGGCGACGGCGCCCGAGCAGAGGCCGAGGATGCTGGCGTGCTTGCGGAGGATCCATTCGAGGGCGCCCCAGGTGAAGGCGGCGACCGCGGCGGCGAGGGTGGTGGTCATGAAGGCCTGGGCGCCGACACCGTCGGCGGCGAGCGCCGAACCGGCGTTGAAGCCGTACCAGCCGACCCAGAGCATGCCGGTACCGATCGCGCAGAGCACCATGCTGTGGGGCGTCATGGCCTTCTTGCCGAAACCGATGCGCGGGCCGAGGATGATGCAGAGCAGGAGCGCGGACCAGCCGGAGGTCATGTGGACGACGGTGCCGCCGGCGAAGTCGATCGCCTTGATGGAGGCCTTTGCGTTCCAGACGCCGTTCATCTCGCCGGTGATGCCCCAGATGTGGTGGGCCATCGGGAAGTAGACCAGGAACATCCAGCCGAGCATGAAGAGCATGACCGCGGAGAACTTCATGCGTTCGGCGATGGCGCCGACGATGAGGGCCGGGGTGATGATCGCGAACATCAGCTGGAACATCGAGAAGACGTTCTGCGAAATCCAGTAGGCGTAATCTCCGTTCGGCGCGGCGCCGACGCCGTTCAGGAAGAAGTACTCGCTGCCGCCGAAGATCTTGCCCAGGAAGGTGCCGTCGAAGCTCTTGCCGAAGACCAGGGAGTAACCCACGGCCCACCAGAGGATCGCGACCATCCCGGCCAGGCCGAAGCACTGGGCGACGACCGAGAGGATGTTCTTCGAACGGACGAGACCGCCGTAGAAGAGGAAGAGGCCGGGCAACGTCATGAAGAGCACCAAGGCGGCGCAGATCATGATGAAGGCGTTGTGGCCGGGGCCGGCGGAAGCGGCGATGGGGCCGGCCGCGACCTTGTCGTCGCCAGCCTTGGGGCCGACGTTGTTGACGTAGGCTTCAAGGTCGGCCACGCGCTGGTCGAGCGCGGGAGCAGCCGGAGCCGCTTTAGCGGGCGCGGCCGCCGGGGCGGGGGCGTTCTGCGCGGACGACAGGTAAGGCACTGCCGCCAGAGCGAGGATGGTGAGAGTTCGTAGCAGGGAGTTCATGGCGAGTGGTCTTTCGCAACCCCCGTGCCAACCGCCTGCTTTTGAGCCGATGACCTAAATGTGCTTAAAAAACAACTGACCACGCCCGCAGGCCTGCTCGAAAAAAAGCAGGCCTATGGGCCGAGACCCAGAAAAACGGCCTTAATTGTGGGAATAGCCTTCTTCGCCGTGGTCGGCGATATCGAGACCTTGGGCCTCGGCTTCTTCCGACGCACGCAGCCCGATGGTCGCCGCCACGATTTTCGCGATGATCCAGGTCATGACCAGCGAAAGCACGATGCAGGAGGCCATGGCCAGGAGCTGCCCTTTGAGCAGGCCTTTTTCGATCAGCGCGCCGCCGGCAGGGTTCGCCTGCGCGCTCATCAGCAACGCGGTCGCGAGCGCGCCGATGGTGCCGCCGACGCCGTGTACGCCGAAAGTGTCGAGCGCGTCGTCGTAACCGTACTTCGGCTTGAGCACCGAGCAGGCCCCGTAGGAGATCGTGCCGGCCAGCAGGCCGATGAGCACGGCGGAACCGCCGGAGACGAACCCGGCCGCGTTCGTCACGGTGGCTAATCCGGCGATCGCGCCCGAGCAGAGGCCGAGCACGGAGATCTTGCCGCGATGCAGCTTCTCGACGATCGCCCAGGCGAGCGTGGCGGTGGCGGCCCCCAGCGTCGTCGTCAGGAACGCTTGCAACGCGACGCCGTCGGCGGCCAGCGCCGAGCCGGCGTTGAAGCCATACCAGCCGGCCCAGAGCAGGCCGGTGCCGACCACGCAAAGCACCATGCTGTGCGGGGGCATCGGGCGTTTGCCGAAGCCCGTGCGCGGGCCGACGAGGATGCAGAGGAGCAGGGCCGACCAGCCCGAAGTCATGTGCACCACGATGCCCCCTGCGAAGTCCGCGGCCTTGAAGGCGGCGTCGGCGTTGGCGATGCCGGAGAAGTCCCCGGTGGCTCCCCAGACCGCATGGGCGACGGGATAATAGACGAGGATCGTCCAGAGGAAGGAGAAGCACATCACCGCGGAGAACTTCATGCGCTCGGCGACCGCGCCGATGATCAGGGCGGGCGTGATCGCCGCGAACATGGCCTGGAAGAGGGCGAAGGTCGCCGATGAGATGCCGGCCGCATAGGTCGCGTCCGGCGCGAAGCCGAGGCCGGCGAAGCCGAAGTGCTCGCCGCCGCCGAAGAGGTGGCCGACGAAGCTGCCGGCGTAGCTCTTGCCGAAGACGAGGCTGTAGCCGAAACCCCACCACATCAGGATGCCCATGGCGGTCAGCGCCAGGCATTGCGCCGCGATCGAGAGCACGTTCTTCCCGCGCACAAGCCCGCCATAGAAGAGGAAGAGGCCCGGCAGGCACATCATCAGGACGAGCGCGGTGCTGACGAGGACCCAGACGTTGTCACCGGTGGAAGGAGCAGGGGCGGCAGAAATAAGCATAATGCTTTTTATTAAGCAAAAATCGTGCCACAAAATCGTCAGCCCACCCAACTCACTTGCCTTCGAATGATATCGGGCTATTTTATTTTCACACCATGAAACGCCTGCTTAAAGTTAAGCATACTGCCTTATTTTGCTCATTACTTTCCGCTCAACTTGCTGCAGCCGAACCGGCTTCGGCCAAGCCTTGGGTGCTGGCCGCCGATTACCAATATCGCGGCACCGATGCGGTCAGCCATTCGGGCGGCGTGACCGGTGAGTTCGGTCGTTCCCGGACGGGCGTCGAGCTGATCTATCAGACCGCCGACCGCGCCGTCGATCTCGAGTGGTATCGGTACGCTCACCGATTCGGCGGCGCCATCGCCGGCACCGATCGCTCCTATGGCGACACGACCGATGTCATGGTCACCGGATTCCGTCAGTGGGATTGGACTCAGAAATACGGCCTCCAGCTGATCTACGCCTTGGAGTTCGCCGCCGAAGAAGGCGTGAGCCTCGGCAGTTCCCATCGCTGGGGTCTGGGTGTCGCGACCCGCTGGCGTCCTGACGCCGAGACCGATATCGCGCTCGGCCTCCTGCTCGAAGACCGTTTCGAGGCCTCCGTCCTGCCGATTCCCTACGTCAAGGCCGTCTGGCGGCCTTGCAAGCAGGCCGAGGTCGAACTGCGCGCCACCGGCCTGCAGAACGGTTTCATCGTCCGCGGCTTCCTGACCGAAGATCGCGCGACCACGGTCGACTTCACGGTCGCCTACGAGACGCTGAGCTTCGTCCTCGCCGACGGCAGCTATGGTTCTCGTGCGGTCGCGATCGGCGAAGTCCCGCTCCGCGTCGGCGTCACCCAGTTCCTGGAGAAGTCCGGCACCTGGTTCGTCCGCGGATCCGCCGAATGGGTCGCGTACGCGCGCCACAGCTTCAAGCATGCCGGCGAGACCCAGGGCTCCTTCCAGCCGGGCGCCAACTGGGGCCTCGCGGCGCGCGTCGGCGCCCGTTTCTGATCGCCGCTCACGCCGCGGCGCCCTGCAGCCATTCGTCCCGGCGGCGGATGGCCAGCTCGAGGTCGTGGGTGCGCAGCGAGCGGCGGACGCGGCGCTTGGTGAAGTCCGCGAGGTGCTCGGTGTAGTGCAGCCACCAGGTCCCGTTGTTGTTCCAGAGGTGGTGCAGGCGGTTGTCCTCGCTGACGCGGATGGACAGCTTGGGGGCGGGAGCGGTGGTGTCTTGGGTGTTGATCATGGTGGGCGGCGGTGAAAGAGGCGCGCATCACGATCAATCCGGGAGGGACTGGATTTTTTAGCCTTTCGGCTCTCATCTCGGCGCCTTGCGGCTCCGATGACCACCGCGGCCCTGGAAGGGCTCGGTTGGTGCAGGTTCGGCTTTCGCCCGTCCTGCTCGTGATGCGTCTGATAATGAACTGACGTCACTGTGGCCGGCCGGGCGGCGGATGGCAAGTCCGTCCTCCGCCGGAGAGTGTCATAAGGAAACGAGGGGTTTTCCCGGGCCGGCGCGGGCTTGCGGCGCACCACGGCCGACGCTAGGTTCCCGGCCGATGGGTTTCTTCCGTTTCCGCAAAACGATCCCGCTCGGGAAATTCTTCCGGATCAACGTCTCGAAGACCGGCACCTCTTTGTCCGCCGGGCGGCCCGGCGCGACGATCAACATGCGCAAGGACCGTGTCGACGGCACCGTGGGGATTCCCGGCAGCGGGTTGTCCTACAAGGAGCGTCTCTCGAGCCGCGGTTGCGCGTCGGTGTTCTTCTTCGTGCTCACGCTGGCTTCGGCGTGCGTCGGCGTCGTCGCGTGGGCGCGCTGAAGACGGCGCCGCGCGCGTCGCTTGCGCGTCGCCGTCGATCGTCGCCGCAAGTGCCCGGGAAAGGACTCGAACCTTCATGCCTTTAGAGGGCGGCGGATTTTGAGTCCGCTG
>Ga0222712_10004647_pt1 | contig 14261 bp, 13 predicted proteins | sample C33_657DmetaG_FD_165043 | JGI IMG/M metagenome (GOLD analysis project Ga0222712, IMG submission 165043) | Estuarine water microbial communities from San Francisco Bay, California, United States - C33_657D | ecosystem: Environmental > Aquatic > Marine > Unclassified | place: USA: California... | reverse complement strand
TGTTGCAATCGCGCGAGGCGCTACGTAGCTCTCGCCCTTCTTCAAAATTACTTCACCGGGTAGTAAGTACTCGCCGGCTCCAATTGATTTATGTCCATCTATCAATCGTTCAACGTGGTGGATGTTATTTCCCGACCATGCCATTGCAAGTGACCAGGCTTCGCCATGACGGAAACCGGTGTTGTGATTAAGGGCTACTTGGGTAATTGTGTAATCGTGACCAGAACGTCCTTCGAAACCTTCGCGAGTTATTACGCCGTAATCAATCGAGCGACGCTGAGGTTGGCGTTCTTTCGTCCAATGTCCATAGAAATCAAGAACTTCATCTGCTTGTTCGGCAAGCGGAAGCCAGTAAAGGAAATGATCTAGGAAGTAATCACCTTCTGCGGTGTTGGTGACCTTCGCATCCATCAACAAAATATCTGATGGAGTTAGCGTGTAGGTCATCTCAATTTCAAGCCCTGCAATCGAATCAACGAAGAGAACAACCATTGATTGATCTTTCTGAACCGCACTCTTTACATCGAAAGCGTTAGAGGCGTTCACTCCCCCGCGATGACCGCGAAGTGCTGGATGGCCAATCCATCCACGGGCATGTTCACGCAGAATGAGATTTCCAGGAGCTACATCAAGGCCGCCATGGAAGGCTGGCTTGGTGCGCGCTGCGCGAATTGATTCAGCAGCTGCTTTATCGATAGCACCTAATTTCTTGCCCCAATAAAGAACTTCGAGTGAGTCTCCATCGTGAGCGAAGATGATTGAGGAGCGCGATTGGCTGAGGTGAATCATGGGTGAATCCTACCGATAGCTCTAGAGTGAAAGTAGAGCAATGTCCTACTCTTTCAGGATGGCTTCACAGACCAAAATCCTTCTCATCGGAATTGATGGTCTAATGCTTCAACGAGCAATCGATTCTGGGCGTGCCTCGACCTTGAAAACACTGTACGACGATTCATATTTTGCTGAAATGACAGTTGATCTGCCAACCGTTTCTGGACCGAGTTGGACAACTCTCTTAACTGGCGTGAACCAGGTTGTTCATAAAGTTATTGACAATGACTTTAAGGAACATAATCTGGCCGCAACACCCGATCTTTTATCCCGCGCAAAGGCGCTCAAGCCAACCATTACTACTTATGCCGCGGCTGGTTGGCCACCGCTGATTGATCCAGCAGATGCCGGACCTGTGATTGCAACACGAATTGAAGATCAAAACCTGGGAAACCACAGAATTTTTGTTCGAGATGGAGAGACACATGGTTATGAGACGGTCGATCCCGAAGTTGCCGAAGATGCAGTGGCAACCATTAACACCTTTGGCCCTGATCTGAACTTTGTTTATTTCTGCGGAGCTGATGAAGCAGGTCATCTTCACGGAACACTCGCGGGTCCTTACTTCGATGCAATCGAACGAATCGATTTGTTGGTTTCAAAGATGCATCAATCGGTGCAGAAAAGGCAGCGAGAGCTTGGTGAAAAATGGCTCATTGTGATTACAACCGATCATGGTCATCGTGATGAAGGTGGTCATGGCGGAGATAGCCCACAAGAACGCGCATCATTTGTGATTGCACATGGAATCGGTATGCAGCATCCTTCGTGGCCAGCCCAAATCAAGCCGGAAGAGTTAGTCAGACACTTACTCTCGACACTATAAGATTGGTGGCGACGAGGCGGTAGCTCAGTTGGTTAGAGCCCCGAACTCATAATTCGGTCGTCGTCGGTTCGAGCCCGACCCGCCTCACTCTTCTTTACTGAACAGTTACACCCATTAAATGTTCCATCGCAAGCTGGTCGAGAATTTCATATCCATAACCACGCTTACCGGCAGCATCCGCATCGAATGAATCTTTTGCAAGATCCTTCCATGTTTCACCTGCTGCAAGTGTTGGCTCTGAAAGGCCTGGAATATTTGATTCCTTCATTGCAGCAATCACGCGTGGATCCTTACGGAACGCTGCTGCGCGCTCCTGGAGTACCAAGTACATACGCATATTTGATGTCGCAGATGCCCAAACACCTGAATCACCATCGGTACGTACAGGCTTGTAATCAAAGTGCTTCGGACCTGCATAACCGTAGCGCTCAAGAAGATCTACGAGGAAGAAGGCGCTCTTTACATCGCCATGTCCGAAGACGAAGTCTTGGTCATACTTTGGCCCACGCTGACCGTTGAGGTCGATATGGAATAACTTCTTCTGCCACAACGCCTGTGCAATTCCGTGAACAAAGTTGAGGTTAGCCATCTGTTCGTGGCCCACCTCTGGGTTAAGTCCAACCATCTCTGGGTGATCGAGCATCTCGATGAAACCAAGAGCGTGACCAATCGTTGGAAGGAAGATATCTCCACGAGGTTCATTTGGTTTTGGTTCGATTGCGAACTTAATGTCATAGCCATTGTCGATTACATATTGGCCAAGAATGTTGAAACCTTCTGCATAACGCTCGAGCGCCACGTAGGCGTCCTTTGAGCTTTCAGATTCAGCGCCTTCTCGTCCGCCCCAACAGACATAAATCTTTGCACCCAAATCAACGGCTAAATCGATATTGCGCATCGCCTTGCGAATGGCAAAGCGGCGGATATCGCGATCGTTGCTTGTCAGTGCGCCATCTTTAAAGACTGGATGGCTAAAGAGGTTTGTTGTTGCCATCGGAACTTTCATTCCGGTCTCAGCTAGAGCTTTCTTAAAGCGATCGATATGTCCCTGACGAGTTGAGTCATCGGAACCAAATGGGAATAAATCATCATCATGGAAAGTCACACCATAAGCACCACGTGCAGCGAGTTCATTGACCGTGCGAACCGGGTCAAGAGCTTCACGAGTTGGATCTCCGAAGGGATCACGAGCTTGCCAGCCGACAGTCCAGAGACCGAAGGTGAATTTATCTGCAGGTGTGGGTGTGTAGGTCATGGTTAAGACTCTACAGAGTTGAAGAAGGTAATAAAAGGTAAAACGGCGGCCAGATTTCTCTGACCGCCGTTTTGTTACTTATTCGTTACTGATTAACCGATCTTTGCAACCTGTGAGAGAGACTTCTTGAGAAGCTCTCCATCAATTACTGAGAAACCGAGTGCAGTTCCAGCATCCTTTGAGCACTTGGTGCTGAGGATGTAATTTGCAAATGCCTTAACAGCTTCTGCCTGTCCTGCCTTTGGATACTTAGTATCTGCAAGAAGGTAAGAGACGATTCCTAGTGGATATGCGCCCTTCTCCTTTGTTGCATAATCGTAAGTAAGGAAGCCATTTGCATCCTGTTCTGCTGATGCAAGAAATGCACCTACACCGATTGAATCTGGTGCAACTGATGCGCCAGCTGGGTTGATGAGGTTAGCTATCTTGAGCTTATTTGCAGTTGAATAGTTAACTTCTGCATAAGTGATTGAGTAAGGAGTCTTACCTGAAAGCTGTGCAACACCTGTCGATGATGCAGCTCCTACGACGCGACCAAGGTTAGACATGTCGTTGATATTTCCAGGGAATGAATCCTTAAATACCTTGTTCTTTGCCTTTGTCCATACTGATGGAGCTGACTTTGAAAGGTAGCTTGTGAAGTTTTCGGTTGTGCCTGAAGAATCTGACCGGTAGATAACCTTGATTGTCTGATTTGGCAATGTGTAAATGGAATTTAATGTGCGTGACTTAAGAACTACTGGATTTCCCTTTGCATCCTTAACTGGGTTTCCGTTGCGATCAAGCTTGTAAGTGACGCGCTCGTATGAACGATTGTTATCAGCAACGATAGCTGGGTCATTCCACTTTGTGATTGTTCCACCGAAGATTCCAGCAACTGTCTTAGCTGAAAGGCTGAGTGGCTTTGATCCTGGCAAGTTATGAAGAATTGCGATTGGTGCTGCTACGAGTGGTACGTGGATTAGTGATGCGCGCTTTGTTGAAGCTGTGTATGCGCCATCTGACATCCAGAAGTCACCAATTGACTTATCTGAGTTTGATTGACCTGTACCTGATGAAGAAGAAGCGTATGTAAATGTATGTGTTGTGTCCTTAGCGAATCCAGCTTTGCATGCCTCGATGAGGAGCGCTGGGAAAGATGCGCCTGAACCCTGAAGGTCTGCAGCGTGAGCTGGTGAAGCAGTTAGGACTAATCCGAATGCGAGTGCAGCTGATGCCAACTTCGCTATTCCTGATGATTTCATTATTTCCCCTTATGAGTAATTGTGTTGTGCGGTTGAAAAGTATGGTGCTGCAGTTAACTAATTAGGTTTTATAGGCAAAGTCAGAGCAACGAGTAAGTGAACAGTTGGTAAACGGCTTAGCCGAAGCGACCTGTTACGTAATTCTCGGTGCGCTGATCCTTAGGGCGGGAGAAGATCTCACTTGTAGGTGCAACCTCGATCATCTGCCCTGGGCCACCTTCAGACAGGAAGAATGCGGTGTAATCAGATACACGCGCTGCTTGCTGCATATTGTGAGTCACGATCACGATAGTCATTGAATCCGATAGTTCGCGGATTGTGTCTTCAATACGAAGAGTTGATCCTGGATCGAGTGCAGAACATGGCTCATCCATCAGGAGAACTTCAGGGCGCACTGCAAGCGAACGCGCAATACAAAGGCGCTGTTGCTGTCCACCTGAAAGTGAACCGCCATATGCATCAAGGCGATCCTTTACTTCATTCCACAGACCTGCGCGCTCAAGACATTCTTCGAGGAGATCGTCTTGGTTTTCAACTTTAAGTTGAGCAAGTTTGAGACCCGAGAGAACGTTCTCGCCAATTGTCATTGATGGGAATGGGTTTGGCTTCTGGAAAACCATGCCGATGCGCAGACGAATCTTTGTGACATCTACTCCTGGTGCGTAGATATCTTTACCATCCAAGAGAACTTCCCCAGCCATCGCTGCACCTGGAATGAATTCGTGCATGCGGTTGATGGTGCGGATAAATGTTGACTTGCCACAACCTGATGGTCCAATTAACGCTGTGACTGATCCAGCTGCGAAGTCGAGGTTGATATCTGAGAGGACATGGTTCTTTCCAAACCATGCGTGAATACCACGAGCCTCAAGACCAGTGCCTAGCGCTGTTGCGGCAGGTACTCGACCTGCTCCGGCGCTTGCAACATCTGCAAGTGAGCTTGGCTTAACCGTTGTATCCATGGTTATCTCGCTTTCATCTTTCGTGTGGTGAGAAGTCGTGCAAGTGTGAACAAGATAAGAACTACAAGTAGGAGTACAAGAAGTCCGGCCCATGCTCGAGTAATTGCTTCAGGTGAACCTGCGTTAAATGATTTCCAGATGTAATAAGGAAGTGATCCAAGAGAACCGCTAAATGGATTTGGGTTTACCTTGTCGCCGCCACCTGTGAGCAGAAGAATTGGTGCAGTTTCTCCGGCAATGCGAGCAACGCCAAGAATCATTGCTGTAACTAGTCCACTTCGTGCGGCAGGTAGAACAATCATTGCAACAGTGCGCCATTGAGTACCGCCTAGCGCAACGCCGGCCTCTCGAAGATCATTAGGGATAAGCAAGAGAACTTCTTCAGAGGTACGTGTGATCGTAGGAATCATCAAGATTGTGAGTGCAAGCGCGCCCATAAATCCGGAGTAAGACTTTGTAATCGGATAAAGGACGGCCGAGAGAATAAATAGGCCGGCAACGATTGAAGGCACACCACTCATTGCTTGAACGAGGAATCGAATAGGTCCCATAAAGCGACCCTTAATCTCAGTCAGATAAAGGGCAGTCAAAATTCCGATAGGAACGCTGAGCACGAGTGAGATTGTTACCAAGGTCAGAGTGCCAGTAATAGCGTGCAACAAGCCACCGTTGGAAAGTGGGTCAGTTGGTGTTGCCATAGACATATCGGTAGTGAATAGACCGAAGTGAATTCCTGCAGCACCTTTGCTCACAACGGTAACAATTATTGAGAGGATGGGGAGAACAGTTACTACAGCACCCAAGACGACCACGGTCTTGATAATCGCATCCTTAGCAGCAGCCTTTCCTCGCGCTAGATATTGTGCTACCGCTGTCACTGTTGCATAGAGAATAAAGAACGAGAAGAAATAGGCAAGCTTGCCTTTAAGTGGGGTGAATTGCACAAGAGCGACAGTGAGAAGCAGAGTTCCGAGGAATAGAACAACTTCCTTAATTCGTGCTTGCGGTGTGAGAGCCCACGGTTTACCAGGCTGAGGAATTTGGCTCATCGTCCCGACTTTCCTGTGTTCTTCACGATGAAGTTCGCAGCAGCATTAACGACCAATGTAAGTAGGAACAAGATCAGACCTGCAGCCATGAGCGCTTTAATCTCATAAGGGCTTGCATCGCCAAATTTCAAGATAATAAGTGAAGCAACGTTTCCTCCTGCACCAAGAAGCACATGCCAGTTCACCTGGAAGACGATGTTGAGAACTGTAAATACAGCAACAGTTTCGCCCATGGCGCGGCCAAGACCGAGCATTGCGCCACCGATAACACCGCTTCGACCATAAGGAATCACAACAGCCTTAATCATCGCCCAACGTGTTGCGCCAAGTGCGTATGCAGCTTGAATGCGATCAAGTGGAGCCTGAGCAAATATTTCTCGGGAGACTGAGGTGATGATTGGAATAATCATGATTGCTAGAACAACTCCAGCGACAAATGGAGAGCGTGTGACGATGTATGGCTTTAATTCAAAGAGTGGAATAAACCCTAAGTACTTGTGAATTAACTTCGCCCAATACTCGACGCTCGGCATCAACACGAGAAATCCCCAAATACCAAAGAGAATCGATGGGAAGGCAGCCATCATGTCGATGATTGCAACAAGGAACTTCTTCATCCACTGTGGGCAGTAGAAGTTAAGGAATATTGCTGTAAGAACTGAGATTGGAACGGCAATCACTACTGCAACGAGCGAACAGAGAATCGTTCCGACAAGCATCGCGGCAAGGCCAAAGTTGCTATCGGTGACGTTACCGGCCTCATCCGTTGTGATGCTCCAATCAGAATTGGTAATGAAACCAAGACCTTCTTCACGGAGAACTTCAAATCCACGGTATCCAAGGAAGATTGCAATTAGCCCAAGGATTAGGAGTGAAGAGAGTCCACCTGCAGTAACAACGCCACGAAAAACTTTATCTGACTTGCGAGGTTCAGTTGTAAGTTCTCGGGGAGCAGGAATAAGTCCCGCCGTTTGTGACATATGCCTATGCAAACTTTCCAGTTACAAGGAAGTACACGCGACGTGAAACAGATACAGCGTGATCGGCATAACGCTCGTAATAGCGACCTAGGAGTGTGAGATCGATGGCTGCTTCGACTCCGTGGCTCCATGAACTATCCACGAGTGTGCTAATTAATTTGCGATGCAACTTATCCATTTCGTCATCGTCGCGTTCGACTTCGAGCGCCATGTTGGTATCGCGAGATGCAATGACTTCGCCTGTCTTACGTGAAATCTTCTGAGCCGCAGCTCCCATTTCTTGGAAAATCTGTGTGAGTTCTGCCGGTACTGCTGCAGCAGGATGGCGGAGTCGAGCAATCTTTGCAACGTGATGCGACATATCGCCCATGCGCTCGAGATCTGCGCTCATACGAAGTGCTGTGACAAGTGCACGTAGATCAGATGCCACCGGTTGCTGGCGTGCAATGATGTCGATGATGCGAGCATCGAGTTCATGCTGGAAGGTGTCGATGTGATCGTCCGTTGCAATAACTTCTTCAGCTAACTTGAGGTCAACGGTGAGAATTGCAGTGGTTGCTTTGGTGATTGATTCAGCGACCATCTCGGTGAGATCAACAAGTGACTGCGAGACGCCATCTAACTCATCTTGGAATACAGAACGTATAAGGGCCATGCGAGCGAAGGTAGGTCCGCTTGGTGAATGGAGTCCTGCTGGCAAGTGAACGGAAGGTTAACAACCCTCAAGTAGCACTACTCTTTCCGCATGAGACTTCGACGCTCAGATTCAACGCCGGGGAGGCACTTGCCTCCAGTACTGCTCGAAACTCTCTCACAACTTGATCAAGATGCCCTGATTCTTGCACCTGGTGAAATCTCAATCCATGCAACGGATGGAATTGAAAAGATGGGCATTGTTAAAGATGGGCGACTTCAAAGCCCTGAACTGATGGCATTGATTCGCGTTGTGCGTCGCACCGGCCAATCACAGACAGGCAAGATCGAGATCCCTCGCGGCCCAATCGGTGAGGGATTGCGAGACCTGACTGTAAAAGTCATCTCCCTCACTGATGAAGAACTCATTCTTGTCTTGATTTCAGATGAGAGCGAGGCTGAGCGCGTCCACGAAGTTCGTCGAGATTTCGTCGCAAATATTTCACATGAACTTAAAACTCCTATCGGTGCACTTTCTCTGTTGAGTGAAGCAGTACTTTCGGCAAAGAGCGATCCTGAATCCGTGACCAAATTTGCAACACGGATGCAGCATGAAGCCAAGCGACTTACAGAATTAGTGCAAGAAATTATTAATCTATCTCGCCTACAGGATTCAGATCCTCTTCAAGTGGCCCAAGAACTCACTATCAACGAGTTAGTTCGTATAGCTGTAGATCAATGTGCCACTACATCTGAAGCTCGAAATATCTGGGTCTCCATTACAGAAGGCCCTGACGCTGTCGTGCTTGGAGATCGCGAACAATTAATTATGGCAATTCATAATCTGATTGAGAATGCGATTAATTACTCCCCCGAAGATACAAAGGTTTCAGTGACAACTCAGATTCAAGATGACATCGTTGAAATCTCTGTTGCCGACCAAGGTATCGGTATTTCAGAAGACGAACTCGAGCGAATCTTCGAGCGTTTCTATCGCGTAGATCCAGCGCGTTCTCGCGAGACAGGTGGTACTGGGCTAGGGCTCTCTATCGTGAAGCACGTTACTTCAAAACATGGTGGTGAAGTTAAGGTCTGGAGCTCGCCAAATATCGGATCAACTTTTGCTCTTAGACTGCCAATTTATAACCAAGATAACGGAGCCACTCTGTGACAAAAATTCTGATTGTCGAAGATGAGACCTCTTTCTCTGAAGCTCTTTCATTCCTCTTGGGCAAAGAAGGTTTCGACGTGTCTATTGCCGAAAACGGACGCACTGCTCTCGAACTCTTCAAGAGCCAGACATTTGATCTCATCCTTCTCGATCTCATGATCCCTGAAGTATCTGGAATCGAAGTCTGTCGTTCGATTCGAACAACCTCTGCGGTTCCCATCATCATGTTAACAGCGAAAGATTCAGAAATCGACAAAGTAGTTGGGCTCGAACTCGGCGCAGATGACTACGTGACAAAGCCATACTCCTCTCGTGAATTGGTAGCACGAATTAAGGCTGTACTTCGTCGCGGAGTACCCGATGACAGCCACTCGGAAGCCGGTATCCATTCGGTCGCAAATATCCGCATGGATATTGAGCGCCACCAAGTCACAGTAAATGGTTCTCTTGTTCCTCTTCCGCTCAAAGAATTCGAATTGCTCGAATTCTTAATGCGCAATGCAGGTCGAGTTATGACGCGTGCTCAACTCATTGATCGCGTGTGGGGCGGCGATTACTACGGAGATACTAAGACTCTCGACGTTCACATTAAACGTTTGCGCTCAAAGATCGAGGTCGATCCTGCTAATCCTCTCTTGATTCAAACTATTCGTGGATTGGGTTACAAGTTCGAGGCGTAGAATCAATCTATGGCTGAGAAAAGCGTTCGCACATTCACCGCACGAGATGCAGCTCGATGCATCATCATTCCAAGCGACATTGATCATAAATACTCTCGCGGTGTACTTGGAGCAATCACTGGTTCTGCACAATATCCAGGTGCTGCAGTACTCAGTACATCTGCAGCCCTTGCCACAGGTATCGGCATGGTTCGCTTCCACAGTTCATCGGGTTTAGCCCATCTTGTCTTGCACGATGCTCCTGAAACAGTTGTGCAACCTGGTCCAGTAACAGCTTGGCTTGCAGGCTCCGGGATTCATCATAAGAAATACAGCGACTTCACGACCTGGCTTCGTCATCGTTGGTTCACACTCATGAAGGCGCAAACAGTTCCGACAGTTCTCGATGCAGGCGCCCTTTCATTTGCAGGAAAGTTAAGTCAGCCAACTCTTATTACGCCACATGCTGGAGAACTCTCACGATTACTTGCTTCGCATTCAATAACAGTAAGTTCTGAAGCAATTGAAGCTGATCCCCTGTCTTGGGCGAAGAAGACTTCCCAGCTTCTTAATGTGACCGTTTTGCTCAAAGGTTCGAAGACAGTTGTTGCATATAACGATCGTGCCATCGCTCTTCCTAAAGCAACTCCTTGGCTTGCAACGGCAGGTTCAGGAGATGTCCTTGCCGGAATTATCGGAGCACTCGTGGCGACGAATTACATTGAGATTCTCAACTCTCCAGAGCGTTTAGCTGAAGTTGCAGCAACGGGTGCATATATTCACAACCAAGCAGCACTTCTTGCATCGCAAGGTGCACCTATTTCAGCATCAATGATTGTTGATGAAATTCAAAATGCGATCCGTAAAATCCTGAAGTAAATAACTAGGGATATCCCTTCTCCACAAAATTGATTGGTGCGAACTACCCTTATCCATGGTTAAAACTCTGGCAAACCCTGCTCGCGTCTTACTCGTAAATGATGATGCATTCGAGCTTGCGACTATGTCCGCATCTCTTCGCTTACATAGCGTCAACGTTATCGGCGAGGCGGCAAATGTTTTCGTCGCTGAGAATCTCTTTAACTCACTGCAGCCAGAGATTGTGATGATAGATCTGCAATTTTCTGGTGAAGCAGCTGTTTCTTTGCTTCAAAAATTTCGTAAAGTCGAACCAAATGTAGGAATAGTCATCACTACATCGTGCCCAGATCTTCGCCTCTTTGGTCTACTTGAGAAGAATATCCCTCATGGAAGCAAGATAATCCTCAAGAGATCCGTCTCTGATTTATCAATCATCACTTATGCACTTTCGGAGAGCGTCGAATCAGCGCAAGATGGCTCTGCAATGAGGTGGGTCAGTTCTCATACCGCAGTTCATCAGAACTCGTTCATCAGCATCCTTAATGATTTAACGGATATCCAAATCGAAACTCTCAGATTGGTTGCACAGGGTTTAAGTAACTCTGAAATTGCGCGAATTCGTTATGTTTCTGAAAAGTCGGTTGAACAGATTGTGGCGCGCATCGCACAACATCTTTCTATCTCACCGGACCGAAGTCGAAATCTGAGAGTGATCCTCGCCGGCGAGTACTTCAAATGGCTCGGCGCCCCTAGACATTAACTCTCGTGCGGTAAAGTCGCCGCATGTCCGTAGAACTCACTCTCACTGATTTACGCCAGCGATGGAATGAAGTTCTCGACCTTGTTGAAAGCCGAGATCGAGTTGTGTGGATCGCGTACTTCGATGCACGATTAGAATCCTTTGAAAATGGCAGACTCACCTTGGATTTTCGCGATAGCAACAAGCTAGCCACTGGCCACGATTACCAGGAAGCGCGTCTGCGCCACCGCTCGCTCCTTCAAAGTGCCATCTTCGACGTTTTTGGTATCACAGCGGTGGTTATCGAAAAGTGAAGAAGCTTCTCGCACTCTTCTCTGCCTGCATTGTTGCCACTTTCTCACTGAACGGCATCTCTCCTGCCTCTGCAAAAGATCTCAACGTAAATGGACCTGGTGGTCGCATTCATGGCGCCGACATAAGTAGATGGCAACATCCCAATGGAAAGCCAATCAACTTCGTCAAGATGCATGATGCAGGTGTCGCATTCGTCATGATTAAAGCATCAGATTCTCGAGATGATGCCGATCAACTAGCTGCCAAGTATGTGAAGATGGATCGCACAGGCGCACAAGAAGCGGGAATCTATACCGGCTTCTATCACTACGCGATCCTTCCTGATGTGACAGCACCTTCAGCAATCGTGAAAGATGCAAAGGTTCAGGCGCAGAAAGTTATCTGGCGTATCGCTTCTTTGGGTGGATATAACGAGATGGATCTGCCTGTCGCGCTCGACATTGAAAATAACTGCGTACGACTAAGCAGTACAAAGGTCTGTAAGAAGACAGCGACCCGCAGCGCTGCGACTTTATGGTCTAAGACTTTCTTAAAAACTTTAAAAGAAAAGACAGGGCGAACCCCGCTTATTTATTCATCTCCGCACTTCCTTGAAAATTCACTCATCAGGGATAAGGAGCTCAGCTCTTATCCTCTCTGGATCGCACAATATGCAATTGATCCTGCAAAAGAGGGTGCGCTACCAAACTTTAAGTTAGGCGCTCATGTGAAAGCAGCTGGATGTTATGTGCACTCATGGACTACATCCGGATGTACTGCTAACTGGACTGTCTGGCAGTACACATCATGTGGAATCGCACCGAAGTACGGCGTACCAGGCAGCCGATTAGATCTCAATGTATTTGGCGGCGGACCAGAGAAATTCCAGAGTTTACTAACTGGAACTTGGATGCCAGATATCGCAGACTTTATGCCACAGGGCGAAACTTCGACCATCACCATCACTGGCGTCTCTGCGTCTACAACAAATAAGAACGCTGTAATTTCTGTTGAGGTAAAGCGACCAGATAATTCACCAGTCGTTACAGGCGCGGTTAAGTATTACTTCCACTCTTCAAACGCTGTGATTCCTAAAGTTACCCAGACAATTGCTCGTGAAACGAGTGGTTCGTGGAAGCTATCGATTGCTGGGCTTCCTGCAGGTACTTGGATTGGAAACGTTGGATTTAAAGATGCATCAGGCACTCATGCTGAAGTGAAGGCGCCTCTGACGTTAACTATCGAACAGGGACCGACTCCACCACCTGCGCCAACCAAGAAGCCTTCAGCAAAACCTGCAACGGACAGCTGCAGAAACCAGATTAAGAATTAACTAGCTCTATTAAAGCTGCTTCTTCTTGAGCAATCACATCGAGGAATGCACTTACTGATGCGTTGCGCTCTTTTGCGCCCCACCCAAGTTCGTCGCCAATAATCTTGGCAACTTCCTTGGCTGCTTCGGCTCCGCTATCTGCTGCCTCAAATGAAATGCGTGTGCGGCGAAGAAGTACATCTTCAACTGAGAGCGCACCTTCATGTGTAGCTGCATGGAGAATTTCAGCCTTGATATAAGGAAGATCTGGGATAAGTCTTTCGGCAAGTGAAGAATCATCGGCGATGAGTTCAAGGATTTCTTCAATCAATGAGCCGTAGCGATCGAGTAAGTGTGTAACGGTGGCCTCAGAGATTGAATTCTCTTCGGCAATCTTTGCTACCTGCTGCTTCAATGCAAAGTATCCATCTGCACCGATGAGTGGAAGTTTCTCGGTGACAGAGTCATTTACCAAGCGGCGAAGATCGAGTACTGCAAGATCAACAGCATCCTTAGCCATAACGCGATATGTGGTGTATTTACCGCCAGCGATACTGACGAACCCTGGTACAGGACGATCGACGGTATGTTCGCGAGAGAGCTTTGTAGTTGCAGAGCTTGTCTTATTTGCTACCAATGGACGAAGCCCCGCAAACACTCCGAGAATATCTTCGCTCTTCAGCTTTGGTTCAAGAACACGGTTAGCTTGATCCAAGATGTATTGCACATCTTCTTGGGTAGCAAGTGGCTTAGCGCGATCGCCTTCATAGGGAGTATCCGTAGTTCCAACGATCCACTTATCTCCCCAAGGAATGAGGAAGAGCACTGATACCGGAGTCTTTAAAATGATTCCATCTTTAGAGTGGATGGCATCTCCTGGAACAACAATGTGCACACCTTTAGACATTGCAACTGAGTAGCCGGCTGTAAGCCCGAACTGCTCGTGAAGCTCATCGCTCCAGACGCCAGCGCACATGATGGTCGCCTTTGCAGAAATCTTCATCTTCGTATTTGTATGAGTATCGAGTGCGACGACGCCAGTAACTTTCTTGCCGTTGCGAAGTAAATCTTCAACGCGCACACCTGTAGCCATAACCGCGCCATGACGGGCAGCAGTGCGAGCAATCATCATGGTGTGGCGAGCATCGTCGACCTGTGCGTCGAAGTAACGAATAGCGCCGGTAATGATGTCTTGGCGCAACGATGGTGAAATAGTTGCGATGGTCTTACCTGTTAAATGCTTGTGTGAAGGAAGTGCGCGCTTAAAACCGCGAAGTGCATCGTAGAGTGCAAGACCTGCGCCCACGTAGGTGCGCTCCTTCACTTTTTCGGTGAGCGGATAGAGGAAGCTGACCGGCTTTACGAGGTGAGGACATTGGGTTGAAACCATGAGCTCGCGTTCGTGAAGTGCTTCGCGCACCAATTTAAAGTCATATTGTTCGAGA
>Ga0222712_10004646_pt1 | contig 14261 bp, 12 predicted proteins | sample C33_657DmetaG_FD_165043 | JGI IMG/M metagenome (GOLD analysis project Ga0222712, IMG submission 165043) | Estuarine water microbial communities from San Francisco Bay, California, United States - C33_657D | ecosystem: Environmental > Aquatic > Marine > Unclassified | place: USA: California... | reverse complement strand
GCCAGGCTCTAATGGACGGAATTCGAATTGTCCTTCAAAGTCGTTTGCTTTTTGTAAAACAATTTTATCTGGTTTTTGAAAACTTAATATAGCCATGTCAATTTATTTTTTATTTGAATCTTCCTAGCGGAAGAAATTTTGTTATTGCTTACTACTTAGAATACAATTCGACGATCAATTGCTCCTTGATATTTTCAGGAACAGATTCACGCTCAGGCATAGTGATGAAAGTACCAGTATTGGTAGTTTCATTCCAATCCACCCAACTGAATTTTGTATTTTTCCCGCGTTGCTTGCTAACGATTGAAGTGTTATGTGCACTCTTTGGACGATAAGCAATAACATCACCTGGGCGACAAGTATAAGAAGGTACGTTTGTCACTTCACCATTAACAGTGATGTGCTTGTGCGATACCAACTGACGTGCCTCAGGACGACTAGCTGTTAATCCCATTCTGTAAATGGTATTGTCCAAACGAGATTCTAATAATTTAATCAAGTTTTCACCTGTAACACCTTTGATACGAGAAGCTTCCTCAAATGTTTTGCGGAATTGACGCTCTAATACACCATAAGTGTATTTTGCTTTTTGCTTTTCTCTTAATTGTAATGCATACTCTCCTAATTGCTTACGCTTGCGTTGTGCGCCGTGTTGGCCTGGAGGGTTGCTGTTTTTGCCTAACCATTTTGCGTTTCCTAAAATAGGTTCGCCGAAAATGCGACAAATTTTGGTTTTGGGTCCTGTGTAACGTGCCATAATTCTTGTTTGTGATTTTTTAGTGACGGTATATCATCGGTAAAAATCTAAAATGAATGATATACCCTTTTTATAAAATATAAATAATTAAACTCTTCTTTGTTTTGGAGGACGACATCCGTTGTGCGGCATTGGCGTCACGTCACGAATACTTGTTACTTCGATACCAGATTGTGAGATAGAACGAATCGCTCCTTCACGTCCTGATCCTGGACCTTTCACAAATACATCTACTCTTTTAACACCAGCATCTAATGCAACTTTAGCTGCGTCAGCTGCTGCCATTTGCGCTGCATATGGGGTATTCTTTTTAGATCCTCTGAAACCCATTTTACCAGCACTGCTCCAGCTAATTACTTGGCCTACTTTGTTGGTAAAAGAAATAATTAAATTGTTGAAAGTAGCATTGATACGAACTTCACCCGATGCATCAATTTTCACGACTCTTTTTTTAGAAGCCGCTTTTGCACTGTTTTGTGCTTTGATTGGTTTTGCCATTTTTTTGAGGTATGCTCTTTTTAAGGAGCGGTTATTTAAATTGAAATTCCGCCGAAGCGGAAACCAATATAATCTCCCCTGTTTCCAGGATCTAATTCGTATTGGATTTTTATAACAAAAGGAAGTAGGCTAATCAGCACACTTCCTTTAGGTATTATTATTTCTTAGCCACTTTCTTCTTACCAGCAACTGTCTTACGCTTACCCTTACGAGTACGTGCATTTGTTTTGGTTCTTTGTCCACGAACTGGTAAACCTTTTCTGTGACGCAATCCACGGTAACATGCGATATCCAATAAACGCTTGATGCTCATTGAAACTTCACTTCTTAACGCACCTTCCACTTTGAACTCAGCGTTGATGATATTACGAATAGCAGTTTGCTCATCATCATTCCACTCATTTACTTTTTTATCATAGCTAATAGCAGCTTTGTCTAAAATGTATTGAGCAGTTGAACGTCCTATTCCAAAGATGTACGTTAACCCTATTTCTCCTCTTTTGTTTTTTGGTAAATCTATACCGGCGATACGAGCCATATTTTAAAACTTATTTTGTTTTTGTTAAAATGGATTTCTAATAATAAAAATTATCCTTGTCTTTGTTTAAAACGAGGATTCTTTTTGTTGATTACATATAAAACCCCTTTGCGCTTCACGATCTTACAATCGGTACTTCTTTTTTTGATAGATGCTCTAACTTTCATCTTTTATTTTTTAATATTTATTTCCAACTTATTTTTTATCTCCCTTTTTACTTATGTCTGAAATTGATTCTTCCTCTTGTTAAATCGTAAGGACTCATTTCCAAACCCACTTTATCCCCAGGCAAAATTCTGATATAGTGCATGCGCATTTTACCAGAGATCGTTGCCAAAATTTCATGTCCATTTTCTAATTTCACTCTGAACATGGCATTGCTCATAGCTTCTATAATTACTCCATCTTGTTTAATCAGCGGTTGTTTTGACATACTTATTTTGGGGTTGCAAAGATATGGAAATGAATGGAATTATGAAAAATTCGCCCCGAAATATTGAAAAAAGGCCAAAATAAAAGGAGAAGTGAAACTTCTCCTTTTTAATACATTGATATTCAACACTTTACGTGTTACATGCCTGGGAACCAAGGACGACCCACTCCTGCCTTAAACGGCCAAGGTGTCATCAAAAGGATCAATACAAGCGCAAGGAGGTATAAAACGGTTGTCAAACCCGCCTTTCCCGACTTTTTATAACCAATATGTCCAATACTAATCAAAATGATTGCGATAATCATAGTTAAAGCATGCTCCATTCCCCAAAAACGACTTACCGAATCACCCATCACTGTTTTCATTCCAGCAGCTTGAATCGCCTTAAAACCCAATAAGCTACTTACGAAATATTGATACAAGCCAATTAAAAGTGTGGTATGCGATGCGATGAATAAAACTTTGCTTGTTTTAAGCGCATCTTGTTTTACGAATAATTTGTAAATACTCAATAACAGGGTAATTAATATAACCCATCTTAAAATATTATGCAAGTGTAATAAACCAGTATTCATAGTCATTGATTTGATTGAGCCTGTAAAATACAACTTTATCTACAAAACCATTAATCCACCCAATCCGCTACAAATAAATTAGTATCCCTGGTTCCGCCATTATTTCTGTTAGAGGAGAACATAATTCTTTTACCATCTGGGCTAAACATCGGAAAAGCATCAAAGCCTTTATCACGGCTAATTTTTTCAATATTATTGCCGGCTAGGTCCATTAAATACATATTGAAAGGGAATCCGTATTTGTACTCGTGGTTACTACAAAATATAATGTGCTTCCCGTCAGGGGTAAAGTTGGGTGCCCAATTGGCTTGCCCTAAATTAGTGATTTGTTTTGCATTGGACCCATCAGCATCTGCAATAAACACTTCCATTTTAGTAGGTGCTACTAAGCCCTCGGCCAATAATGATTTGTATTCCGCTACTTCTGCTGTCGTAGAAGGGCGACTAGCGCGCCAAACAATTTTTTTACCATCTGGGCTAAACCAAGCACCCCCATCATAACCTAAAGTATTAGTGACTTTTTTTTCTTTTCCAGTAGCCAAGTTCATGACATATAAATCCAAGTCGCCATCTTTATCACTACAATAAATCATGCGCTTGCCATCATAGGATAAAGTCGCTTCTGCATCATAGCCTTTTGCATTGGTTAATTGCTTCACCACTACTCCATTGGTATCTGCCATGAAAATATCATAGGTATTATATAAGGGCCAAATGTATTTATTGCCATACTTAGCGCGATCCACTGTTGGTGGACATTCGTCTCCACCCCCTTTAGTTGATGCATATATAATGTGCGCGCCATCCTTAGTAAAATAACTACAGGTAGTGCGGCCCTTGCCGCCACTAATTGATTTATAAGTAAAAGGAGTTGTGTTATTAATGGGAACTAAACCCATGAAAATTTGATCACAGTTAACGCCATCCTTTGGGCTAGAACGTTGGAATGTAATTCGCTTATTATCAAAACTCCAATACGCTTCGGCGTTATCTCCCCCATTGGTTAGTTGAATGACATTTTTAAAATGGGGTTCACCAGCAAATAAAATAGAATCATTTTGAGGGAAAGCAGTTAAAAAACTAAATAATGCTAGTACAAAAAGGATTGACTTGTTCATATACATATATATTGACCGCAAAAGTAATTGCAAGTTTTTTAAAACAACTGACTTTGGTCAGTGAATTTAGTTTTATAAAAAAAATGACAAAAAAATGACAGAGTCTAAAAAAATAAGGAACTTTGCCTCAAACTGAACTATGACTATTATCGCACCTTCCTTACTAGCAGCTGATTTTTTGCATTTAGGTGCCACATGCGAAATGTTAAATAAGAGTGAAGCGGAATGGTATCATTTGGATGTAATGGATGGCAGCTTCGTTCCTAATATTAGTTTTGGTTTACCCATTATTGAACAAATCAGAAAAGCAACCACCAAGGTTTGCGATGTGCATTTAATGATTGTACATCCCGAAAAATACATTGAAGCATTTAAAAAAGCAGGGGCCGATATTTTAACCGTGCATTATGAAGCCTGCCCTAATTTACTTGACACGCTTGCGCAAATAAAAGCACAAGGCATGAAAGCAGGTGTTGCTATCAATCCGGATACGGACATTAATGTTTTAAAAGAATTCATTTCTGAAATTGACCTGGTTTGCGTGATGAGTGTATTTCCTGGATTTGGTGGACAAAAATTTATTGAAGGCACTTATGAAAAAGTGACCACTTTAAAATTAATCATACAAACTGCAGGTGCAAAAACTTTAATTCAAATTGATGGCGGTGTTAGCGAAAGCAATGCCAAAGCCTTAGTGACTGCGGGTGCCGATGTGTTGGTTGCTGGCACTACTGTTTTTAAAGTAGCTGATCCAATAAAAACAATTTCCGCATTGCGCAATTGTTAATTCGGATTTCAGATGACTCCTTTTCTGTTTTAATAATTAAGTATATTCATAGCTATAATTAAACGCTTTAAACGATTTCATTGGTTTGGGAGCCATCCTTTTTAATATAGTAAAATGAACGGAATATTATCATTTTAGTAATGCACATTTGTGCGTATTTATTTGTTGTTTCTTTTATTCCCTTTTTCTAAATTGTGTTAGGCAGATTATTTTATACTACTAACCCTTTAAAACTAATCCCATTGAGTGAAGCAATCATTAACCTAGAAACCGTTAACCCTATTGAGTTTTTCGGCGTGAACAACAACAAGTTTGACATTTTAAAAAAGAAATTTCCCTTATTAAAAATTTTATCAAGAGGCACCCAAATAAAATTAAGTGGTGCACCAGAACAAATTGATTTGGCGAAAGAAAAAATTGAACTGATCATTCAATACATGGAACGCAATGGTCATTTAAGCGAAAATTATTTTGAACAAATTTTAGGTGGAGATGACGCAGAAGTGATTGATAATTTTGTAGAACAAAATCCGAATGAAGTATTGGTATTTGGACCCAATGGAAAAACAGTACGTGCGCGAACTCCGAATCAAAAAAAGATGGTGCAAGCTGCTGATAAAAATGATATCGTATTTGCGATTGGACCAGCGGGTACAGGTAAAACCTATACTGCGGTTGCACTTGCAGTGCGTGCTTTAAAAAATAAATTGGTGAAAAAAATTATTTTAACAAGACCCGCCGTTGAAGCCGGAGAAAGTTTAGGATTTTTACCAGGAGATTTAAAAGAAAAAATAGATCCTTATTTACGCCCCTTGTATGACGCATTGGATGACATGATTCCCGCAGATAAGTTAGGTTACTACATGACCACACGTACTATTGAAATTGCACCACTTGCTTACATGCGCGGAAGAACATTGGATAATGCATTTATTATTTTAGATGAATCACAAAATGCCAATGATTTGCAAATTAAAATGTTTTTAACGCGTATCGGTTCCAATGCAAAAGCAATTATCACTGGAGACCCTACCCAAGTGGATTTACCGCGCAATCAAAAAAGTGGATTAGAAAAAGCATCTCGCATTTTACAAAACATTGAAGGAATTGCACATATTCAATTGGATGAAGAGGATGTAGTGAGACACAAATTGGTAAAAGCAATTATTAAGGCATATGAGAAGGAAAGGGAAAATGAAACTGAAAACTCCTATCACCGCTAAAAAGTGATGAATTTAGGAAGATTTGTATAACATATTATTTTATTTATAAATATGTAACTAATTCATTTTAAACGAAGTAATAATTTGTTAACAAAAACATAAATTAAGTAATCAAATTATTTTGTTTCTTTGCATCACTTAAACAAACAATTATATGTCAAGTAAAAAATTACTACATTTTATCGTAGCAATGTTATTGTTACCTGTTTTGACTTTTGCGCAAAACACTACTGGTAGCTTAACTGGATCTGTAAAAGCCGATAATGGCGAAATTCTTGTAGGCGCAACTGTAACTGTATTACATGTACCTACTGGAACTGAATACAAAGTACAAACAAGAAAAACAGGTGCTTTTGATATTAGCAACATGCAACCTGGTGGACCTTACACTATTTCAGTATCTTATGTTAATTACCAAACTGAAAAAAAGGAAGATATTTATATCAACTTAGGTGATGCTGCTCGTGTAGATGTTGTTTTATACAACAAAGCTGCAAAATTAGCGGACGTTACTGTAAGAGGAACGCGTAACGCTTCTGACATAGCAGTAAGAGGTGGTACACAAACTACGATTGGTCGTGATAAAATTGAAAACTTACCAACCGTAGGTCGTAACATACAAGATTATTTACGTTTTACGCCTTCTGTTAAATTAATAGGTGGTACTGGTGGATTAACTGGTATTTCAATTGCTGGTCAAAATAACCGTTTTAACTCTTTCTATATTGATGGTGCTGTAAACAATGACCAATTTGGTTTGAGTGCAAGTGGAACTAACGGAGGTCAAACTGCTGTAGGTCCTATTTCAATGGATGCGGTTGATCAAATTCAAGTAATGGTTTCTCCATTCGACGCTTCTATTGGTAACTTCACTGGTGGTGGTATCAACGCTACAACAAAAGGCGGAACTAACAATTTAAGTGGAACTGTTTATAATTTCACACAAAACCAAAACTTAACTGGTAAAACACCCAATGGTGATAAAGCTTTGGCAACCAAGTTAAATCCTTTCAGCGCAATCACCAAAGGTGCTAGCGTTGGTGGTGCAATTGTTAAAAATAAATTATTCTTCTTCGTTAACTACGAAAGTATTGAAAGTAATCGTCCACAACCATTTGATATAGCAGGTTATAAAGGTCCTAGCACTAAAACCGTTATCGACGATTTAGTAGCAACAGTGAAGACAAAATATGGTTATGATATGGGAGGTTATGCTGATAACCCAGAAACAATTAGTTCAAAAAGATTAGCCACTAAATTGGATTGGAATATTAATGCAAATCACCGCTTAAGCTTCTCCTACCGTCATTCAGAAGCAAAGGATTATAACACATCTGCTTCAAGTTCAACAAGAGTTAACTTTTATAACAATGGAGTTTTATATCCTAACAAAACAAATTCAATATCTGCGGAGTTAAGAAGTACTTTCAAAAATGGTATTAGTAACAAAATGTTATTAACCCTTACTGATGTTACTGATGACAGAAGTCAAATTGGAGCTGCTTTTCCTCGTGTAATCATTTATGATGGAAGTAGTTCAAACCAAATCACTTTTGGTTCAGAAAACTTTTCAGCAGCTAACTTGTTAAAGCAAAAGAATAAAAATTTCTTAGATTATATTAAATTTAACGTTAACAAACACAGCCTTACTTTAGGTATTGATTATGAGTTGAGCAAATCATATAACGTGTTTATTCGTGACAACTTTGGTACTTATACCTACAACTCTTTACCTGATTTCTTAAATGATAAAGCGCCTTTATTTTACTCAAGATCTTTCTCATTATTAGATAATACTTATGGTGATAATACAAAAGCGGCTGCAAGTTTTTACACAGGTCGTGGAAGTGCTTTTATCAATGATGAAGTGAGAGTAACAGATAATTTAACCATCAACTATGGTGTTAGAGGTGATTATTCTAAGTTTTTATCTACCCCATTCCAAGATGATTATTTTAACAATAACGCCATCCCTACTTTCCAACTTTATAACTATGATTTAGCAGGTGCAAGAAGTGGTCAAATTAGTGATCCAAAACTTTCTATCTCTCCTCGCTTAGGTTTTACCTATAAAATGCCTGCTGATAGAATCACTATTCGTGGTGGTATCGGTTTGTTCACTGGACGTGTTCCATTGGTATGGCCAGGTGGTGTATACAATAACACAGGAGGAAGTGTAGGTGGTGTTTCTCTTTCATCAACTTCTTCTGCTGCAGCTTTAGCTACCATCAAATTCAGACCTAGTCCTACGCAACAATATACTGCTGGTGATTTAGGTATTAATACTGCTTTTGCAAAAGGTCAGGTTGATTTAATTGCGAAGGATTTCCGTTTACCTAAATTATTACGTGCTTCATTAGCGGTGGATAAGAAATTTGACAATAACTGGTCAGTGACTTTCGAAGGAAGTGTGAGCAAAAACATCAATGAGATTTATTATCAAAGAGTGGACATTTTACCTCCAGTGGGTAACTTAGTTGGCCCAGATAATCGTAACATATATAATGCTGGATCTCAAATCGTATTACCTGCTTATGGCGGATTCGCTGCAGGTAAACCATACACTGGCGTTTATGTAATGAAAAACCAACCTTACAATAGTAAAAAAGGATTTGCTGCAAATTTTACAGCTTCAGTGGATAAAGCATGGGCTGATGGATTCTCATTTAACGCATTCTATACTTATGGAACTGCATTCGTAACCAATGAGCCTACTTCAAGCCAAAACAATAGCCAATGGAGATACATGGAGACTGTAAATGGTCGTAACTATGTGAACAGATCAAGATCTGATTTTGATTTAGGTCACAGAGTAAGCATGTTCGCTGCTAAGAAATTTACTTACTTGAAAGGTGCGATGGCAACTACTGTAAGTATAGTGTATAATGGTCAATCAGGAAGTGCATTTAGCTATGTTTATAGTAATGGTCCAGTTAGAGACCAAGGTGCTACTGAAACTAATGACTTGTTATTTATCCCTACAAAGGATCAATTAACTGCAATGACTTTCATTACACAAACAGGTTATAGCTTGAGCGGTGACGCACAAAAAGCTGCATTCGAAGCTTATATCAGTCAAGATAATTACTTAAGCAAGCACAGAGGTCAATATGCGGAAAGAAATGGTGGAAGATTACCATTCCAAAATGTGGTTGACTTAAAAGTGATGCAAGATTTCTTTGTTAAAGTAAGCGGTAAAAAATACCAATTCCAATTAACGTATGACATCTTCAACTTCACAAATATGTTGAACAGAGTTTGGGGTCGTACTTACTTCTTAAGCAATGATCAATTTGGCTTAGTAAGATATGCGAGTGCAACCAACAGTGTAACTCCTACTTATAGCTTTAATCCAGTTAATAACAATACTCCTTGGGGTATCAGTTCAAGCACTGCACCTAGTTACAGTGCGCGTTGGGTTAGCCAATTGGGTTTAAGATTTAAATTCTAAAACTTATTAGGGTTTACCCTAGTCAGATTTTAACATAAAAAAATCCCCGTCTTGATTCATCAAGTCGGGGATTTTTTTTTAACCCAATATTTGCTTAATTTCAAGGTAATATGGTTACACCAAGTTTACAACAGTTTACCGTTGGCGTGGAGGAGGAATACATGGTATTAGACCCCTCCACGAAGGAATTAAAAAGCCACCAACAAACTATTGTCAACGAAGGACAGAAACTATTCAAGGACAAAATTAAAGCTGAAATGCACCAGGCCGTGGTGGAAGTAGGCACTGGGATATGTAAAAATGTAGAGGAAGCCTTTTCAGAAATTATTGAACTGCGTAATGGCGTACACAAAATTGCAGGGGACTTAGGCTATAGCATTGGCGCTTCAGGCACCCACCCTTTTAGTTTATGGGAAACACAATTGGTGTCAGATCAAAGCAGGTACCAGGAATTGTTAAACGAATTACAGCAGGCTGCAAGGAGTAATTTAATTTTTGGACTACATGTACATGTTGGAATGGAAGATCGCCGAATGGCCATCCATATTGCCAATACAGCAAGATATTTTTTGCCGCATATTTATGCATTAAGTACCAACTCCCCTTTTTGGGAAACCCGCAATACCGGCTATAAATCCTACCGATCAAAAGTGTTTGATAAATTTCCGCGAACAGGTATCCCGGATACTTTTGAAAGCATCGAAGCTTACGATAGTTTTATTCAGCTACTCATTAAAACTAATTGTATAGATGATGCTAAAAAAATATGGTGGGATTTAAGGGTACACCCTGTTTTTAATACGATTGAATTTAGAATTTGCGACGTACCCATGACCGTGCAAGAAACCATCACCATCACTGCATTGTTCCAAGCGATTTGCGCTAAAATTTATTCCCTACGTCGTCAAAATATTAATTTCATTAATTACCAACGCGCACTCATCAATGAAAACAAATGGCGCGCAAGCCGATATGGTATTGATGGAAAATTAATTGACTTTGGAAAGGAAAAAGAAATCCCAACCAAGGATTTAATCAATGAATTACTTGATTTTATTGATGGCATGGTGGATGAACTAGGCAGCCGAAAACATGTTGAAAAAGTGCATCAAATATTTGAAACAGGTACTGGTGCCGACAGGCAATTACGCGTATTTAATGAAACCGGAAGTTTAGTAGAAGTAGTGAAATATATTGAGCGGAGTTTTTTAGAAGTGTAAAAAATACAACGGCCCATTTTAAAATGGGCCGTTGTATGAATGCTAATTTAAAATTATATTAACTTCTTGCTTTATCACTTACTATAATTCCTGATAGAATTACTTTTTTGCCGGAGTTTCTTGAACTAATTGGCCTTTTACCTGAGTCAATATATCTGCCTGTAAGCTATCAATCGCCTTAGTCACATAAACCACTTCCTGATGTGACAGATTACTATTATCTACAATTTGACGAATTACAGATAACTTCTGATAATGTTTGTTGATATCTGTTTCAGAGAACTTTAAAGTAAATGTTTTCTCTGCAGCAAATGCAGTCAAGGCCATTACGCCCATACCGATAAAAATACCTTTTACTAAGTTGTTATTCTTTCTCATCTTTAAAATTATTTTTTAGCTGGTGCAGCAGCCATTATACTATCTAATTTATAGCTTTTATTGATGTCAGTTTGTAAACTGTCAATCGCGAAAATTAAGGCTTTAGCTTGAGCATGAGGTAGATTACTTTGATCTATTACTCCTTTAATGTTGTTTAGATTTTGCCAATGAAAATTCATTTGTTCTTCTGAAAATTTAATAGTTACGACTTTCTGTACTGTGAAAGATAAAAGAGCAACTGCTCCTGCTACGATTGTAAATTGTTTGATTTTGTTTTTCATTTTTTTGATTTTATTTATTTAAAAAATTATTGAATTACTTGATAATACCATTTATAAGTTGTTTTTAATACTAATGGTGTTGCGTTTGTGTTTAGCGTGAAGTCGGTTTTTGTATTGCTACCCACAAATACTGTAGTCGTTCCCATTAAGCTAGCAGTAGCCGCATTACCCGGGGTAATAATCACTACTGGAGCGCCACTGTATTCAGTACTATATTGGATTGCAGCTAATACTGCATTTGCAGCTGGGGCATCCCCTGTAGTTACTTCAATTACACCACTCATGTCAGTTCCAGTTATTTTAACTACTGCATTATTTCCTGCTCCAATAGTAGCTTGAATACCAGGAGTTGATGAATTACCTTTTAAATGTTTAACAGATAAACTTTCTCCAACTGTTACACTCGCTGTTGTTACTACTTCTTTCACAGTCGCATTGCCTAATGTCAATTGCGAAGGAGTGGTGTAACTTAATTTAGTGTTTAAGTCAGTTTGCGTTTTAGTGTTTAATGCATTTAATTCTTGGATAGATTTAGCTAAGACAGGAACCAAATTTGAATAAGTGATACCTAAAACTTCTCCTTTACTTATATCCCCTTCTTTACCAGTAACTACCTCTGGAACTAATTTTTGAACTTCTTGCGCAATAAATCCAACTTGTCTTAAATCATTGCTGATTAAATTATATTCAACTGGTCTTAATTGTAAAACTGTTTCTAGGCCATATTTTGAATTGACAATATTTTTCTTAATACGAGCATCGGATGCAGCAGTCCAAGCTACTTGACCACCTATGCTTGTAATAGCAGAATTACCAATTCTTACCGTGTTGCTTGCAGTAACACTCGCTCCATTACCTATCGCTGTCGCATTGGTTAAATTGTTAGCTGAAATATTTGCGTTGTATCCTAAGAATGTGTTATAAGTACCTGTAGTATTTACTGACCCTGATGTGTAACCCATCGCGACATTATAAGAGCCCGTTGTATTTAATAATGCTTGATAACCGTGTGCATCATTAGATGCACCTGTTGAAAGCTTTAATGCCTCAAACCCAATCGCGTTGTTATAACTATTTGTCGTATTCGTACTCAACGCAGATTGACCTAACGCTACGTTATTTGAACCTGTACTGTTATTATTCAATGCATACGTTCCCACGGCCACATTGGAGTTACCATACTGATTCAACGTCATCGCTTGATAACCAATCGCAGTATTGTTAAGACCATAGTTGTTCTGGATCGTCGCACTTCCCTTCAACGCCTGATAACCCACCGCCGTATTAAACGCATCATATGTATATGCATAGGATGGCGTCGTAGGATAATTATACCAGTTCGTCTCTATCTTATCTGTATAATTTGATAAAGCCTCAAAACCTATCGCTACCATACCATTATAACTCTGGTTAAACTTCAACGCTCTATATCCTAACGCCGTATTCTCCTTACCCACATTCGTATTCGTTAACGCCTCATAACCAAACGCCGTATTCTTCGTGCCTCTATAATTACGCAAACCTCCCAACGTAGCATCCGAACTCAATGCCGTATTCTTAGCAGCTCCATATCCAAAACTCGCCTGACCTAAATTCGCATCATAATCTATCCTTCCTGATCTTGCCTTATATACACGGAAGTTCAACGCCGACGCATCCGTCGTTCCTACAAACCTCAACGAACTATTCACCGACGCAACACTATTACTCCATGAACCAACCCCATAAGTACCAGCATAATTACCATTAGCATTATTAACGTAAGTATAGTTGTTCGCAGTACTCGTCTCATAATACGTAACGTTATCAGGCATAATACTATTATAACTCGTCGTATAATCCGTCATACTAGCATTACCATCCGCAGTCCATGAGTTATTCGATGTAGTCATCGCATCTAATACATATGCAGTCGTTGCTATCCTCGTCGTATTATCTCCTGATGACGGAGTCACAGCATATGACAATCCATTCAAATTAACAGCTCCAGCCACCGTTAAAGCGCCATTCAAAGTCGTCGCTCCTGTTCCTACTGTAAAGGTACTCGCTCCAGATACACTCACATTATTGTTAAACGTGGATACACCACCAACAACTAACGTACTACCAAGCGTCGTAGCTCCAGTAAACACCTGCGCACCATTCACATTCAACGCACCCGCTATGCCCACACCACCACCTACCACCAACGCTCCACTATTATACGCACTCGATGCTGTTGTATTCGTAACACTCATAATACCCGTTACCGCAGCGTCCGATCCCACATACAACTTCTTCGCTATCGCAGCACCACCAGCTATTCTCAACGCACCGCCCGCTGTAGCACTCGTCGCATCCGTAGCTAATGTTGATATAAACGCATTCGTCGTGTTATAATTACCAGAAGTAAACACATCCGTTACGCTTCCATTACCCAATTGCATCGTATTACTGTTCGGAGCTACCGCCTGATATCCTAACGCTGTAGCATTGTAAAAACCCGTACCATTCACCGTACTGTATGACCCTACAAACGTATTGTTATATCCTGTTACGTTATTCTGACCAACACTACTATTCGTACCAGATTGAAAACCTACCGAAGTGTTTAAATTACCCGTAGCATTCTTTAACGCCTCATAACCTATCGCTGTACTATTACTATTTGTCGTATTCGTACTCAATGCCGATTGTCCTAACGCTACGTTATAAGAACCTGTACTGTTATTATTCAATGCATAAACTCCAATACCTGTATTGTAATTACCATACTGATTCAACGTCATCGCTTGATAACCCATCGCAGTATTGTTAAGACCATAGTTGTTCTGGATCGTCGCACTTCCCTTCAACGCCTGATAACCCACCGCCGTATTAAACGCATCATATGTAGATGCATAGGATGGCGTCGTAGGATAATTATACCAGTTCGTCTCTATCTTATCTGTATAATTTGATAAAGCCTCAAAACCTATCGCTACCATACCATTATAACTCTGGTTAAACTTCAACGCTCTATA
>Ga0222712_10004645_pt1 | contig 14263 bp, 36 predicted proteins | sample C33_657DmetaG_FD_165043 | JGI IMG/M metagenome (GOLD analysis project Ga0222712, IMG submission 165043) | Estuarine water microbial communities from San Francisco Bay, California, United States - C33_657D | ecosystem: Environmental > Aquatic > Marine > Unclassified | place: USA: California... | reverse complement strand
ATATTATAACCGTATGGTTTGAGAATTATTCAAATCATACGGTTATAATATCAACATGGAATGATTATAATATACCATTTGATATACCATCGAATTGGAAATTAATAAAAGCAGATGGAGTTGATTTTGATTCTGCCAGTAATGGGCATATGCAAAATTTAGAATATCAAATAGTATCAACGCTTAATGGATTGAATTTGACCGAAACAAAATACGCAATTAAAGTTAGAGGTGATGAATATTGGACGGATGTAGATAAAATATTTGATTTATTAAAATCGGATGAAAAACTATTATGTAGTTCTATGTTTTTTAGACCACTAAATTGTCCATATCCATTTCATATAGGAGACCATATAATATGTGGTACGGTTGAAAATATGAAAATTATGCTTAATAAAACAAAAGAAAACTTAATTCTAAATTTGAGAAATAATAATACACCGGAATCTAATCTTGGTATGGCGTATGTTCAAGAAAAAGAAAACTATTCAATTCAAAAAATGTTTGATATATGTAACACTATATCTTGGGATAGTTATATGAAAAAGTGGTTTGATATATTTGATGTTAATTTACTTAAACCATATATCGCAACACAAAAAGATCGTGGAGTGCGGGTTCATTATAGAAATAATTTTAATAACGCAGGGTGTATAACTCACTTTTAAATAAAACGAATATGTCAGAAAATGAAACAAAAATTAATGATGGACACTATTTAGAATTAATGGATAGGTTGCACGTTATAATGTGTACTTTAAATGACCATTGTGTAGAACATCCACTAGCGGATACCGATGACGAACTTAAATTTCAGTTAGAGTATGCGTTAGGAAGATTGTGGGATACTTATCAATACGTTGGTAATATGGAACAAACTAAAAAATAAAAAATATATGAAAATTGTTATAGTAGGTGGTGGGACAGCAGGTTGGTTGACTGCGGCATTCTTTGCGAATCAAAATCAACTTTACAAACAGGATAGATTAGAACAAATAGATGTCACCGTAATTGAAAGTTCTGATATACCAATTATCGGGTCCGGAGAAGGAACTACTGCATTAATGCAACAATTCGTAGCTACTCGTTTCAAAGCTTTGAAAAAAACTGAATTTAACTTTTATAAAGGGTCAATGGCAGTACCGAAATACGGAATACGTTTTAAAGATTGGAATGGTGTTGGTACTGAATTTTTAAGCCCTATACAACCTTCCGAAACTGCTGGATATAATGTAGATAGTGAATTTCTTGCTTCCTGTATGCAAGGTAACTTTTATGATTCATCCATAGCGGGACACTTTATGTCCAGAGGACTCACGGATTATCACGTCAATGGTAAAGAAAATATGGGTATACATGGTTATCATTTTGATGCTCATAAAGTTGGTGAATATTTTAAAACTATTTGTATAGAAAACGGAGTAAAGCACATAGATGCCAAAGTTGATGATATTAATATAAATCCAATAACAGGTGAATGTGATAGTGTAAAATTAGAAGGTAACTTAATTCCATTAGAGGCAGACTTTTGGATAGATTGTACAGGATTTCATAAGAAGTTAATTAATAAGATGGGTGCAAAATGGATAAGTTATTCAAATGAACTTCCTGTAAATTCTGCATTACCTTATATACATCAATACGAAAAAGGACCTGAAGAAGCTAAATTAGAAACTTTGGCTTGGTCGATGCCGAATGGTTGGATGTGGCAGATACCAACGCAAGAAAGATATGGATGTGGTTATGTATATTCTGATAAATTCGTAAGTGATGATAAGGCGCTTGAAGAATTAGAAAAAACAACTGGTAGAAAAATACAACCGATAAGAAAATTAAGTTTTGATCCAGGTAGATTAGATAAATTTTGGATTAAAAACGTTGTAGCTGTAGGATTAGCATCTTCATTTTTAGAACCACTTCAAGCTACTTCAATTCATACAACGTTGTTGCAAATTGATACGCTGTTCAGTAATTTCTTTTCTTTAAATAAAAAAGAATTTTTATTAGAACAAAATTTAAAACGATATAACGATAGTATGGGAGCTCTAGTAGATGAGTATAAAGACTTAATACGAATCCATTATCATAATAAACGAAATGATTCTGAATTTTGGAAGTTTTGTAATAACGAATTACCAATGAGTGATTTTGTAAAAAATATTATAGAATCTTGTCAATATAGAAGTCCTTCTACATTTGATTTCTCCAGTTACAATGGTTCATCTGGTTGGGGAGTTTGGTGTTGGACGTTGTATGGATTGGAAACTTTATCCAAACCCGCAGTATTTAACACATTAAAAAAATATTCTCTTGTACATTATACAAAACAGCTGCACGATAAAATTATTGCACGTGCGGACGCGGGAGTAAAATTGGTACACACACAGGAACAATTTATAAAAAATTTAATATCAGGAAAATTTTATAGTTAATGAATACGAATACTCAAAAGGTTATAGACCATTTAGAAATGAATATAAAAAGTAAAATAGCACCATCTCCTATTCACGGGATTGGTGTTTTTGCAATTAAAGATATTCAAAAAGGTGAACAAGTTTTTCCACAATGGGATGGTGAAACTGGTGTGTATATGATTCCCAAAGATAAATTAAAAAATTTACCAGAAGGTGTTAAAGACCTATTGGATATGTACTTTATAAACGAAGATTGTGGCTATAAATTATTTAGATTATTTAAAGGGATAAATTTTATTTGCCATTCAGTATCGTATTGTAATTCTGCATATCCAAAGCAAGAAAATGTTAATATAACAACTGATGGAGTTGCAACAAGAGATATAAAAGAGGGTGAAGAAATACTTGAATGGTACACTGCTAATTTAGATTTAGAAAATTTAAAATAAAGATATGTATATATAAACACTAAAACTTTACACTATGGGAGAACAACACATACCTTTACAAATTGATGAAAACAACAATGTAATTGGAGTGGGTTACACTACAATCAAAAACGATGCACAATATGATAATTGTGTAATTTGTGGAAAACAAACACAATACAAAACCAGTTCACACATAGATATGCGTTCTGGATATGTAGAAGGTGTTGGGCAACTTTGTGGTATTTGCTATACCAAAGGTTCATCTGCCGGTAGAGAGATGATTTCAATACCTAAATACTTGGTTCAACAATATCCAAACGATATGGAATTGGGGGCGGCAATAAGGGCATTTTATTGGGAAAATTACCAATAATCATAACTCATTGATTTACAACTACTTATAACCCATTGATTTTCAATGGGTTATTTTTTGTCCAAAAGTTCTTGCTTGAGAATCAATCAGTTACGTTTTTGGGGGTAAAAATAGTCCCTTAAATATTTGGTAGATTGGAAACTATTTTGTAGTTTTAGGTGTAATAAAAATTGAAAATATGAGTAGTTTTGAAACAAATTTAGGTATTATAGTGGGTTCACATTTGAACGATGCTATGATTGAAGTGAGTATTAATCCCCAATTAGCTAAAAAAAGAATGAAGTTTGTTAAGGCAATAACATTCTTTAATGAAGATTTAACAAAGGGTGTAACCGATGATTATTGTGATTGGTTATGGAATGAATTGTTTGAGAATCAAAGATGGGGTGGTCCTTATGTTAAAGATACAATTTACTTAATCGATAATAAATAATAAGATATGACAATTAGAAAATTTTATGTAAAGACGTACCCAACCGATGAATTGGGTAAAGATATTAATAAGAATGTAACCTTTGCCGGTCTATTGAATCAATTGATTGTGGGTGGTGATGTTTATAAATATATTGGTGTGAGTGATAGCTTGATAAGAGAACGATGTTTTGAAAGACTCGCTGAGGAATTAGAGGTGAGTTATGATTATGTTTACAATTTGTGGTTAAAATAAAAAAAATAAGATATGAATAAGTTAGTGTTTAAAGTTAATGAGAAGGCTTGTATAGCTTTCCTTAAAAAGTATCCTTTGGTATGTAACCTTATGGAGAATTCCAATGGTAAAGATTTGATGTCCGCTTATAAGAAGTTCTTAAAGTTAAAGGATATGAACGAATCTAAATTGGGTGGTAGAGCTGAATGTATAGGTTCAGTTTCATTTGGTACTAAAACATTCTATAAATACGATTGGGATGCTTGTAGTGGATGGGCTGAATTATTTGAGTACTATAAAAATAAAAAATAAGAATATGAATGCAGTAAATGATTTAAAACAAGTTATTGGGAAGGATACTTCTCAAAACTTTTCACCAACTTGTAGAGCAAGATTGGTTAAAGTAAATAAAGTGAATTCAACATTTGAATCAGTACCATCGTTGTACGGTCCACCACCTAAAAAGGAGTTTGTTGGAGTTAGGTATAAAGTACCGAATTGGATTGCTTGGAATAGTTTCTTTTATTAATAAAATTAAAAATTAAGTATATGAATTTAAGTATTAAAGAGATTAACGAACTTATTTATTCGTTGGGTATTACCGCCCATAATGGTAACTTTTGTAATAGAGAAGTTAATGAGACCCTATTAGAAAGATTGTATTGTGAGTTGAATGAAAGAATAGCCGAAGAAGCTATTGATGAAGAAGTTGGTGAACCAGATTGGTTCGGTGAACCAACTCAATCACAATTAGATGCTATTCAAAGATGGCTTAAAAATGGTGATGATTATGAAGATTGGAATTGGGATGGAAAGACTTTAACTATATACAATTGTAATGGTGGAGTTGAGGAATATACGTTTGAAGATTTAAACGATGTGGGTGTGTTTGATAATATCGATTCACACTTTGTAAGTAATGAAGAAGCCGATGAGGATTATAGAGTTTCAATGATGCAGGATGAGCAACGATATGAATCTTCCGTTGAAAAGGATTACGATAACCATTTAGCTAAATTAAAAGAACGTGGTTATATTACTCAAGCTATATTAGATTATGTAGATAAGAAAGGAGCCGCTACATATACCGAAATGGATAACTACTATAAAATTATTACAGGTGGTTCAAATAGTTTCACACATATATTGGCAAATTTGAGAACTCCTTATAAGAATCGTAAAACACAAAGGTATTTGGCTAAAGAAGGTAGACCCCTTTCAAACGCTTTGTGGGTAGTTAAAGTAGCTAATCCATCGAATTGGGTAGTGGCAGATTATTAATAAATAAAAATAAAATATATGGAATATAAAATAGTATCGGCAAGTAGTCCCGAAGGATTATCCAACAAAGTCAATATGTTTATATCAGAAGGCTGGACACCAATAGGTAGTCATTGTGTTGTTGAAGAACATAGACAAAATCGTTATAGTGGTTCGCAACATATGGACACAACTATTAAAGTTGAATATTCACAAACAATTATAAAACAATAAAATAAAGTATATGGACATTAGAGAAAAATGTAGAGAGCGAGCTACTAAATTCGCTATTGAGTATGGATTCACAAATGTAAGTGAACATATTTTGGATGTTATGGTTTCTATTATGTGTACGAGAGATAAGAGTTCTTACGCAGGTGGTGGATTCGTTCAAGCGGTAGTTGATAATAACTTATATCTTGCACTTAGTAGAGCAGATATGGATTGTAGAAACAACATTTTCTTATTAACAATGTGTAAGGCAAATTGTTTCTGTAATGAGTATGAATTTTAATTAAACTAAAAACAAAAATTATGGCAAGTATTGATATTGATATTGATGACATCCTTTATGGGATGACGAGTTGGGAAAAGCAAGAGTTAGCAGATGAACTTTATGATGATGGGTATTGTCCAAAGCAAGTGGGCAACCATCCCGATGATGAAGATGATGATGAATGGGATACCAACGTTAGAAAACTAATAGGTAACAAATGGAGACTCACAAAAGAAGATGAAGAAACCATTTTACGAATCACAAATAATATAGTATAAAATGAAAGCATTAGAGGCATTTCTTATAGTGATAGGATTACTATTCTTATCAGCAGTTATTCTGGCATTTCCTACAATGTTCCTGTGGAACTTGTTAATGCCTAAATTATTTAGTCTAACTGAAATTGACTTGTATGAAGCTATGGGTATAAACTTTTTAGCTAATATACTTTTCAAATCAAATGTAACAATTAAAAGAGAAAACAATGATAAGTAATATATCAGTTGAAGAACAAATGGATATTGAATTGGTATTGGAAGAAGCTAGTGCTTGGGGACTTCGTTATGAAGTTGAACAATGTGCACAACAATACATTGATGAAGGGCATCCTATTGTAGATGCATATCATTTTGCTTACGGAGATTGGATAAAATAATTAATTATGTTTATAGAAAATTTTGATAAGATTTATAAGTTTCCTTTGAATACGTCTATGTGGGCATATAATATAACCAAAGATGAAATGAAAGTGCATCATGACCACTATGCAATCAGATTAACTCCAACGGTTATAAATGATAGGTCACAACAATTTTCAGTATTGATTGGTAAGTTTGAAAACCGTATCAAATGTGGAATTTATAAAGATAGAGAAGTACAGGCACTTGAAGTGTTTGAAATGAGTAGATTGGACCTAAAGAGTATTGATACATTTAAAAAGCTGTTATCGGCAAAAATACAAAATTATGAATAAGAAAGAAGTGGAGAGATTGGCTGAAAAATATTTAGATAGAACGATTGACCTTTTAGGTGAAAGTAAATACCACCCACACACACCGTATTTGGTAGTGGAATATTCACCCGAATCAACCGGTGTGGATAACTTGTGGAAAGGTGAATTTGAACCCGAAGATAATGAAATTATAATCTATACTAAAAATATAACATCAAAAAGTGATTTGGCAAAAACAATAGTGCACGAATACACACATTATTTACAGGACCCTAAATGGATGACACGTTATTATAATATGGGATATACATATAATACACATCCATACGAAAAACAGGCATTCCTGATGGAAGATTTAAATTGGTTTAAGATATGCAAATAGAAATGATAAATGCCAATAATAGTGTTTGGGTAGTAAAAAGAAAGTTCAAAGCAGATAGCTGGTTTGTGCAGGGTTTATTCTCAAATATGTTTACTGCGCAAGAAGCATGTGAATATTATCATTGTGAAAAACTATTGAGAGGACCGGAAGATATTCACTATTTGGTAAATGAAATATCGGAAGCTGAAATAGTAAATGATTAACTTAATATTTATACACTTATGAAATATAATCCTGAACAAGAATTAACCGATGAGCAAATGAAGGAGTTATCAGAAGATGTTTTCTTTGAGTATTTGGATAGTAAATCGGCATACCTAAAAGAGCAATCAGTACCTTTGGACCAATATCACGTTAAGAAGTTCGCATCAGTAACTATGGGTGGGAATATGTCAACAAAGCAATTAAAACGAGCAAAAGAAATTGGTAGAGAAGGGGAGATGGTTCGTAATGATAAGTTAAAAGAAGCGGCTAAACATATTACCGCCAAAGTTCCCGAATTAAATGTGAGGGGACACAAAACACATCGTTCACAGTGGATAGATTAATTAATAAATTATAACCTATGGGTAAGTTTTATGAGAATTTAGATGACCTAATAAATTTGGTTAAGAAATTAGAAAAAAAAGATGAAGTTGCTATATTCATTTTAAGAGTAATAGCTTATGCAAAGGAGCACCCGGAATTATCGGTTCATCAGATAATAAAGGACGTTAAAAAGGAGAGATTCTAACTCGTTGATAATCAATGAGTTATAATTCATTGAAAATCAATCAGTTACGTCCCCTAAAAAATTCTTGATTGAGAATCAATTAGTTACGTCTTTACCCCTAAAAATAACCCCTAAAATAGTTGGAATATTCATGCCTTTTTCGTACATTTACAATGTAACAAAAATTAAAAGATATGGCTACAAGCAATTTCCACAATGTAAACGCTTCCCACATTTTCGCGTGTTCATTAGAGAACGAATGGGATTATGAAGATTTGATTGATAATGTTGATTCAGAACTTGGTTCTATTAAAGGTTATTCAACTTACACAAAAAGTGACCCCTATGAATTAAGGTCCTTTCCATCTCGTTCAATTAGTTCTATTGAACGTAGTTTTGATTATAAAGATTTCAGTTTGGATGTAGTTGTTACCGCTGTTGTACGTTCAGGTTACTATGAAGGTTGTAATTTAGATTGGCATGTTTGGTATGGTATCAATGGTAACCAATGTGATTTGGATGAAATTGAAAGAACGTTAGAATATGATACTAACCTTTCGAATTCACAACGTTTGGCCTATTCTTTATTGGCTAATAAAAAAGCTGTAAAGATTACGGATGAAATAGTAGAAGAAGTTGAGAAGGTGTTTGGTAACTATACCGATAAATATGGAGTTACCGCACGATTTTCTAATGGTGAAACAATTTACCACAAAGTTGCCTAATATGAAAACGTATTACGATATAACATTGATAACTGCTAGTGGTGATAATATTAAAATGAAAGGTGTATCTTATTCACTTATCGCACAACTATCTTATCAATTTGATTCAGTAAAAGAAGTTGTTATCAACAAAGAGTATTCAAAAAAAATTAGTAAATATTAAGATTATGATAAAGAGTAAAAAACAAAGCTTAGGAATTGAAATTGATTTGACGGGACCTGATGGTAACGCATTTATGTTGATTGGTAAAGCCGGTAGTTTGGCTAAACAATTAGGATTAGATAAAGATGCTATTCAAAAAGAATTGATGGCTGGTGATTATGAAAATTTAATCAAAGTGTTTGATAAGCACTTTGGACATTTTGTAACCTTATATAGATAATACAATGAGAAGATTTCGTTCACATTATCCACCGGTATCCTTTCAAGGTATATTCAGTAAACAATGGTATATCATATGTAGTTCCGCTGGTGACGGTTGGGTAAAAGTAGATAGAAGTTATAGTTGGAATGAATTAGAAAAACTTTGGGATAAAATTGAGTATCGTAATAAAGTTGAAGCAACGCCAACTAAAACTAAAAGTAAGGAATATAAAGTAGCAGGTAGTAACGGTAATACCTACAAAGTAGTAAATGATGCGGGTATTTGGAATTGTAGTTGTCCTGCACACGGTTTCGGTAGAGGAAAAGATTGTAAACATATAAAACAAATTAAAGATGCTAAAAAGTAATTATTTTATCGTTCAGTATAACGATAGGTATGGTAATGGTAATGATACGAATATTGAATGTATCGTTGAATCAAAAGATGATTTCTATAAATGGTTAAAACAACATAATGCTGATAGAGAAGCTGATGGCAACGAACCGGAAAATGAAGAAGAATTTGATTTGATTTCAGTTGAATTATTTAAATAAAAAATAAGTATATGAATTACAATTACACAGCGCCAAATGGCATTAGTTATTTTGAAGTAGAAGAAAGTAATCTGCGTGCAGAAAAATCTATGAGTGATTTTGGTGGACCTAATATGTGGAACTTATATGTTAAAACTTCAAATGGGAATTGGGAAGATGTACAATGGATGGATGCACATAGAATACAAAAGTTTTTCAAAACAAAACTTCCTGTATATAAAGAACAAGAAAGTAAACAAAAATATTCATTAAAATAAAAATTAAAGTTATGGGATTTTTCAGTTGGAAAACAATGGACACTGATACGAGTATTTCAAACAATTATTCTAGCAGAGGTGCTCTAAAAGTAGATATGTTAGATGATAAAGGTAATGTATGGACCGAATCTGATTATGAAGGGTATGGTGTATTTGGTGGTAAGGATTATTATGAGTTACTTGCCGAAATGAATGGAGTGACTTCGGATTTAGAAGGTGAGGCCTATACCGATTATATGAGAAGTGAAGGTATTAGTATTGCTTTCAAAGAGAATGGAAGTGGTGACCATACATTTGCAGTTAAGTATCCTAACTTGGTAGAAGAAGCTAAGGGTTGGAGATACAATTACTATGGACCTGATAGTTGTGAATCGCAGGGTTACTTCTATGATGATGATAGTGATGAAGATGATTATGAATTATAAAAACATAATAGAATGGGAAACGTATTAAAGCAACGCACTTACCAATGTAAATGTGGTGTACTAACAAAAGAATATGTTTGGGATAACGAATTAGAAAAAACAAAAGTTAAATGTAGCGATTGTTCAAAGTTACTCAATCATACAAATTTATTAAACACAATTAAAAATCAGGCGGCTAGTATTAGAACGCCAACAAAAAATAGATAATAAAAAATAAAAATTAAAGTTATGGGATTAGACATGTATTTGTACAAAAAGAATTACATTTGGCAAGGTGAATGGGTAAAGCCAGAAATTAAGCAAGAAGTAATTGTAAAGAAAGGTGGTGCTGTAGATAGCACAATTAACCCTCAAAGAGTAAAGTATGTAGTTGAGGAAGTTGGTTATTGGAGAAAGGCAAATCAAATTCATAATTGGTTTGTTGATAATGTGCAAGAAGGTAAAGATGATTGTCAAGAATCATATGTGAGTAGAGAACAATTACAAAGTTTGCTTGATGTATGTAGAATTGTTAAGATTGATAAAAGTAAAGCTGAACAATTACTACCTACACAAAGTGGTTTCTTTTTTGGTGGAACTGAATACGATGAGTATTACTACCAAGATATTGATAACACAATTGAGATTTTAGAAGAAGCGCTTAGTGAAGAAACCGCCGATGATTTTGCATATAGAGCAAGTTGGTAATATTTTTAAACTATTAAATTATAAGTTATGGGAGTTGATATATCAGGCAGAAAGCCTAAAACGGAAGCAGGTGATTATTTTTGTTCGAATTGGTGGGGATGGAGACCTATTGTAGTCATATCGGAAACAGCTATGTTAAATAGTAAGTTGGATTACGATACTTCATATTGGGGTTCAAACGATGGTAAGGGATTGAGAACACAAAAGCAATGTGATAAGTTAGCAGATGCTATTGAGTTACTTATAAGTGAGAATTCACAATATAATGAAAACCTAGCAGATGATGATGATAGGATTTATATTGTTATGGGTAGTTGGTGTGAAGCTGGTACTGGTAGATTCATTGGTTCTGAAAAGGAAATGGGATTAAACCAAGATTATGAATATGGTTCATTACTATTCAGACCGGTAGTAATGCCGGATGGTAGATTGGTAGAATCTTCACATAGTACATCGTTAGGTAGGATAAAAGAATTCGTAACGTTCCTCCGTAATTGTGGTGGATTTAAAATTTGGTAAGTTATGGCAAAATTATTTGAAAGTGAATTTCATAGAGGAGTGATGGTAGCTGTTGTTGATAGTTTGGATTATCAATATCAGGTACTATCACCTTTGTTTTCTGAATATGGATATGGGTTTGTAGCAACTGATAAGAAGTTGATATTCATCGATGGTACATACAAAGATATAATACAAAAAATTGTTGAGGCACACGAGGTAGGACACATTAAGTTGAAACATACTGGTACTAAATCTCCAATGGATGAGGCACAAGCCGATACATACGCTGTAGTATTGTTGAGACAGTATGGTTATCACGATGCAGCTAATCTATTATTAGAAGAATTTGAAAATAGACATGGGTATTCATTTTATCACCCTAAAAATAAACAAAATAAAAATATAGTATATGCAAAAGCAAACATTTAATTTCTACCTTGATAGAAAGGTAACAATTTGGGTTAGAGAACAACATTCAATTGAAGCGGAAAGTGAAGAAGAAGCTAAAAAAGAAATGATTGAGGCATTCAAAGATAACTTTTGTAGTGAAAGTTTTAATGAGCAAGAATGGTTGCTCGATACCGAAACCATGTTGGAACCAGGAGATAATGGTGGTGAATCAACCGCTGAATTATTTTTTGAAGATACCGATAAATTACTAACAACAAATATTGATTTGGTAAATTCAAATTAATTTCGTATATTTGTAAAAATTAAAATTATGAAACGTTATACTAAAAACGATAAAGCGTTTATTCAATTCGTAAAGGATGAATGTAAACGATTGGGAGTTAAGACACACATTAAAGATGTGAAGTATGTAAAGTTATCACCTACTATTAAATGTAGTGGATACTTTGATGAGGCGGATCCTGATAAAGGTGCTATACTAGCAGCTTCAATGGGTAAGCCGGATGGATTGGAAATATTGGTTCACGAATATTGTCACCTTACACAATGGCAGGATGGATTTCATTTGTGGAAAAAAGCTGGTAGAGCATTGCCTGTTATCGATGAGTGGTTGGAAGGTAAGTATAAAAGACCTGAAACCCTAAATAGAGCATTTGAAATTGCTATTGGTTTGGAAAGGGATAATGAAATGAGAAGTGTGAGAATGATTAATGAATGGGGATTGAATATCAATGTTGATAGATACATTAAGAGAGCTAATGCATATCTGATGTTTTATAATTGGTTAAGACAAACTCGTAAGTGGAGTAACCCAAATAACACTCCGTATGATAACAAACGAATCGTATCAGCAATGCCGGCAAACTTTAAATTGGATTATAGTAAGTTACCAAAGAGATTTGAGAAACTTTATAAAGAAGAAAATATTTAATATTTATGTCTATGATAAAGTTAAAAGAACTACTTACTGAAAAAAAGACAGAATTAAAAGATTATCCAACCGATATACAAAAAAAGTATAGTGAATATTTAAAAACTTGGGGTAAGGAATTTGCTGATAGGTATTTGGAACGTGAAGATGACCCAAATGATAAAAGTGAAAAAACATTAGCTCAAGACATTTATGAAAAGCTAAAAACGGCTAAACAAGATGCGGCCAAAGAAATGAAACAAAAAAAGTATGGTTCTGATAAATACACACCTATATTATTTAAACACTATTCTATACAATTAAGAAAAATAGGAAAAATTACTGATTCACAAATAATGAAATTGTTTACAACGGAAAGTATAAAAACAATTTGGAGTGAACAAAAGTACTTATTAAAAATATTCAACAAATAAAAAGTTATGGGAAAGCTAAAAGAAAAATACTTAAACAATTTAAGTGAAGCCGAAATGGAAGAACGTTATGGTGTATCGGCATTTGAATATGTAGAACTTATGGAAAATTATAAACACTTATTTGATGATAGTGGTAATCCAGTACCGGATGACGTTATTGAACAAATGATTAAAGAGAGAGAATCGGCTGAAGCTGATTATTATGAGCAATCTGCTATTGATGAAATAAACGATAGTATGAAATTGAAATATACAGATAACGATATTTTATATGTGTTAGATGGTATAGCCGGACCTCTATTGACCGATATAATATTGAGTAAATTAAGGGATGTTTGGAATACCAAAAATGGTGTTTTTTAGGGTATTTTCCCCTCGTTCTAGGGGTTATTTTGGTACTTTGGCTACGAATATTCAAAGGATATTAAAACCCACCAAGAAACCCCTAGAAACCCCCTAATATGTAATCCGTTGATAATCAATTAGTTAGCCCCACGTTTTACCCTACCTTCATAAGTCATTGATTGTCAATAAACTTTTTTTAAAGATTTTCCCCTAAAAATTTGGTGGTCTCAAAGTAATTTTGTAGTTTTACTATGTAATAAAATTAAAAATTATGAGTTTACCGTTTAACCCCAATTCAGTATTAGCAACCGCTTCTTTAATAGAAGGGTTCGATGTAGTTAGAAACGCTTTCCCGGTTGAGGGACGTTTCTCAAAAAGAGTTATCACTTACGCCGATGCGGTGTATGAGGCTTTGAATGATGTAACAGAAGATTATTCAGATTGGCCAGAGGACCAGGGATTTGGTTCATCAGATATGACTTATGTTCGTAAGCATTTCGTTGATACAATGATTAGTTTAGCTAACCTTAATGGTTATTATATGACTGATTTCAAACCTTATTTGAAAGTAGTTGAGTATAATGAAATTGAGAAAGAAGAATACGATTTGCGTAGAGAGCAAGGACTTTAATTATAAACGTAAAAAAATAAGTATATGTATATAACTAAAATAAGCCAATTGACTGGCGTAGAGCATACGATGGATATCAATATTACCGAAAGTGAATTGATACGAATTGAGAATAGAAGGGAAAGTGGTGAACTAATTCAGAATATCGTTCCTAACCTATCTATGACTGATAGAGAATTCCTTATGACCGGAGTTTCCAACGAGGAATGGGTTAGAATGTTTGGAGAAATTGATTAATTAAATAAAAAATAAGTATATGGCAAATTTGTATGAAGTAGAAGGATTTTATGGTACCCGAAATAGAGGTACTATTTTTGTTTATGAGACATACAGCGGTAAACGTTGGTAT
>Ga0222712_10004643_pt1 | contig 14264 bp, 7 predicted proteins | sample C33_657DmetaG_FD_165043 | JGI IMG/M metagenome (GOLD analysis project Ga0222712, IMG submission 165043) | Estuarine water microbial communities from San Francisco Bay, California, United States - C33_657D | ecosystem: Environmental > Aquatic > Marine > Unclassified | place: USA: California... | reverse complement strand
CATATTGCCTTAAGACTAAAGAAAAAAACGTTCCAATGCAAGATGCAGTAGTTACTAAAACTGCTCGTGGTGGATACATGGCTGCTGGTCATGATGGCAAAGGAAATAAAATGGCTGCTATCTTAGGAGAAGCAAAAGCTTTACAAGCAATTGCTGATGGCGTTGCTACAAAAGGATTCTAGTTTAGATTTTTTCTGCAATAGAAAATATAATTAAACCTGCCTTCTGGCGGGTTTTTTTATGCCTGCGCAGAAATGTCTGGAGCAGCTGCTGCGATAACAGTAGTTTGCGGAATTACGCCTTTATGCATGAGCGTTAAAAAGCGGAGCATCGCATCCATATCATTTACCTGATCCACTACCAGCATAAATAATTTACCAACTTGTTTAAGGCGTGCTTTGTTAGTGCCCGTTTGTAAATAGTCTAGTACTTTTTTAAATAAATCCGATTCAAAATACGGTGAGTCAGGTCTATTAATAAAATAACAACGTAGCGTATTTTCTTTTAAGGTCATTTTCTCGAAACCCAGGTCTACAGCGAGCCAGCGGCACTGCACGGTTGTAAATAAATCCGTTACCTGAGGTGGCAGCGCGCCAAAACGATCTATAAGCTCGGTGTTAAATTCATTGAGGTCATTGTCATTTTCACAATTATCGAGGCGGGTATATAAACTTAAGCGCTCTGCAATACTTTCTACATATGAATCTGGAATTAAAATTTCCAAATCGGTATCGATGGTACAGTCTTTTACAAAATCGTCTTGCTTGCTAATTTCTTCTTTAAATAAATCTTTAAAAGAAGATCGCTTTAATTCACGTACAGCTTCCTCTAAAATTTTCTGGTACATTTCAAAACCTATTTCGGCCATAAAACCACTCTGATCACCACCTAATAAATTACCTGCACCACGTATATCTAAATCACGCATCGCAATTTGAAATCCACTACCTAAATCAGTAAACTGTTCGAGGGTTTGTAAACGCTTGCGTGAATCGGAAGGCAGCGTGCTCATAGGAGGTGCTAATAAATAACAAAACGCTTTTTTATTGCTACGCCCTACTCTCCCACGAAGCTGGTGTAAATCCGATAAACCAAAATGATGCGCATTGTTTACAATAATGGTATTCACGTTAGGGATGTCTACCCCACTCTCTACAATATTGGTACAAACAAGTACATCGTATTTTTTATCTATAAAATCTAAAATGCGTTCTTCTAATTCGTGCCCTTCTAACTGCCCATGCGCAAAGCCAATACTTAAATCGGGACAGAGGCCCTGAATAAGCGCGCACATTTCTGGAAGTCCTTGCACCCTATTATGAATAAAAAACACCTGACCACCACGCTCTGTTTCGTAATAGATAGTATCTCTAATAGCGTCGTCATTAAACACCTGCACTTCTGTTTGAATGGGTTGCCTGTTGGGCGGTGGCGTATTGATAATACTTAAATCACGCGCACCCATTAAACTAAACTGAAGGGTTCGTGGAATAGGCGTGGCCGTTAGCGTCAAGCAGTCTACACTGGTTTTTAAGGTCTTTAATTTTTCTTTGTGGCCTACCCCAAATTTTTGCTCTTCATCGATAATCATGACACCGAGGTCTTTAAACTTTACCTCTTTACCCAAAATACCATGGGTGCCAATAATGATATCAATTTTTCCTTCTGCTAATTTTTGTAAGGTTTCCTTTTTTTCTTTTGCCGATTTAAAACGGTTGATAAAATCTACAGTTACTGGAAAATCTGAAAGCCTTTCTTTAAATGTTTTATAGTGCTGAAACGCTAAGATAGTGGTAGGCACCAGCACTGCCGCCTGCTTTCCATCCACCACCGATTTAAACGCTGCACGCACGGCCACTTCTGTTTTACCAAAGCCCACATCACCACACACCAGCCTATCCATGGGCGACGTAGACTCCATATCGCGCTTCACATCTTGTGTGGCTTTGTATTGATCCGGTGTGTCTTCGTAAATGAAAGAAGCTTCAAGCTCTGTTTGTAAATAATTATCAGGCGCATGCGCAAAACCAACTTGCGATTTGCGCTCTGCATATAATTTAATCAAATCAAAAGCGACTTCTTTAACCTTAACTTTTGTTTTTTCTTTGAGCTTGGCCCACACATCGGAACCTAGCTTATTAATTTTAGGCACCGTGCCTTCTTTGCCTGTATACTTTGATATTTTATGAAGCGAATTAATATTGACATATAAAATATCACCCTCTTTATATATGATACGCACTGCTTCCTGCGTTTTACCATTTACCTCAATTTTTTGAAGTCCCGAATACGTACCTACCCCATGGTCTATATGTGTTACATAATCGCCAGGTTGCAAGTCCCGTAAGGTTTTGAGCGTAATAGCTTTATTTTTATTATACGCCTGCTTCACCTTGTATTTATGGTAACGCTGAAATATTTGATGATCGGTGTAGCAAACAATTTTTAAATCGTTGTCTATAAAACCTTCATGAATACTAGTAGGGACCGGAACAAAATTGATTTCTGTTTTGAGGTCTACAAAAATGCTGTGTAAACGCTCTAATTGCTTCACCTGCTCTGCAAAAATATACAACGAATACCCAGCACCTTCGTGTGCTTTTAAATCTTTGATGAGTAAATCAAACTGTCTATTAAAAGAAGGTTGTGGTTTGGTATTGCATTCTATTTCGAGAGTAGCGCTACCTGCATGCATGCCAAACTCAATGTGGTGGCGGCCCGCAAGGGACGCCATAATGTCTTCGGAAGTAATAAAATCTTGCAGGGTAACGTCATTCATGACGCGCGTGTCGTCTTCGTCGTCACTATTTTGCATGCGGTAACCGCTATTGAGTAGTGACACAAAACCCTCAAGGTCTTCGTATTGCTGTGTTACTTTTTCCTGAATAAAAGAAAGGTCTTTGGTCCATACCACCGTGTTCTCTTTTAAGAATTCGAAGAGCGAAACTTTTTCACCAGTAGAAAACTGCGTTTCAACATTGGGGATGATATTAACCTGTAATAATTTTCTTTCGGAGAGCTGTGTTTCTGGATCAAAAATTCGAATAGAGTCTACTTCATTTCCAAAAAGTTCAACACGGTAAGGCTTTTCATTACCAAAAGAATAAATATCTAAAATACCACCTCTAATGGCAAACTGTCCTGGCTCATATACAAAGTCGGAACGCTTGAAACCATACATAACAAAGAGTTCTAGCAAACTCTCTACATTAATGGTGTCATTGGTTTTGATAGAAATAATATTGGACTTAAGCGTTTCCGAGAGTACTACTTTTTCAAAAATAGCTTCGGGATACGTGACCAACATTTTTTTGTTGCCCCCCGCCGCTAACTTCGTTAGCGCCTCGGTCCGGAGCATCACATGGGAACTGTTTAAAAGCTTAAAGTTTTTTCTGTTTTTGAAAGACGAAGGAAAATAAAATACATCCAGCGCCTTTGAAACATTTTCGAGTGTGTTGTGAAAATAAGCCGCTTCTTCGGCGTCTTGTAATATCACAATATGGTTGAGCGAATCTGTGTTAGCGTGTGCAAATACACCGGCTACAAAAAATTCGGGACTGCTACCTTGTAAGTTTTTTAAAAAGATTTTTTGGGGACTAGGCAATAGAAGGCTGCTCACCAATTGATTTAGGTGGGGGGCATTATTAAACTGCGCTAGCAACACATCCAAATTCATAAGCTCTTCTCCGCGGCAAAGATAACAAAACAGGGCGCAAACTGGTATGGCGGCCCCAAATTAAACCGCGCTAAACGGGGGACCCGCTGCTCAATTAGTAACTCGCATCCACATTGACGCTTATTTGAAGGCGCGTTTGCTTGCCAACCTCCACCCTGCAAATCCCAATATTGTTTTTCTCGTCAAATTGGTTGGCAAAAAAGGCCCCGCCTTTTAGTACAAAAACGGAGTAGGTGCCCGCCGGAAGTGCCACGCTAAACTGCCCGGCCTCGTTGGTGTCAAGTTTTTGTACCAAACGCGTATTCACCATAGAAAAAAGTGGACTCGTTCCAATTTGTTTAACCTTACTAATATGCGTAGAATCGTAAATATAAACAGTGGTCTTAAACGCCTTTGGCGTGGGCATGGGCGCACCAACCATGGGCATCTGATTACCCGTAATTTCAGTGACTTCCCCCACAATACCTTGTGCAATGGTAGTAGCCTGGGTAGCTGCTGCTTCTGGGGTGCTCGACGCTTTTGGGGTCTTGCAAGCAATCCACCAAAAAATGAGGGTAAATACGTAAAAAAGAACTCGTTTCATATAGCAAAGTTAAAAGGTAATTGAGTATTTTTAGTTCAGTATAAAAGCCCCCGGGGCGTTAATGTGAAGATATATGAAAACATCTAAGTTGATTACTAGCACGCGTTTTTTTGGAACATTATTTTTCTGTGCATTTTTTGCAAGCATAACGGTTGCACAAACAACAACTGAGCCTGCTATACTTGAGCGAACTGCTAAAGGTTTACAAATTGCAGACAAAGAAAATTATATCAAAGCATTATCACTTGCAAAACAAAAAGGCTGGGCATTAACATTCACCGACAAAGAAGGAAATGTTGGAAAGCTTGTAGGTGTAGATGCATTTAATTTACCTAAGTATTATATCGCGCATAATAACGCCATTGCTGCCAATACAACAAGAGCCAATCAATTATGGCCAGGTGGATCATCGGGGCTTAATTTATCCGGATCATCTAATGCAGTAAAAAATAAATTAGGCGTTTGGGATGGCGGTAAAATTTTAACAACACACGTAGAACTTGTTAATAGGGTTACGCAAAAAGATAATTCATCTGTTCTTTCTGATCATGGCACACACGTAACCGGCACCATGATTGCAAGTGGCGTGAACCCAAGTGCCAAAGGGATGGCGTATGGTTTACAAGGTATCATCGCGTATGATTTTACTGGAGATAAAGCAGAGATTGCAACAGAAGCACCCAATTTGTTAATTTCAAACCATTCGTATGGAACCATTACAGGATGGAATTATAATTCTTCTCAAAGTAGATGGGAATTTTATGGACGTTCTACAGACAATGAAGATTATAAGTTTGGATATTACAGCAACGATACACAACTACTAGATTCTATTGCTTACAATGCTCCTTATTACCTCTATGTTAAATCGGCGGGCAATAGCAGAAATCAAAATGGCCCAGCTGTTGGACAGCCCTATTTCAGATATAATGCAAGTAACTCTATGGCAGCTGCTGGTAATAGGCCAGATGGTATTAGTAACAATGATAGTTATGGAATCGTTTCTTGGGATGGTAATGCAAAAAATATTTTAACAGTGGGTGCTGTTAACGGTATTTCTTCTATTTACAGTAGACCCGAAGATGTTGTGATGAGTAGTTTTAGTTGCTGGGGCCCTACCGATGATGGTCGCATCAAACCAGACGTGGTAGCCAATGGTGTAGGCGTTTTATCAAGTGTTTCTTCTTCTAATACGAGTTATTCAAGTTTAAGTGGAACATCCATGGCCTCTCCTAATGCATCAGGCTCTCTTCTGCTATTACAAGAATTATATGCACGATTAAAAAATGGCGATTTTTTAAGAGCTGCTACCATTAAAGGGCTCGCCATTCATACAGCGAGTGAAGCAGGTAGCGCGCCAGGTCCCGATTATAAATTTGGCTTTGGACTTTTAAACGTAGAAAAAGCAGCTTCTGTAATTTCTGCATCTGTGGCCAATAATAATAATGCAAGTAGTGAGCACTTGATGTTTGAAAATGTATTTAATGCAACAACTACTTCTTTTTCTACAAATGTAATTGCTTCTGGTAAAGGACAATTAAGGGCTACTATTTCTTGGACAGATCCAAAAGGAAATGTAGAAACTGTAAACGTATTAAATGACCCTACGCCAAAACTTGTAAACGACTTAGATGTTAGGGTTACTACAAATGGTGGGGCTAAAGTATACAAGCCATGGGTGATGATTCCATCAAGCCCAAGTAGCGATCCTTCTCCAGGTGATAACATCATTGATAACGTAGAAGTAGTGGACGTAGATAGCACTATTCCTGGTCAATCCTATACCGTAACAGTTACCTATAAAAACACATTACAAAGAGGCACACAAGCATATTCACTTCTAGTAAGTGGCGTGGGCGGAACAGCTTACTGCGCATCAGCTGCATCCTCTACTGTTGGCGGTAAAATTGATAGCGTAAGTTTTAAAACCATTCGTTATTCAAATCCTACCGGCGGAACTACTTACACAGACAATACCAAAACGGTAGCACAAGTAGAGCCATTACAAAGCGTTCCATTTTATGTACGTGTGAGCAGCTCAGATGCCAGCAACAATAATAAAATTGGAAAAATATTTATCGACTACAACAATAACGGAACATTTACCGACGACAACGAACTAGTAGCAACAAGCGGCAACCTTGCAAATGCAGCAGCGTTTACAGGAAATATAGCAGTTCCTAATACAGTAAGTATTGGTAATTATTTAAGAATGCGTATTGTGTTGCAGGAAACTTCAAATGCTGCAGACGTTAATGCATGTGGCACATATGCAAAAGGTGAAACGCAGGATTACCGTTTATTAGTGATCAATCCATCTAACGATGTGTCTGTTACGGGTATTTCAAGTCCGGGATCTTTGGAGTGTGCTGACAGTACTCAATACTTAACCGTACAACTACGAAACAACGGATCATCTCCTGCCGATAATGTAAGTGTAACCGCTGTTATCAAAGAAGGTAATACAGTAGTAGCAACCATTAATGCGCCGTATCCTGGAACCATTCCGGGCCAAACAAATGTGGCACTTACACTTCAAAAGCCATTCTTAACAAAACCAAACACTTCTTATAATGTTGCTGTGTCGGTTAATTTTACGGCGGATCAAAATCCTACCAACAACTCCATTGTTAATGATGTAACCATTAGTAGCAAATCTAGTACACCAGATGCAGTAGGTACCATTTGTGGCACAAGTGCCATTCTAAAAGTGAATAACCCAGAAGCAAATGCAAACTACTATTGGTATACAAGTGAATCAAGCAATACACCTGTTGCAGCTGGACCTACTTATAATACAAACACCATTCCTACCAATAAAACATATTATGTAGGTAGAGAAATGAAAACGACAGTTGGACTTGCTAATAAACTCGTTCACCCTGATGGAGGTTACAATAGTTTTAGCGGAAACTTTGTACGCATTAATAACTCCGTGCCAGTAATGATTGAAAGCGCAAGACTTTATATAGGAAATCCTGGTACCGTTCAGGTCATACTTGCAGACTTAGGAACTTTAAATGCAGATGGAAGTTATACCTACTACCCTCTTTATACTGTAAACTTAAATGTGAGTGCAACGCATCCAACGCCAACTGGTGGCGCAGTAACTGGCAATCCTGTAGGTGATACGGGTGCTATTTACCAATTAAATATTCCAGTTAATACCCCTGGTGATCACGTACTTATGGTAAGATGCTCCAATGGTGCAACCATTTTCAGAAATAATAATATTGTAGGCACAACGTATCCAATGGGTATGCAAGGTGTATTTAACATCACCGGGAACAGCGTAAACTGGGGCTCTACCAACGATCCTAACCCGTTCTATTATTTCTTGTATAACATGAAAATAAGAACACTTGCTGGATGTCTAAGTGATAAAGCAACCATCGTTGCTACAAACGTTGTTGCGCCAACTATTACCAAAGTTGCCGATTCATTATCAAGTAGTGCGGCATCGGGTAATCAGTGGTATTTTAATGACGCTTCTATTCCAGGTGAAACAGGACAAAAAACCAAGTTAAGACAATCAGGTGCTTACAAGGTTGTAGTTACAGATGCAACTGGATGTTCACAAACATCTAATATCATCAATCACGTGGTAACGGCCTTACCGCCAGAAGTGGTAGCTAAAGAAATTAATTTAACCGTATCACCTAATCCTAACAATGGTAAATTCCAACTACGCTTTGAAGTTAAAAATAGAGCGCCATTAAACATAGATATTTTAACCGCTAGTGGCCAAAAAGTATTTACCGAGTCAACCCCTAATTTTAATGGTGTATACAGTAAAGAAATCAATATTGGAAAACCAAGCTCGGCGTATTATCTGTTAAAAATTGAGCACAACAAAAAAACATACACTCAAAAGGTAATTATCATAGACTAGTTACCGAGTCTAGCGTACCTTTAGGGTATGAAAAAGTTTTACTGCATCATATTTATAATAGCTGCTTGCTTAATAACAAGCAGCTATTCTTTTGCTCAAAAAAATGAGAAAAGAACGGGCTTTTTAAAAGACAGTGCTACACAAATGCCTATTGTGCTTGCTAGTGTTACCAATTTAACCACACGCGAAACAGTGATGACCAGTAGTGCTGGCAAATTTTCAATTGCAGTAAAACCCAAAGAAATTTTATCCTTTGCAGCTGTTGGTTATTATTTTGATACACTAACTGTTGCTGCAGAAAATAATACGGATGCGATTGCTGCATATTTAAAACCACTCGGCGCCTATTTAGGTAACGTAACGGTGAGTAGCAGAGGACTTAATAGGTATCAGTTGGATAGCATCGAGCGCCGACAACAATTTTTACAAGGTATTGCGGGTTATATGATACCAGCGGTTGCAAAAGCCAATTCGGGTGCAGGCATTGCGCTTAACATAGACCGTTTTTCAAAGAATGAAAAAAAGAAAAGAAGGGCTTACGCTTTTTATGAGTCCAACGAAAATGAAGCGTATATCAATTACAGGTTCACGCCAGAACTGGTAGCATCTCTTACCGGATTTAAAGACGATGAATTGCAAGCATTTATGCAAACCTACAGACCTTCTACCACATGGTTACGTTCCAATCTAACCAGAGAAGATTTAGTGTACTATATTAACGCGGAATTAAAAAAATACAAGCCTACTCGTAACGAAGTGCGTTAATTGGATTGAGTTTAGCGGCTTTCATAGCAGGATAAATACCAGCACCCAAACCTACCGCGGTACAAATTATAATACCCGTAATAACCCAACCCCATGGAATGATAAATCCAGTGCTTAAGTAAATCGCAAAAATATTTCCAACGCCAACGCCGAGTAAAATACCAAAAAAGGCGCCGAGCAAACTAATAATAACACTCTCAAATAAAAACTGCTGACGCACATTTTTACTTTTTCCACCAATAGCTTTAATAAGACCCACTTCTTTGGTTCTTTCATTTACAGCCACTAGCATAATATTCATAAGTCCAATTGCAGCACCAATGAGTGTAATAAGCCCAATAGCGCCCGCTGAGCCTGTGATACTGCTTAAAAATCCAATAAACAGTTCGGCAAACTTGTCACTTTTTTCAATCACAAAATTATCTGTTTCGGTAGGCATTAATTTACGAATCGATCTAAAATAAGCCGTAGCCTGACCTGCAGCAGGATCAATTTCTTTAACATTGGCAACCATAACGCCCATCAAATAAGAGTTACTAGCGTTGCCGTACTTTCTAATATTATTATACGTAGTAATAATAACATCGTCTTGGCGCATCATAGCACTAGAGCCCTTTGCTTTCAAAAGCCCTACCACTCGGTATGGCGCACCACTTACACGCACAATTTTATCTAGGCATCTTTCTGGCTTATCACCAAATAAAGTAACTGCAACGGCATTACCTAAAATACAAATGTTACGACCACTTTGAATGTCTTGTTCATTTAAATTTCTTCCCTGAATTAAAGTGTAACCACTTACCGCTAAATAATTTTCATCACCACCCATTAGGGTAATTTGCGGATTGGTTTTTTTATCTTGGTAATGAATTTCTTGACCACCCGGCCCCCTTCTATAAATACTTACAAAAGCACCCGGAAAGCTGTAGGTTTTTTTAAAAAACTCAGCGTCTTCTTTACGAATGGGCTTATCTAAATTTGATTTTTTTTCTTTTTGACCACGAACCGATTTTGCAACGGAGGAATTATTACCGCCCATTCTTACACGCGAATTTTTGTACCTAATATTAAAGGCATTGGTACCCATCGACGAAAAACTTTCTTTTAAACTTTGGTTCATGGCTTCAATTGCCGTAATAATCCCAATCAGTGCCATGATACCAAATGCAATAATGGCAACAGTAATACTCGTACGCAATTTGTTGGCACGTACCGTACGCCAAGCAAGTGATAAAGAATCTAAAGAAGTCATTCCTGCCATAATAGTAGCATTATAGCTGTAAAGATAGCACAGATTGAGCAGCCTCTAAACAGAGGGCCTCAAAAAAGTGAGGAGCGGTAAGCGGGCCATAGGTATGGTAAAATACTAAAAGTAAAGCCAGCTTAAGAGCGCAGAAGGCCAGATACCGAGTATTACAATGAATGCAGCCACAGCAATCAAGGCCGCTTTAAAGCCACCTGAAATAGGCAGGGTTTGCGGATCGCCTTCTTTAAAATACATGGCCTGAATCACCCTAAAGTAATAGTATACGCTTACAGCTGCTAAAAGCACGGCTACAATAATGAGCCAAAGGGCACCACCTGCCTGTAAAGCACCGGCTAATACATAGTATTTAGCAAAGAAGCCAGCCGTTAAAGGAATACCTGATAATGATAAAAGTGAAACAGTTGCTGCAAAAGCTAGTACGGGTTCTTTTTTAGCAAGACCGTTAAACCCATCTAACGAATAATCATGTAATTTAATGAGTACAGCAAAAATGCTAATGGTTGCTAAACTGTAGGCAGCTGCATACAACAACATACCCTCTTTTGCAATTTCTGTATTATTCGCATAGAGCGCAAAGAGCATAAAACCAGCCTGTGCAATGCTTGAATAAGCGAGCATACGTTTAACGCTCTGCTGAAATACAGCCGTAATATTTCCTATCAATAAAGTTGTAACAATTGCAAAGTCAACAATGATATGCCAAGTAGGGCCAAGCACCGTGTACAAGTTTTCAAATACACGAATAAACGCTAGCATACCTGCAGCCTTAACAATGGTAGACATAAATGACGTAAACACACTTGGTGCACCATCATATACATCTGGCGTCCAAAAATGGAAAGGAGCAGCGGATACTTTAAAAGACATAGAAGCAAAAAGCAGTATAACACCTGCTACAAGTAAGTATGGCGGTTGTTGAGCAGCAATAATCGCACCTCTTAATCCACTACTATGCACCATGCCAAAATTACCAGTAGCACCATACATGAGTGCAATACCCATAAGCATTACACCGGTAGAAAATGAACCCATTAAAAAATATTTGAGCGACGCTTCATTACTTTTTAAATTTCTTTTATCAGAACCTGTTAAAATATAAAGCGGGATCGATAAAATTTCGACGCCAATAAATAACATGAGTAGTCCATTAAATGAACTTAAAATGGCAACGCCACAAAGCACAAAAAAGATAAGTGCAAAATACTCTGCCACATTAATACCTACTTCTGTAATATCACTTGCACTGAGCAATAAATAAATAAACGTTGCACCATATGCAATACAGTTAAAAAACAAACCATAACGCTGGGTTACAATTAAATCATGTGTATTGATATCAAATGAAAACAAATTGTTCATTTCCATTAAATTGGCAGCCAGTAATACAAGCACGCCCACTGTTGCAATGTTTTTTATGATTGTTTTGTTGGTGGTAAAAATACCACTAAACATCATCACAACTCCCAGTAAAGCCGATACAATAATTGCGTTCATAAGAAATTATTTTATAACGAGTAAAGCGTTAACAGAATCTTTGGTTAAATCAATGAGTGGTTGCGGGTATACACCAAGCGCTATAACAGCTATAACAATTACAATAAGCACCCACTTGCTGTAACTATTTATTTCGGTAGCATTTGCTGTAACAGCAGATACTTCTCCAAACAATACTTTTTGCACCATTTGAAGGGTGTAAATAGCACCTAATATAATGCTCACCCCAGCTGCTGCAGCAATCCAAATATTGTATTGGAATAATCCATTAAACAATAAGAATTCACCAATAAAAGCATTGGTTAATGGTAAAGCAATATTTGCAAAAGCTAGTACCACAAATAATATAGCCATGGTTGGCGCTTTGGTAGCAAGGCCACCTAGTTCCGATAATTTGCGCGTACCTAATGTAGATTCGATGGCGTTGGCTAGTATCCAAAGTCCAATGACGTTGATACCGTGGTTAAACATTTGTACTTGCACACCTTGTAATCCTAGTGTGCCGCCAGCAAAAATAGCAGCAGCCATGAGTCCAATATGCGCAATAGAAGAATAGGCAATTAAACGCTTGATATCATCCTGCTTTATAGCAATTAAAGAAGCATAAATCATACCTATCACCGATAGTATTACAATCGGCATTGCAAATGTTTTAGTCGCCATCGGAAATAAAGGCAACACCCAACGTATCGCTGCAAATAAACCCATTTTAACCATCACACCGCTAAGTACCATGGTAGTTGCCGTTGGCGCCTGCTCGTAAGCATCTGGTTGCCAGGTATGCAATGGAAAGATGGGCATTTTAATAGCGAATGCAATAAAAAATAAAAAGAAAGGAAGTGTTTCTTGACCACTTAACAAATCGGTGTTGGTAAATGAAGACCAAGCAAAACTATGATCCTTGGTATGCATGTAAACATATAAAATACCTACAAGCATTAATAAAGAACCAACAAACGTATAAATGAAAAACTTAAAAGTAACGGCAATTCTTTTTTCGCCACCCCAAATAGAAGACAAAAAGTATACAGGAATTAAAGCTAGTTCCCAGAAGAAATAAAATAGTAGCGCATCCATCGAAATAAACACACCCATTAATCCTGATTGCGCCAGTAACATTAATGCATAAAAAACACCTGGCTTACTATAATTGTTATTTCGCGTAGCAATAAAAATAAGTGGCATACTTATAGCGGTTAACAACACCAACATTTTAGACATACCATCTAAAGCAACACTAAAGCTTGCGCCAATACTAGGCAACCAAGACGCTTCAAACTGATGCATAGAAGCAGGCATGGCATAAATACCAATAACGGCTGTCAATAAAGTAACCACCGATGCTACTATTGCCCAGTTGCTTGCTGCTTTTTGTTCTTTAATGAAGAACCCTAAAATACCTGCAACCAGCGGAATAAAAAGTAATAAAACAGGAATCATATCTTTTATTTAACGTTAATAGAGCGGTTAAATGATCTACTAAAATATTTTATGAATAAAACGCATAATGGTATTGTCATTGAACCAAATGATAATAAAGAGCACAAGTGCTATTACCATCATCAAAATATAACTACCCACTTGCCCACTTTGTACCAGTCTAAATTGACGACTACCATAGCCCACTAATTTACCTACCCCATTAACAGCGCCATCAATTACATATTTTTCAATCGTATTTTTCAAAAATCCTGCAAACCAGTGTAGCGGATTTACGATAACAGTATCATAAAGTTCATCGATATACCACTTGTTTTCTAATATTGTAGCAATACCAGTATTAGGCTCCGCTGTTTCATATTTTTTAAACTTGGTAATCGCATACACAATCACAATTAAAATAATTGTGGTTGCCGTACCCATTAAAATCCACTCGGTAGAATGTTCAATATGATGTGCATGTGCTATAGCTGTAGAACCTGCAAACACAGGTGCTAAAAAGTGCTCCAGCGCATGTGCGTTAGGTGCAAAAAGTTCAGGGATACCAATAAAGCCAGCAACCACCGCAAAAAATGCCAACACCATTAAAGGAAGCGTCATCGCAATTGGACTTTCGTGTAAGTGTTCCTGTTGGTGCGCAGTACCTCTAAAGTTTCCTAAGAAGGTAAGGCTATAGAGTCTGAACATATAAAATGCAGTGAGTAATGCGCCACCCATTCCTACATAATAGAAAATAGGATTGGTTGCATAGGCTGCCATTAAAATTTCATCTTTAGAGAAGAAACCAGAAAACGGAGGTACCCCAGCAATGGCAATACATCCTAGTAAAAAGGTAAGATGCGTGATAGGCAATTTACTTTTGAGTCCACCCATTTTAGTAATGTCTTGCTCATGATGCATCGCATGAATCACAGAACCTGCGCCCAAAAATAAAAGGGCTTTAAAAAACGCATGCGTCATAACGTGAAACACAGCACCGGTATAAGCGCCAACACCTAAACCTAAAAACATATAACCTAACTGACTTACGGTAGAGTATGCGAGTACTTTTTTAATGTCGTTTTGCTTGAGTGCAATAGTAGCAGCAAAAATGGCTGTAGATAAACCAATAACCGCAACAAGTGTTTGTGTTGCCGGCGCCATGGTA
>Ga0222712_10004641_pt1 | contig 14270 bp, 13 predicted proteins | sample C33_657DmetaG_FD_165043 | JGI IMG/M metagenome (GOLD analysis project Ga0222712, IMG submission 165043) | Estuarine water microbial communities from San Francisco Bay, California, United States - C33_657D | ecosystem: Environmental > Aquatic > Marine > Unclassified | place: USA: California... | reverse complement strand
GATTTTTTCTGAGATCACCGAACTATCTAGCGGTGGTCTTGGCGCAACGGTGCTCACGACTAGTACCTTATGTTCATGAGCCCAGATCTGCATACTACTGCGGGAAAAATCGAAGACCTCCGCGAAAGAATTGATGAAGCTGTCCACGCTGGTTCTGCACGCGCAGAAGAGAGGCAGCACGCCAAAGGTAAGGGCACTGCTCGCGAACGTATTGAGATGCTCGTTGATGCAGATTCATTCACTGAGATTGATGAGTTCGCTCGTCACCGTGCACAGAACTTCGGCATGGAGAAGAACCGCCCATACGGCGACGGAGTTGTAATCGGAACCGCAACTGTTGATGGACGACCAATCGCACTTTACTCACAGGACTTCACTGTTTTCGGTGGATCACTTGGTGAAGTACATGCAGAAAAGATTGTAAAGATTGCCGAGTTCGCTCTGAAGTCAGGAATTCCTCTTATTGGTATTAACGATTCAGGTGGAGCACGTATCCAAGAAGGCGTGGCTTCCCTCAATGGTTACGGCCGAATCTTCCGCCTCAACACCCGTTCATCAGGTGTGATTCCGCAGATTTCTTTGATCCTTGGTCCATGTGCTGGCGGCTCTGCTTACTCTCCTGCGCTCACTGACTTCACAGTCATGGTGAAAGAAACCTCCAATATGTTTATTACTGGTCCAGATGTCATTAAGACTGTTACTGGCGAAGATGTAGGCATGGAAGAGCTCGGTGGTGCATTTACGCATAACACTAAATCTGGAAATGCTCATTACATGGCAGATTCAGAAGCAGATGCAATTGATTACGTGAAGGCGCTTCTGTCATATCTTCCATCTAACAATATGGATGGCTCTCCAGTGCTTCCTCCAACTGAGACTCTCGATAAGAGCGCGTCAGATACAGCGCTCAACACTCTGATTCCAGATAGCCCTAACCAGCCATACGATATGAAGAACCTCATTCAAGCTCTCGTTGATGAAGGTGAATTTCTCGAAGTTCACGCACTCTACGCACCAAATATTGTTGTTGGATTTGCACGTATCGAAGGCCAATCTGTTGGAATCATTGCTAACCAGCCATCACAACTTGCTGGAACCCTCGATATCAATTCATCTGAAAAAGCTGCGCGCTTCTTGCGCTTCTGCGATGCCTTTAATATTCCAATCCTGACACTCGTAGACGTGCCAGGATTTATGCCTGGTACAGAGCAAGAATGGAACGGAATCATTCGTCGCGGAGCAAAGCTTCTTTACGCATACGCCGAAGCTTCTGTTCCACTAGTTACTCTTATTACCCGTAAGGCTTACGGTGGAGCATTTATCGTGATGGGTTCTAAGTATCTTGGTAGCGATATCAACTTTGCTTGGCCTAGCGCTGAAATCGCAGTTATGGGCGCACAGGGTGCGGTCAATATTCTCTATCGCAAAGATTTAGCAGAGGCTAAAGATCAAGATGCAAAGCGCGCTGAACTCATCACCGAGTACACCGAGAAGTTCTCAAATCCTTATCTCGCTGCTGAGCGCGGAACGATCGATAGCGTGATTGAACCTGAAGATTCACGTCAATACATCACAAAGGCATTTCGTACGCTCAAGACAAAGCGCGATACCTTGCCGGCACGTAAACACGGAAATATTCCTCTATAACAATGAAGTTCACTGTTACTGCTGGCCATCCAACTCCTGAAGAGCTCGTTGCACTTCAAGCGGTCTTGGCCAACCATAAAGCCGTTGATATTAAGCCAGTAATTAAACGAAGCGTCTTTGGGCTTCCACAACTGCGCCAACCACTTCCGCACCAAATTACCTTCGGCGCACGAAAGCATCAGTAAATGCCGCGTATCGTCTTAGCATCTCAATCTTCTTCTCGACGTCGCTTACTTACCGATGCGGGTCTCAAGCCAACAATTATTGTAAGTAACGTCGATGAAGAGACAGATTTCTTTAACGCGATGACCCCTGAAGATATGGTGATTGCTCTGGCAATTTCAAAGGCACACACTGTGCGCGAAATGATTGATTACCCAGCAATCATCATCGGCTGCGATTCAACATTTGATGTCGATGGAGTTTCATTCGGTAAGCCAGGGACTCCAGAAGTCGCAGTTGAGCGCGCAAAGAAGATAAGTGGCCGAACCGGTTTGCTGCATACAGGACATTGCATTATCGACACTGAGCGCGGAATTGAGATTGCTGATCGCGTCACTACAAAAGTCACATTTACAGATATGACCGATGAAGAGATTGCAGATTACGTTGCATCTGAAGAGCCACTTCATGTCGCTGGCGGATTTACTCTCGATGGCTTCGGAAGTCCCTTTATCCCTGTAATCGAGGGTGATTACACCAATGTTGTGGGAATTTCGATGCCATTTCTTCGTAACGCAATGAAGCAACTTGGATATTCTTGGCCTCAAGTGAAGGAGATGTCATGAAGCGCGTTCTGATTGCTAACCGAGGAGAGATTGCTCTTCGCGTTATTCGCGCATGTAAAGATCATGGCCTCGAATCTGTTGCGATGTATTCAGAGGAAGATCGCGATGCACTTCACGCAAAGAGCGCAGATTTTTCTTACTCACTTAACGGAACCGTTGCCAAAGATACGTATCTCAATATTCCAAAGATCATCGCACTTGCGAAGGAATCTGGCGCCGATGCGGTACACCCAGGTTATGGATTTCTCTCTGAGAACGCAGATTTTGCTCAAGCAGTAGTTGATGCGGGGCTCATCTGGATCGGTCCCCCACCAGCTGCCATTAGCGCGCTCGGCGATAAAGTCTCAGCTCGTCGTATTGCATCGGCTGCAGGTGCACCACTTGTTGCAGGAACGAAAGATCCAGTTACAGGACATGAAGAAGTTCTCGCCTTTGCGAAAGAGCATGGATTGCCTGTTGCAATCAAGGCTGCATTTGGTGGTGGAGGTCGCGGCCTCAAGGTTGCCCGCACCATGGAGGAAATTCCTGAGCTCTACGCATCTGCTGTACGTGAAGCAATTGCAGGTTTCGGGCGCGGAGAATGTTTCGTTGAGCGCTACCTTGATAAGCCACGCCACGTAGAGACCCAGGTATTGGTCGATAAGCACGGCCATGCCGTTGTTGTCTCAACTCGCGACTGCTCATTGCAGCGTCGTCACCAGAAGCTTGTTGAAGAAGCGCCAGCGCCATTCTTAAGTGATGCGCAGAACGAAGAGCTTTATCGTTCAAGTAAGGCGATCATGAAGGAAGCTGGCTACGTTGGCGCCGGCACTTGCGAATTTCTTGTCGGCCTCGACGGAACAATTTCATTCCTGGAAGTAAATACCCGTCTTCAAGTAGAGCACCCTGTCTCTGAAGAGGTAACAGGTATTGACCTTGTGCGCGAACAATTCCGCATCGCAATGGGTGAAAGCCTCGGTTTTGATGATCCTGTTGTGCGTGGTCACTCGATTGAATTCCGTATCAACGGTGAAGATCCTGGACGCTCATTTTTGCCTGCACCAGGTCGCATTACTTCGTGGAATATTCCAACTGGACCGGGAGTCCGCGTAGATGCAGGTTTCCGTAACGGAGATGTCATCGGCGGAAACTTCGATTCACTTCTTGCAAAGTTAATCGTTACAGGGGCAACTCGCGAACAAGCAATTCAACGCGCACGTCGTGCTCTCGCTGAATTTGAAGTAGGCGGCCTTGCTACTGCACTTCCTTTCCACCGCGCCATCCTGGAAGATCCTGCTTACACAGAAGTGTTTAAGGTTTATACAAGTTATATTGAAAATGAATTTAAGAACGATATTCCTGCCTTTGAATCAGCAGCAGCTGAGATTCAGACTCGCGTTGCTGCTGAAAAGTTGGTCGCAGAAGTCAATGGAAAGCGCTTTGAAATTCTCGTTCATGCGCCAGAACCTGTTGTAAAGCGCCATCGCGCGAAGCAATCATCTGGCGGTGGCTCATCAGGAACTGGCCTTGCCAGCCCGATGCAAGGAACTGTTGTAAAAATCGCTGTCGAAGAAGGACAGAGTGTTGAAGCAGGAGATCTCATCATCGTTCTTGAAGCGATGAAGATGGAGCAACCTCTCAACGCTCATAAGTCAGGTGTGATTAAGAACCTAAAAGCTGTAATCGGTGAGACCGTGGCCAGCGGAACAGTTCTCTGTGACATTATTGAGGCATGACCTCAACTGATCTTCTCTACTCAGATCCATTAGCTGCTGCTACCAAGGCAGCTGCAGAAATCGCAGAACGTACAGGCGTCGCATCTCACGACGTCGCACTTGTTATGGGTTCGGGGTGGGTAACAGCAGCTGATGCACTTGGTGCACCTGCCTATGAATGCGATGCACATGAAATCACCGGCTTCTTTGCGCCAGCAGTTGAAGGTCACTCAGGAAAAGTTCGCTCATATGAAATCGTCGAAAATGGCAAGACCATTCGCGCACTTGTCTTCTTAGGTCGCACCCACCTTTATGAAGGTAAGGGCATGGAACCTGTAGTGCACGGAGTCCGTACAGCAGTGAACGCAGGCTGCAAGGTCGTCATCCTCACCAATGCATGCGGTGGCATCAATACTTCATACAAGGTCGGTCAGCCCGTCATTATTCGCGATCATATTTCACTCACTGCAGCATCACCTCTATCTGGTGCAACATTTATCGATCTCACCGATCTCTATAGCAAGCGCATTCGCGAGATTGTAAAGAAGGAAGATTCATCTCTAGCCGAAGGTGTTTATGTCCACTGGCGCGGACCAACTTATGAAACTCCTGCTGAGATCTTGATGATGCGCACCATGGGTGCCGATCTCGTTGGAATGTCTACAGTTCCTGAAGCAATTGCGGCGCATGCACTTGGGGCTGAGGTTCTCGGCATCTCACTTGTCACTAATGCTGCTGCAGGCGTTACAGGAGAAAAGTTAAACCACGAAGAAGTTATCGCCGCTGGTAAGGCTGCTGCTGATCGCATGGGCGCTTTGCTCAAGAACACTATTCCTAAACTCGTCTAACGAGATTAGCCTTAACCCATGAACAGCACTCTGCGCGCCGAAGTTGAAGCTTGGATTGCTGACGACCCAGATCCAAAGACTGCGGCCGAACTACAAACTCTGCTTGACACAGATGATGAATTGACTCTTAAGAAATACTTCAACGGCTTTCTTCAATTTGGAACGGCTGGGCTTCGTGGCCCGATAGGACCTGGACCTTCATGTATGAATCGCGCTGTTGTCGGACGCGCAGCAGCTGGCATCGCTTCTTATATGCAAAAACGAGGAATGACCAAGGTCGTCATTGGCAGAGATGCTCGCTATGGCTCTGAGGATTACACATTTGAAACTGCTGAAATAATGAGCGGTGCAGGAATGGATGTGTACATACTTCCGCGCCCGCTACCTACTCCAGTTCTTGCCTTTGCAACTTCTTATCTTGCTTGCGATATCGGAATCATGGTGACTGCAAGCCATAATCCACCGCAAGATAATGGTTACAAGGTTTATGTAGGACCCGAAGCAGATGGAGTTAAGTACGCATCATCACAGATCATCAATCCAACAGATGGCTTTATTGCAGCTGATATAGAAGCAGTGACCTCGCTGAAGTCACTCCCCCGCGGCAACAAATGGACTATCTTGGATGAAGAAGTATTAAATGAATATGTGAAGCGCACCAGTGCGCTTGCTCCACGTCCTGGAGATCTCAAAGTTGTTTATACAGCGATGCATGGCGTTGGTACCGAGACAGCTCAGCTTGTCTTTAACAAAGCCGGCTTCTCATCACTCATTACCGTTGAGGAGCAGTGCACTCCTGATCCTGATTTTCCGACCGTTGCATTTCCTAACCCTGAAGAACCTGGCGCCATTGATCTTGCTCTTAAGAAGGCTCGCGACTTTAACGCCGAACTAGTAATTGCCAATGACCCTGATGCTGATCGATGTGCAGCCGCCATTAATGACCCTTCAGTTGGATGGCGCATGCTGCGCGGAGATGAATTAGGCGTTGTGCTGGGCGAATGGATTGCTCGCTCAAAACCATCCGGAACATTTGGAAACTCGATTGTTTCCTCATCTGCTCTTCGCAAAATTAGCGGCCATTATGGAATTGATTTCCAGGAAGTACTCACAGGCTTTAAATGGTTGGCCAAGATTGAAGATCTCGCATTCGGATATGAAGAAGCAATTGGTTACGCAGTTGATTCAGATACCGTCAATGATAAAGATGGGATCTCAGCCGCAATATTCCTAGCGCAAGTTGCCATGGACCTGAAGCGAGATGGCTTAACAATTAGCGACTTGCTCAATCAAGTGTGGGAGCGCCATGGTTTCCACGGCACCGAACAGATCTCAATTCGAGTCTCAGATATGTCTGCCATTACTCGATTGCTGGCAGGTCTTCGCCAAACTCCACCAAAGGAGATCGCAGGGCGTGCGGTGGAATCAATTGATGATTTAGCTGCACCTCAAGATAGTTTGCCTCCAACAGATGGTTTACGGATTTGGCTTGCCGGCGGAATCCGCATCATTGTTCGCCCATCTGGCACCGAGGCAAAGATGAAGTGCTACATCGAAGTAATTACTAAAACTTCAGGCGATTCCGAAGCGCTATTGGATGAACTCCGCGAACCTTTGAAGAAGTTCTTGGCAGGTTAAGCGCCGAAGCGCTCAACAAATTCATCGAGCATTGCTGCTGTTCCGCTAGCGCCACTGCGCTTTACGCCAGCATCCATAAACGAAAGCAACATATCGAGTGACTTCACGCCGCCCGCGCTCTTTACTTCAACCTTGGAAGAGACAGATGCGCGCATTAGTTGTACATCTTCAAGGATTGCACCTGTTGGAGCAAAACCTGTTGATGTCTTCACATAATCAGCGCCTGCTGCCTCGCAGAGCTGGCAGGCCTTAACAATCTCTTCTTTGGTCAGGTAGGCATTCTCGAGGATTACCTTTACCTGGTTGCCGTTTGCCGCAGCAACGACGGCCGCGATTTCTTCGCGGACTTCGTCATACATCCCTGACTTCATCCAACCGATATTGATAACGACATCGATTTCAGTGGCTCCATCAGCAACTACCTGCTTGGTTTCAAAGACTTTTGTGGCAGTTGCAGAGTTGCCGTGCGGAAACCCAACAACGGTTCCGACATGTACATCGCTGCCGCGCAAAATATCGGCACAAAAAGCAACATCGGCTGGCTTACAGCAGACAGATGCAACGTCGTACTTCATGGCAACTTCGCAGCCCGCCTTCACTTCATCGCGTGACATATCTGGGCGCAAGAGCGCGTGATCAATTGTCTTAGCTACTTGCCGAAGGGTGTACTTAGGATGTGCCATTACTTACTCCTCTGAAATCTTTGCATACGCTGGTTTAACAACACTTTCAATAATTGCAAGGCGCTCTTCAAATGGAATGAATGCGCTCTTAAGAGCATTAATTGTTACTCGCTGTAGATCTTGGAAGGTCCAATCGCATTGGCTAACCATTTCGGTCATTTCGCGCGACATTGATGTTGCTGACATCAAACGATTATCTGTATTGATGGTGACGCGGAATCTAAGCTTGGCAAGGCGGGCAAGCGGGTGGTGCGCGAATGAGTCCGCCACACCAGTCTGAATATTTGATGAAGGGCACATCTCAAGCGGTACACGACGATCGCGGACGTATGAAGCAAGACGTCCCAAACGCGGTGGAGTGTGATTGAAATCGATATCGTCAGTGATGCGCACACCATGGCCTAGACGTTCTGCTCCGCAGAGTTGAATTGCTTCCCAGATTGATGGCAGGCCATAGGCCTCACCAGCATGGATTGTGAAATGTGCATTTTCGCGGCGCAAGTATTCGAAGGTATCGAGCTGATCGCTAGGCGGGAAACCATCTTCAGGGCCTGCGATATCAAAGCCAACGACTCCTTGATCACGATACTTCACAGCAAGTTCTGCAACCTCTTGTGAAAGATTGTTCTGGCGCATTCCGCACAGTAGTGACATCACGCGAATTGTGTTGCCTTCTGCCTTAGCTTCAGCTTCACCCGCGAGGAATCCTTCAAGAATTGCCTCGATTGCCTGAGAAAGTGACATTCCTTTTTCTGTGATGAGTTCTGGTGCCATACGTACCTCGGCATAGACCACGCCATCGCGAGCAAGGTCTACGGCGCATTCACGTGCAACGCGTACGACATCTTCTTTACGTTGCATGACGGCAACTGTGTGCGCGAAGGTTTCAAGATAAAGAACGAGTGATCCTGAATCACATGAGCTGCGGAACCATTCGGCGAGTTCTACAGCATCGTATGTTGGAAGTTCGTGGCCAATCTCTCTAGCGATATCAATAATTGTTTGCGGGCGAAGTCCTCCGTCAAGATGATCATGCAAAAGCGCTTTAGGAAGTCGCTTTACTTGATCGGCTGTTGGCTTCTTAGTTAGGTCGCTCATCCTTCAATTCTTTCTAACACTAGAGGTAGACGATTGACCGTTCCACCTTCAACTATTGTGACAGCGCCTTCAAGAATTTGTAGGGCGCGTTCAAATCGTGGAGCTTCATCTGTATGCAAGGTCATCAATGGTGAGCCTGCCGTGATGTAATCGCCAGGTTTTGCGTGGAGTTCGATTCCGGCACCTGCTTGAACTTTTTCACCTTGCTTTGAGCGACCTGCACCCAATCGCCATGCGCTGACGCCCACCTTCATCGCATCCATTGTTGTAATGATTCCGCTATTGGCTGCCTTCACAACATGTAGTTCACGAGCTACAGGAAGTGCGGCATCTGGATCTCCACCTTGAGCGCTAATCATCCGGCGCCAATGGTCCATTGCGCTGCCATCTTTGAGCGCATCGGCTGGATCTTTACCGACAATGCCAGCTGCATCAATCATCTCGCGGGCAAGAAGAATCGTTAACTCAACAACATCAGATGGACCGCCGCCAGCAAGGACTTCAACAGATTCACGAACTTCGAGTGCATTGCCTGCAGTGAGCCCCAGTGGAACATCCATTGCAGTTACCAGAGCGCGAGTCTTTACACCTGCATCTTTGCCCAGTTGCACCATAGTGCGAGCGAGTTCTGATGCCTTTGCAGGATCAGACATAAAGGCCCCAGAACCTGTCTTTACGTCGAGAACGAGTGCAGATGTTCCTTCGGCAATCTTCTTACTCATAATCGATGATGCAATAAGTGGAATCGCTTCAACGGTTGCTGTGACATCGCGTAGTGCGTAGAGCTTCTTATCAGCCGGTGCAAGCCCTGCGCCCGCTGCACAAATAACCGCACCTGTATCTTGCAAGACTTTGAGCATCTCATCGTTGGTTAGTGATGCCCGCCAACCTGGAATGGATTCAAGTTTGTCGAGAGTTCCACCGGTATGTCCAAGCCCGCGACCTGAAAGTTGAGGAACAGCTCCCCCGCACGCTGCAACAAGTGGAGAAAGTGGAAGAGTGATCTTGTCGCCGACACCGCCTGTTGAATGCTTATCTGCAGTTTTGCGATCGAGCTTCGACCAATCCATGCGTTCGCCGCTATTGATCATGGCATTGGTCCAGCGAGAAATTTCTCGTGAATTCATTCCATTGAGAAGAATTGCCATAAGAAGTGCTGACATCTGTTCGTCAGCAACGACGCCACGGGTGTAGGCGTCGATAATCCAATCAATTTGCGGATCTGTTAACTCATTGCGATCGCGCTTGGCTGCAATGATTTCTACAGCTGCAAATGGTTCAATCATGAAAGGCGTTCGTTCATCTCTTCAGGGCCAAATGCCCATGGAAGAAGGTCGCCAAGGGTTTTAATCCCTTCATTGGTATCCATCTGAAGCTTTGATCCACCGTGCTCTTGTAAGAGCTGACGACAGCGTCCACATGGCATCAAGGGATTTCCAGCAATATCTACGCAAGCAAAGGCAATTAAACGTCCGCCGCCTGTAGCGATGAGATTGGAAACTAAACCGCATTCGGCGCAGAGCGTAAGTCCGTAACTAGCGTTTTCAACATTGCATCCTGTGATGATGCGACCATCATCTACCAGCGCTGCAACACCGACAGGAAATTTTGAATATGGCGCATAAGCCTTCTTCATTGCACCAAGTGCTTCACTTCGCAGTAAATCCCAGTTGATATCCATTAGTGCGAACCACCTCCGCGTTTATAGGCGATGCCATCGGCTGCGGGCGCTCGAACTTTGCCGACAAAGCCCGATACAGCGATGATGGTTGCAATGTATGGAGCCATCAACATAAATTCTGATGGAATAGGAGTTCCAGTAATAGTCAGAAGTCCCTGCAAGTTATCTGCAAAACCAAAGATGAGAGCGGCAGCAACTGCGCCTAGTGGGCTCCAGCGACCGAAGATAAGAGCAGCGAGTGCGATGAAGCCCTTGCCAGCAGTCATCTCCTTGCTAAATGATCCAACTGCGCCCAATGTGAAGAATGCACCACCAAGTCCAGCTACGGCACCTGCGATAAGAACGTTGCGGAAACGAATCTTGTTGACATCGATACCGACAGATTCAGCTGCAGTTGGATGTTCGCCCACAGCGCGAGTACGTAGACCCCACTTAGATTTGAAGAGTGCGACATGGATAAGAATGACAGCTGCATACATCAAATAAACAATGATGTTCTGGCTAAAGAAGATTGGTCCTATGACCGGAATCTTGGCGAGAATTGGAATCTCAATTGGTGCAAAGGTTCCACCAGAGTTCCATGTTGATTGATATGGAATCAGAAGCTTCTTATAAAGGAAGCCAGTCAGGCCAATAACAAGAACATTGAGTACGAAACCAAGAACAACTTGATCGATTCCATACTTGATAGCAAAGACCGCCAGAAGCCAAGCAATTGCCGCCCCTGCAAATGGTGCAACCAATAATCCTGCAATCTTGTTCTGAGTCAGTGATGCGATAACGCCTGACATGAAGGCACCTGCAAGGAGCTGGCCTTCAATTGCAATATTGATAACGCCCGAACGTTCGGAGAGGACGCCGGCCATCGCACCAAAGATGAGAGGCACGGAAAGGAAGAGTGCGCCTTGAAGAAGACCGGTAAATGGGATGAATTTGCCGGCCGCTGCCCAGCAGAGGAATGACATGAGGAAAGATGCACCGAAGAGACCGCTCGCAAAACGAATGGTCTTACGCGCTCTAAATTGAAGAACGGAGAGAAGCACTGCAAGGAGTGCAATTACTGCAAATACAAGAGCTCCCGACTTTGAATCGACGATGCGTTCGCGTGTAAGTACCCACTCGTTGCCTAAGACAAAGTTAAATGTCACTGGAGCGCTGGTCTTAGGAAGAAGGCCGAAGAGAATCAGCGCAAAGGCTCCGAGTGAACCCATGGTGATAATTCCGCGCTTGCGGCGGCGTTCTGGAGCAGAGAGAGCTCGTACTTCTGTAGTGCTCATTAGCCGTTCCATCCCTTCGAAGCGACCGTTTCGCCAGCGTCAACGTTCTTCAATCGGAAGAGAGATTTAATGAGAGCTGGAGCTGCAATAAAGAGAACTACGAGAGCTTGAATCACAAGAACGAGATCAAGCGGGGTTTCAGTACTTGCTTGCATGGTGAGGCCACCAGCGCGGAGTGCTCCAAAGAGCAATGCAGCAAAGACTGTACCAATTGGAGTTGCGCGACCAAGGAGAGCAACGGTGATTGCATCGAATCCAAAGCTTCCACCAACGCCGGCAGTCATCGCAGGTTCTGAACCAAGAATTTGAACCGCGCCGCCGAGTCCAGCAAGTGCACCCGCAATAAACATGACAGATGTTGTTACGCGAGCAACTGAAATTCCTGCAGTGCGTGAAGCCGCAGCATTTGCGCCCACTGCTCGGAATCGGAAGCCCCAAGTGCTTCGATTGAGAAGCCACCAGATAGCGGCTGCTGCAATAAGTGCAACGATAAATCCAAAGTTTGCACGTAGATCTGAACCAAAGAGAAGTGGCAAACGTGCATTGGGGCCTACTTCAGGGGCAAGTGGATCTTGACGGCCAGGACGTAAGAAAGCAGTGGTACTGAGCAACCAGAGCAAGAAATAACCTGCGACGTAGTTGAGCATGATTGTGACGATTACTTCATGTGCCCCCGTGCGTGCTTTAAGGAGCCCCACAAAGCCGCCATAGAGACCAGAGAAGAGCATCGCTGCAACGATTGCTGCAACTACGTGAATTCCAACTGGAAGATCGAATGTGAAACCAACCCAACTCGCACCGATTGCGCCGGCTATAAATTGACCTTGCGCACCGATATTAAATAGTCCTGCACGAAATGCCAGAGCTACAGAGAGTCCAGTAAGAATAAGAGGAGAAGCGGCTACAAGCGTTTCAGAGAATGGGTAGAAACCATGAATGAAACTATCTTGCGCAAGTTGTGGATCAAAGATTGAACCGCGAAAGAGCGCCCAATATGCAGCGCCAGCTGTTGCAAATGCCTTTGAAATCATCTCGAGTGGTTGACTCTTAAGGGCTAGGACATTGGAATCTGAGAATGCGACCAACAAGCCGCTGACAAAAAGCGCCATGGCAAATGAGAGTGCAGGAAGAATTAACTTCTTTAGATTCATGGTTTTACACCTGCCATCAATAGACCTAGATCCTCACGTGAAGTAGTGGCCGGAACAATGGCGATAAATTCACCGCGATACATCACAGCAATTCGATCAGCCAGCGCCGAGACTTCATCGAGTTCGGTACTGAAAAGAAGTACTGCGCGACCAGAATCGCGTTCAGCGATGATGCGCTCATGTACAAACTCAATGGAACCTACATCGAGGCCGCGAGTAGGTTGCGAAGCAACGACAAGTTTGACGGGGCGAGATAGCTCGCGAGCAAGTACTACCTTCTGCTTATTTCCACCAGAAAGAGATGATGCAGGATCTTTTGCAGATTGAGCGCGGATATCAAACTCGGCAACACGCTTTTCAGCTTCTTGAGCAACCACGCTCTTCGAAATAACAGGTCCGCGCGCAAAAGGTGGAAGATCGTGGAGATCGAGAATTAAATTCTCTTCAATACTAAATGAGGCAATCAGCCCATCTTCTTCGCGAGATTCAGGCACAAAGGCGATTCCAGAGTGAAGAGATTCGCGCACTGACGCCTTAGTGATTTCTACTCCATCGAGTGAAATTGAGCCGGTGACATGTTCTTGCAGACCTACGATTGATTCAGCGAGCTCTGATTGACCATTGCCCTGAACTCCCGCGACGGCAAGGACCTCTCCGGCATGTAGTTGGAATGAAACGTTGCGAACCAGAGTGCGACCAGTGTGATCAGAGATGCTCAAATTCTTCACATCGAGCATCACCTTGCCGAGTTCGGGCGCTTTCTTGTCGACATCGAGTGAGACTGGGCGGCCCACCATGAGAGAAGCAAGCTCTTCCTGCGAAGCAGAAGGAGAGGCAGTTCCCACAACCTTACCGCGACGAATAATCGTAATTTTGTCGGCAGCTTCTTTTACTTCACGCAATTTATGGGTGATAAAGACAATCGAAGTTCCGCGATCCTTTAACTTCTTCATATTTCGCAGAAGTTCATCAGTCTCTTGAGGTGTAAGCACTGCTGTTGGTTCATCAAGGATTAGAACCTTCGCGTCGTAAATCAGCGCGCGAATGATTTCTACGCGCTGTTGAAGTCCGACCGGCAGGTCTTCGACAAGTGCATCAGGATCAATATCAAAGTTAAATTCTGCAGATACACGAAGAATCTCTTCACGAGCAGTCTCAAGATCAAGAAGCCCAGGACCCTTTGTCTTCTCATGGCCCAACACAATATTTTCTGCAACGGTAAATACTGGAATCAGCATGAAGTGCTGATGAACCATTCCAATACCTGCAGCTAGAGCATCGAGCGGAGATTGAATATCCACGATTTTTCCATCGACGCTGATAGTGCCTTCATCAGGTGACAGGAGACCATAGACGATATTCATCAACGTAGATTTTCCGGCGCCGTTCTCGCCGAGAATTGCATGGATCTCGCCATCAGCAACAGCGAGGTCGATGGCTTCATTTGCAACGAGGGCACCAAAGCGCTTTGTTATTCCGCGCAATTCCAGTGACATGTGTGTAAATCTACTAGTTTTATTGCACTTTAGAAAGTTAAAAGAAAAGAAAGATGGGCTAGCACCGAAGCGCTAGCCCATCTTTGTAAAACTAGTTTTAGCTAATTACTTAGCTGAAACCTTTCCGCTACGAATATCGTTACCAAGCTTTGTAACTTCAGTACGAAGCTTTGTTGGAACCATACGGATCAAGTCATGGTAAGGAGCAAGGAATGTTCCTGCATTCTTGAGGTTACCGTTGTAGCCAGTTGCTGAGAACTTTCCAGCAG
>Ga0222712_10004640_pt1 | contig 14271 bp, 13 predicted proteins | sample C33_657DmetaG_FD_165043 | JGI IMG/M metagenome (GOLD analysis project Ga0222712, IMG submission 165043) | Estuarine water microbial communities from San Francisco Bay, California, United States - C33_657D | ecosystem: Environmental > Aquatic > Marine > Unclassified | place: USA: California... | reverse complement strand
GTGTAGAAAGCACCGAGCTCTGCAACGGTCCACACGCGGGGACCTGCAGGAGCTGCAGACTTCTTAATTGCCACTTTATTGGATCCTTTTTCAACCGGTTTTGTAAAGCAGATAGAACCGTCGCCCTATCTATAGCCTTCTACGAATCCAACCCTATATTGTCGCGAGGAAGGGATAAAACGGACATTTCGCCTATATTCCGAGCAATTTTGCCTGTTCATCGAAATTGGGGACTTTCGATCGGACGCTCTCAAAAGTACCAGAAGCAATGAGGTGGCCATTATCGAGATAAGCAACCATGTCTGATTTCAAAACCGTAGATAGTCTGTGTGCGATGATCACTAACGTAACTTCTCCGCGCAAGTTCTCAATCGTCGATGAAATTGCTTGTTCGGTTGACGCATCGAGGGCGCTGGTAGCTTCATCGAGCACAACAATCTTTGGTTGAGTTACCAAGGCACGAGCGATTCCCAGTCGTTGACGTTGACCTCCCGAGAGTTTATTTCCATTTTCGCCAACCTGATAATCAAGACCTTCTGGGCCAATCCTCGCAAATTCTTTAAGTGATGCTTGTTCGAGACTCATTATTATTTCTTCATCAGTGAAAATTTGGTCCGTTAAGACGATGTTCTGTCGAATGGTCCCATCGATGAATCCTACTTTCTGGGGGACGTATCCGATAGACCCAGGGAAATGAGTAATAAAAACCTTGGGCTCAACTTTACCAATATGCACATGGCCATCGGAAGGCGTGAGCAAGCCCAGCATCACATCTACAAGAGTAGTTTTGCCTGAGCCTGATTTTCCAACAATTGCAACAGACGTCCCTTGTGGGATTTCTAGAGAAACTTTTTCCAAGCTCGATGATTTTTTCTTCGGATAGGTGTAAGAAATGTTCTTAAGTGAAATTGCGAACCCTGAAATGTGATGATTTGAGAAATCTTCGTCACCCTCTAAATGATCATTTGAAAATTGAGACAAGAAATCAATTGTGCTTTCAGAGTTCGTCAAATTAGTTTGGATTTGAAGTAAATTCTGTTGTACACGCAAAAGAGCTGGCGCGATTCTACTTCCAGCCGCTAAGAAAACTACCAAGCTAGCAACCGCGTGAGATGAATCCTGTGTAAGGAACTGAAGCGAACAAACTAAAAGCCCTCCCAGTACCAAAATCATTTCAAATATATATTTACTTACATTTGGCAGGAGCGCTTGATCGGCCAGGGAATTTGAATAGTCACTCTTTAGTCCGGAAATAATTTTACTGAAGTATTTAGTTTCACCTCTTACGTGGAGTTCACGAAATGTCTGCATCGCCTCAGAAATTGCACGGTTGCTTGACACACTGAAAGTAAACAAATTAGTGCCGATATTTCTCGAGTATGTCCTCAGTCCGAAATATAGGACTGCGCCTACCGTTCCAAAAAGTGCAAATGTCGTCAATGCTATTACTGGATCCAGCAAGAAAATTCCTACGCCGACAATAAGGAGAAGTGATGTATCTGCAATGAGTGATGAAGCTAGTCCCAGGACGCCTAGAGTCATCGTTGTTACCCCTGAACCAAGAATATGGTGATACTCAGCAGAATTACTTCCACCCACATGAGAAATATCCCGATTAAGAAAGAGGTTTGCAGCCTTCACTGATATTTGCGAGGAACACATGGCCAAGAATTTATATATTTTCCTCGTTTGAAGCAGAGAAAACACAGACTTTCCAGTTAAGAAGAGCATCGAAAGTATTCCAAGAATCAAAACTTGGCTTTGGAATGAAAAATTGTTGAGGTGCAACAAATTCAGAACAGTATTTACTGAATTCCCTGTTGGTCGCGACTGCAAACCTCTCATCGCAATGGCTCCGAGAACGCCAAGAAGAGCAACGCCTACCAAATCTAGAAACGATAGAAATACCTGTATTCCAGTAATTCTCAGGTAGCTTTTTCGTTGTTTTCGGGTGAGTAAATGAAACCTTACTCGTATCGACTTAAACATAGCGCTCCCAAACAGATCTTGGTTCTCCTCAATACTACACTCCTGTTGTGATTCAACACTCCTCTCTTGGTATGAGCCCTAGTCCTAGAATTTCTGGTCTTGTTCCTATTCGGAATGGCTACAACTACCTTCCAGAATTTCGCGCAAACTTAGAGCAAATATTAGGTTCTCATGATGAGTTGTTGGTAATTGACGACAGATCCGAGGATGGCACATTAGATTTTCTGAAGTCTTGGGCAAATGACGACGCAAGAATTAAAGTGCTTCAAAATTCAGGCACAGGATTGGTAGATGCTTTGAATTATGGACTTGCATCCGCAAGTAATTCCTGGATCGCGCGTTTTGATGTTGATGACAAATATGCATCTAACCGTTTCATGGTTCAAAGAGAACGCCTTCACGAATCACTTGCCGCAATCTTTTCTGATTATCAATTTTTTAGCAACACAGAGTCAGACTTGGGAAGAGTTTTTTCAGCGTTACTTCCTCGAGCCACGGCTTTGTCACTCATCTCCGGACAACGAACTGCTCATCCAAGCGTAATTTTTAATAGACAACTTGCTATCAAAGTTGGAGGGTATGTCTCATCGGACTTTCCTGCAGAAGATTTATCACTTTGGCTTCGTTTACTCCAGGTTGGAAGTGTCGAGTCAGTTGAAAATCTATTACTCTTTTATCGAATCAGCTCAAGTTCCATAACGGGTCAGAATCGAAAAATAGCAATAGAAACTCGTGCTGGATTGATCAATTCGAATACTGATCTGAAGCCGATTTTCGAAGAATCAATAGCAGAATTAGATAGAACGGCTGATTTCTATTTAAATTGTGCGGATGGTTCCCACAGATTCGTGCTACATATTCGAGATATTTTCATCGCAGGAAAGAGCTACGGATTCAAATTAAAATATGTCTTGAAAGTATTTATTGCCGTAAAGCGATTTGGTGTTTTAGATTTTCTAAAGGCCTTGTTAGATATTCGCAAAGCATATAAGTTACGCAAGCGCTTTAGATTAAATCCATAAACTTTCAATTTCAACCCAATTCTCGGGAATAAGGCTCTTGGGTATGATTGCATTCTTGAACCAAGGACTAGGCGCGACAACACGTTTAGTATTTTTAGAAATAAAAGCGCCCCACCAAGAATAAGTTGAATTGGCAATAATGTGCGCACTCCCATATTTCATCAGGATGAGCGTTTCGATATCAGAAAGTTTTGAATCGGCCGAAATTACTCGAAAGTTTACTCCTAACTTCATCCCTAGCTCAGAACCAATTGCTTCGTCTGAGCTGATGATCCACAATTCATTCAAAGGCAGGCCTTCTTGTCTTAGTACATTCAAAGCTTTTTCATAATAATCCATACTCAACACCCCGAAGGTATCTTTATAAGTTAGATAGTCCCCTCTTCTAATATGTAAGAAAATTGGCTTGGTTTCTTCTGCTTCTCTTGAATAATGTATGAATTTATCACTTGGAATTTTGGGGGTGATATCGAATAGAAGAGGCTTCAATGAAGAGTCGAACATTTTGGGAGACTGGAAATACCCAAGATGTTTGCGTCCTTCCAGGTTTTTTGCATGAGATGAATCTGAGAAACCATGTTCGTTTTCAATTTGCCAATTAGCGATATTCTTGAAATTTGCTTTCCGTCTTAATAAGCTAATTAGTCTGAATTTGAAAGCGGATAGATCGGTTTCAGTTTCTTTAAATTCCGGAGTTTTAAAGGGAAATACGATGCCTTCAATAGATGATCCATGGCTGTCTCCATAAGATCCCAAATTAAATGTATTGATTTTGGTGGGGTAGCCATCTCGCAAATGTTGCGTCGCTGCCATCATTATAAATAACTGATTTCCGAGGCCACCGATCAATTGGAATTCGCATACTTCTTTTCTCATCTTGTACGAACGTTCTTTTCGACGGCGATTACCAATGGTTGTAGTGAACTTAGATTTAAAGCTGATTCGCTGAAGCAGTACTGAGGGGAGAAAAAGCGATACTTATTCCGTGATGCCCACTCATTGAGATGACTCTCATCGTGCCATTTAGCCGTTACTTTGTTCTTTGTGTCTATCTCTACAGACTCCATCTGCTGTGAACAAAAAGAAGCTGAAATTTTTGCGTCTGCGAACCAGAACCCTCCGCAAAGATATTGTCTTCTCTTCTTTCTAGGAACATAGGCAACGGACTTTCGATCAGTTTCCCAAGCACCAATACCCCCCAAAACTAAATACGATAGGAGATCTCGGAGAAGATAGGTGGGATGAAGTAGGTAGAAACTAATCCTCTCCTTGCCTTTAGGTCTCCAGAATCCGGGATGTTCAACGAAAACCATTTGATCATGTCCAGAAATATTTATCATCTCTTCCCTGATATCAGCATTAATCAACATGTCAGCATCTAAATATGCAACCACTCCTTGAGAGCTTGAGGCAACCATTGATATGTACCTATAGCGCCAGAGTGTGGCTTCCGGCCAGGTAAGATTTGATATTTCGTTTATTTTAATCGACAGTGATGGGTATTCTGAAGATATTTCGAACGCTTTTTCAACTTCATTCGTGAAGACATGTAGGTGCATATTTGCTGCATTCGGAATCTCTTTGTACATAGATGCAACCAGATTTCGAAAATAGTCGATATAGATATTGGTTGCGATGGTAACAAAATGTAGTTCTGTCATATCTTTAGTTCTGCTGTAACGATAACTTGGATTAATCGTCTTACAATTTTGATCATTAAAAAATCAAATGGAGTGCGTGCCTTCCATACGAAATAATTTAAATGTGCAAATGTTACATCTAGAGAATTCGAGTGTTTCGAGTCATTTCTAATACTGTCAATCGAATCGTGTGTGTATTTTGTTAGTGGATCTTCTAAATATAGCCATTTAGTTTTGTTCGAGATACGTAGCCAAGTTGCGTAGTCTTCTACCCCCCTGACGGAATAATCGGACACAACGCCTCCCACGCTCAAAATAAGTTCTTTTGAAACCATTACACTGCTATTGACGATGATGTTACTCGCAAGAATATGGCTAGTCTTTAGATGTCTAATATTTTTAATCTGAGAATCTTTATGTTGCTGTTCTTCAGAAAGTACCGCCGTGCAACTTGCCTCAGATTTGTTTTCAATCATCGTTTTCAGCTGAATTCTTAATTTTTCTCTACACCATAGATCATCACTGTCTAGGAATGCAATCCATTTTGATTGAGCAACATCAATACCAATATTCCGTGCCTTGCCAGGATGCCTTGTAGCATTTGCTTTAACTAGTTTAATTCTATTGTCTTTTAGTCCAGTGATTTTAGATTCAAGTTTCATGATCACATTTTCGTCACTTCCATCGTCAACTATAATTACTTCATCCGGTTCTAGACTCTGATTCAAAGCGCTTTCTAATGCCAGGATAGTTGTTTCAAATCGATTGTACGTTGGAATAATGACTGATATAGATTCCATAGCTAAATCATCTTCTGTATTGACTTCCAGATTGATTGGCGTATTCATCTTTTCCACCTCTTTAATCATGGATTATGTTGACATAATACTTCAAGTTATCGATGCTATTTGGATTTAGCCTCCCAGTATTCCCAAATTTTATCGTGGATTACCTGGGCAGATAATCTCCAGTCTCTCTCTTCGTCTCTCAATTTCGCAGCTTCAACCATCTCTTTGTATTTCTTTGAATTTCGGTTAGGAATCTTTGTTAGCCAATCTGGATCGCCCAGCTCAATCAGACAATTCTTGGCCAGATCCTCAGTCGCTCCAAACCTGTGGGCGATTACTGGCTTGTGATATGAAATAGCGAGTCGAATCACGCCTGAATTTAAATAATCCTGTTCTGGCTTGAGCACATAATCCACTGAAGAAAAAAGTTCCGCGACATCATCCTTCTTTACAAATCTTGAAATATTTAAGCATTTTGTATCGTCAAATTGTGACGTCTCGTAACCTTGACCAGCAAATACCATAAAGTAACCTTGATCAATTAATGGCTTGAAAATTGCGGTAAAATCAACCGTTTTTCTTGCTCGGCCAAAAATGAGAATCGTCGGCTTTGTCAACGGAATGCCAAATTTCATGCGCGCGGAAGCTAGGTCACTTCCCTCTTTGTAATAATTTCGATAACCTCCGAGGTGAGAAACTGAAATCTCTTTTCGGTATGTATCAAAGACATTTTCTATCGGTAGCTGGGTGCTCTCTTCGGTAATAAAAATTGCTTCAGACTTATATATTATTTCTTGCCTGATTTTTTGATCTAAATGCTGTATTTCGATTGGGATATGGTGACCAGATATCTCATGAATTTGCCAATAGACGGGACCCTTGATGAGTCTTATGTTTCGGCATTCTCGATCAACTAGAAATTCAAGATAATGGTTTGCTACAGCGCTTTTCTTTAAGGGTCTCAGTACTTTTAGAAGCCGATAAGAGAATGATGTTAGACATTTCTCGAGAATCGAGTCTGGCCACAATATCAATGTTGCATCAAATTCTGTTTTTTCCCCGAACACTATTTCAATTTTACTGTCAGAAATTTCCCCCCAGGCATTTATCAAAAGCGACATATGGGGGTTATCACCACTCGCATCTTGTAGGTCTTTAGAGGGATCAGGACAAATCCTGAGTTTTAGTTTTGATTTAATTCTAAATATCCCTCTATGTTCGCATTACGAGGTAAATTTATCGCAACCGCCGCCGGATAAGGATTTGTAGGCGCAAAGTCATTTACCAGATATCTGGGAGCGTGATTCAAATTAGTTAATATTTCTTTCACTCGAATGTGATTACTATTGAGGAACTCCTTGATTCTTTCGCGTTGATTATGATCTCTTGCAGTTGTAATAATAAATTCCGCCCCATTAGCAGAGAGTCTAGCCAAGGCATTTAAATTCTCCGGTATTGGCCTAAATTCTGATTCCCAATTGAATTCTCCATACTTTCCTGAATTAAATACGATAACGCCATCAAAGTCGCAAAAATAGGTCGCGTGCCTTTTTTGTGTCGATTGCCACTCCTGAATCGTTCCCCAGTCCTCAAAAAAGTCTGTCTCCACACAATCAAATGGAAGAGCGGCGACTTTTACCATATGACTTATTACATGACTCATGTAGATCTCGTGATTGGGCATGAGGGTCGAACATTTCTTGTAATTGTCCACGAACTGATCGGCAGATGCGATTCCGTATATTCCGGCACAAATTGTTCCGGACACAATTTTCTTCTCAATTATTTCTACGAGAAGATTATTGTCATCAACTATTAAGTAGCTTTTTGACTCAGGTTTAGCAATATTTTGCTTATATATATCCACGCCAACAACAAAATTCTCGCCTATTAATTTGTCTTTCAAATCTACTGAGCTCGCAAGGTTATCTGAATCCTTGATTACTATTGAACCTTCAATTTTCATTTGTGAAATTGTTTTCGAAACGGTTTCCGCGGGCCCTTGTGTCCATTCATCTAAGATGCAAAGTTCAAAATTCCACGGAGATGCTTGCTTTAGAATCAAATCGGCTTGGTATTCTTCGACATGCGACTTATGAATCGTGATGATGAATCTGTCGAAGCTCTCAACTGGAAATAAACTTAGTCCCTCAAAGATCATGATGTTCCCTTTAGGATGTGTCAACATCCACTTTGGTTTCATGTTGGGAAATCTAGATGAACGTCCCCCACATGGGACTATAAGTGTCTTCATGATATCTTCAATCTGTTTAAGAGAGAGGCCAGGGCTTCCGTGACGACTTTATCACTCTCGTTGTCCTTAATATAAGGCAACATGCGAACCACATTGAACAATTGAAAAGCGAGAATATCGAGTGGATAGGTGTCACCACTATCTTGTTGATATTTTTGCTTTATACTTCTCAGAATAGAAATCCGATTGCCGAAGTTGACAAGATTGTTTCCTTCTGACGTTGAATACCTAGCAGACCAATTCCATTCTAAATCAAAAGAGAGTTTCGCCAGATCTTGCGTAAAACTTTCAGCAACTACATCTTGGAAATCGAGAAGATATACTCCTCTATCGTTATAAATTAGGTTTTCAAGCGTCATATCTCCATGACATTCTTTACCCGGCACAGAGCCCCATTCGAAATTGAGCAGGAAATTTATAGCTGCCTTTTCCTTGTCATTCTTCAAACCTCTGGCTTGCATCTCATTCAATTTTTCATTTATTGGCACGATTTGAATAGTCGATGGCTTCAGATCCTCCAGTTGATCCAATAGAAGTAAAAGTTGGTTATTTATGCCTTTTGGCAGCGAGCCACTCAAGAGCTCTCCCATCTTGAGTCCAGGTACGTATTCCATGTCAAAATAGAGACGCCCTTCATCGTCTATTCCTGAATCCCAAATGCCAGGCGCATTGAAACCAGCCGCTGCAAAATTGACTTGCTTAGCCATTTGAATAGCTAAACGATCGTTATATGAATTGGAAGATGAGGTTTTCCTTACGAAAAATTTCTGATCACTTGCTTCAATTAATTCGACGATGCAGCCTGAATTTCCTTTAAGTATTCTCTTATGCACGATAATACTTTCTGAGCTTGACGAGATTACGTCTTAAAAAATTAGCACTTCGATTAATTGTTTTTTGTGTCCTAGCAGTTAGTAGCCGGACTTCCAAAAGACTCATTCTGGATTTCTTTATTTTTCCTATAGTCTTCCAAGAGCTCGTCGAATAAGTTCGCGTGTAATTCATTATTTTAATTTTATGTTTTAGTGACTTCCAACCGGTTTTGCGTAAACTGGCAATCATCAAATTGTTGTAAATTAAGTTCTCGGATATGTCAATGTTCTCTCCACTGATATCTGAAAGATGTTTGAAGTCAAAATCCATAAAATCCTTTACGGCTTCAACGAATATCCAGCTTTCTGGGTGGTAACGAGCAAGAGAAGAGGGAAAGGGATTATTCTCAGGTTTTTGGTTCTGTTCGTAGTAAAGAGAAATAGTTTCTTCATCACAGGATCTTCCTAGCGGAAAGAATAATCTTAAATCTGAAGTTAGGCCGGCATAAAACCAATCACAGGGATGAAATGGCAACGGTTCTTCAAGTTTGGGGTCAATTGAAGTTACATCCAGAACCACTACCCTGTTAGTGGTTTTGGAATAAATTGGATTCCTAGGATAAAAAATCTCCGGGGAATTTAAGCATTTTAAAATATTTCTATTGCGCGGCACTAAGTCTGAACGTAACTTAACTGAGTATTTGGTCGTCGATTCACTCAATCCTCTTGATGCCGACCTCATTTGGCGATTTAAGTTCATCAATATATTGTTTTCTTTGTCTCTATATACAGAGCCAGGATCCTTTGATAAAACTGCTTTTACCTGGAATTCCAAATACTTATCTGTTTCGACACCGTCCCACGTTGAGAAAATTATTGGCGAATTGGGAAACATTTGCCTGGTTTTCTTTATTGCTCTTAGTGTTAAATTCTCATTATTCAGGAAAACTTCCGGTCCTTGGAATACGAATGTTAAATCTTTTTCGTCCATTAAATACCTGGCTCATCATCGTGGATCATATTTCTGTTACTTTGAACGTAAGCCAGTACTTTGCCAATTCCAGCACTTAGCTGAGTTCTCGGTTTCCATCCAAGCTCCGCTTCCGCCTTTTTATACGATCCTAAGGAAAGTTTGTTTACTTCTTTTCGTATTCTCTCCAAATCGAGAGGATAGATTCCGGCGCTTAGCGCAGAGTAATTATTCCAAAAACCATCACTTGGAGAATAGACCGCTTCCTTGGAATTTGTAGCTTGCTTTTGTACTTCAGAATAGATATCTCGAACGCTGGCTAGATCTCCGCTGCAGGCGTTATAGATTTCAAAGCCATTTACTTTTCCATCTGTAAATCTGTCCAGCAGATCAATGAGGTCATCTATGTAAATGTAATCTCTCTTTTGATTGCCGTCTGAGAAAAACTGAGGTGATTCGCTCTTGACGACACAATTCATAATGTAGCCCAACAATGGTGGTGATTTCCTTAAGTAACTTTGGTGTGGTCCATAAACGTTGAAGAACCGGATTGCTCGAGTAGGTATTCCATAATTCGATGTGAAATTTTTTGATAACTCTTCACACATTAGTTTCGAATGACTGTAAACCAAGTCAGGTTCAACTATGTCAGTTTCTAGGAAAGGAGTCTTCTGATTGTTTTCATAGATAGCGGATGTGCTAGCCATAATTACTCTTGATACATTACAAAGCCGTGCACATTCCAACACATTTGCGGTTCCACCAACATTAACTGAAATGGCTTCTCCGGGATTTGATTGACATTCTGGTAGAGAGGAAATACCTGCGAAATGAAATACCGTGTCGATGCCGATCAGTGCGTCTTTCATCTCATTGCTGCGGATATCCATTTGTATAAATGTGAAATTTTGAGCTTTAGGTAGATTTCTTTGATCTCCATAACTCAAGTCATCAACTCCGACGACAATGTGGCCATTATTAAGAAGGTGATTTGCAAATGTCGAGCCAATGAAACCGGCGACTCCTGTGATTAAAATTTTCATAAAATGGACCTTCTTCATTTTAAATCGACAGTAGACGCCATTAGTATAATGGGGAGGTACAACTAACTGGAGGCTCTTATTCTATATTCTAAGAAGGAGATTTTTGATTCTCTTGCGGTGAGGCCTATAGGAATTTTACATGTTGGAGCCCATCTTGCCGAAGAAGCTAACACTTATGAAGACCTGTTGTCTATTTCTTTGGGCACTACATACTGGATTGAAAGTCAACCAGAGAAGTGTCAAAGCATCAGAAATAAACTTGAAGGCTCGCGCAATATAGTCATTGAAGCTACCATTTGGGACGAATCTGGAATAGAAATGACGTTCCATGAAACATCAAACTCTGAGTCTTCTAGCTTGCTGGATTTAGCAAAGCATGCAGAAATATATCCCGACATTAAAGTCGTAAATCAGAGGACGGTGACGACTTCAAGGATAGACGAGATACATGAACTCGACGTGGCGATATTTGATTTCATTAACCTAGATCTTCAAGGGGTTGAGTTAAGGGCATTGAAAAGTCTTGGAAAAAAAATAGAACAAGTGAAATGGATTTATTCTGAGGTAAACAAAATAGAGCTGTATAGGGACTGCAACTTGGTAGGAGATTTGGATAATTATTTAATGCACCTTGGATTTAAGAGAATATCCACTCGTTGGATTTGGAATGGGGGTTGGGGTGACGCGATTTACTTTAAATCAAACTTAATTACCTATAAGGTAAGGATGAGCGGTATTTACCTTTCTGTAAAATGGATCATAAAAACATTATTTGGGCTTCTGCGTTCAGCTCTTCCTGAATCATTCAGAAAATCTGCTAGAAATTTAGTCACTAGGTATTATCGATAACAACTAAATGATTAAGACTTCTTCTTATCTAGAAGAGCGTAATCATTATGGATGAAAATCGTATCTCGACCGTGGTTATTCGAATTTACCTCAATAAATGTATTTACTTTAAAATCGAAACCTTGGTACCCCTCTAGATTTAAGAATTGAAATAATTCGGCCACTGTATCGCGCCCACGCATTTTAGATGAGTCTGAAGAGGTTTCAACAATGAGAATTGGCCTATGTTTTCTAAGGGTTTCTATGCCACTTTTCAATACCTCTAGTTCCATAAGTTCAACATCAATCTTGATTAAATCTATCTTGGTTCGAATATGGTCAGAGACAAACTTGTCTAGTTGAACGCAATCTACGGCAACCACCGGGCCTGAAAGATTGGTGCTAGTGGATTCGGTATTGATCTTTACCGATTTAGATATTAGATGCGCATTCCCAAGGTTGTTTAAATCTTCAGTCCAACCAAACTCTGATTCGATTTCGGTTATTCCGATCTGAAAAGCTTCTATTCTTTCTTCTAGTTTATTTAGAATGATATTTTCCCTCAGGCGATTGAAGTAAGGACCTGGTTCTAGCGCGAAAACTTTTGCGGCCCCCAATCCCACCATGCCAATTGAATAGCTTCCAATATTGGCCCCTACATCAATGCATACAGATGATGGTTGTAGAATTTCAGCGATTGCGGGAAACACCTCATGTCCAGGAATCTTCTTAGAAGTAGCGTTAATCTCGATCTGATACTTGGTATTACCTTGAATCTTGTATTTTGTGTTGAAACAATATCCCTCATACTTTATATCTTTAGAACAGTAATGCGGGTACCCTCTTGAGGCAAGAATGCTTTGAATATTGGTTGGAAGATTACCTACGACCATCCGCGCGGTTCGCTTTAGTAAATTGAGAATCCTTCGTACATGCTTCCTCGCTAATTTCTCAAGGGCTTTCTTTATTGGAAATAACTGCTCGTCGGAAGATTTCATTAGTATTTATTGTAGTGCATGCTTAGGTCTCACTTTAGAGTTTTGACATTTCAGTTTAGTCAAATTATTTAGCGGTTCACATTTTTTGGTTAATTTATTTACTTATTAGCCTCATTTCATTTCCCGATTATAGAAATAAAGCAAATACTTTTAATCTCAAAGACTTCACTGCTATTTATTTCATCCTAGGCATTCTAGGATTCTTTTTATTCCATTCTTGTATGTGTAAGGCTTAATAGCCTCCTGCGCTTCTCTAGAACTCTTGATCTTCTGCGCTTTTCCCAGAGTAGAAATTTTGTCAATCAGGATTTCTGGATCAGAAGTGAAAACTGCCCCAGTACTTCCAAGCAATTCAGAAAAATCTGCGTTACTACAAGGAAAGGCTCCAGCTGCAATATTTTTAAATAGTCTGCAAGGGATGTATAAAGAATCTTTTTGCCACTCACCGACAACCGCAGCTCCGATAGGTGAAATATTTATTAATCGTTGTGCTTCCCCTTCGGAAATTCCTTCCTTCTTGAGAATGGTTGAATTTCCTTTTATTTTGAACTTAATGTTGCGATTCATTAGAGCTTTTGTGTAGTTAGAAATGAATTTTTTATTTCCTTGGTCTAGATTGTTGTTCCAGACACTTCCTACCCAATACTCCGTGTTGCTTTTATCTGAGTTGTACGAAAGCCATTCATTAGAATCTGAGGGAACTCCCCAAGGTTGATAAAGAGTCTGGTTCTCTTTATCCCAGCTGACCCAGGGAAGACCCAAGTTGATTCCTGGCACATCTCTTGTATGTACCTGGAGAATCAAATAGTCGTTTGAGATACCAATTTTCTCCGGATCTAAATTGTGCAAAACATATTTAGCGTTTCTTACAATTGGTAAATTGTCTGAAGCAACATCTACAGCAAAGACAACGTCGCCAGATTTAATCAGATCAGAGTTAGCTCTCTCGTCTTCAACCCAGAGAGTTTCAAATCCCATTTCTGATAAATTTCGAAAGAAACCAGAATGGATGAATTTATGAGAGTGCCTTCTATCTCGTAAACCCCAGATGATGACTTTGCTCATGTTTTTACCGAGATTTCGACTCTTAGAAGAGACTTTCAATACTTGTCTTCAAAATATATTTACTATCAAGGTTGAGGTTGTTCTTGATTAAATCAACATCCGCGCATAGCGAAGCCGGATCTCCTGCCCTACGCTCCTTCTGAACAGACACAACATCACCGTGACCTGCAGCCTCACAGACAAGCTTGATTACCTCTCTTACAGAGCCACCTCGCCCTGTTCCCACATTCATAGCAAGTGGCAATTGTGCGGGTGAATCAGCTGCAGCTAGGTGTGCTCTGGCAATATCTCTCACATCAACATAGTCACGCACGCATGTGCCATCTGATGTTGGGTAATCGGTTCCATAGATAACAGGAGGTTGTCCTGCCTTGAGCTTGTTGATCACGATAGGGACAAGGTTCTCAACTGAGTTATCGATTAGCTCTGGTGCTGCTGTTCCCACAACATTGAAGAAGCGAAGTGATGTTCCGTGGTTTCCTGGGATTGCAAGGAACTTATTTACTTCGCCTTCTGCCGCAAGCTTTGATGCACCGTAAGGGGAGATGGGGTTCTTCTCATCGTCTTCCTTGATGGGGTTTGAATGATCTGGTGCGCCATAGACGGCTGCAGTGGATGAGAAGATGAAATTCTTGATTCCGTGCTGTGAGATGAGCTCGAGCATCTTTGTTGTGGCATGGAAATTCACTTCAAAGTACTCATCGGGCTTCTCCATAGATTCACCAACTGCCTTCAGGGCTGCGGTGTGGACGATGCCATAGGGCTTATAGGTGGTGAGGGCTTCCTCAAAGTTAGCGGTGTCACGGATATCTGCAACGATAAGTGGAATCTCTTTATTATATTTCTTACGTAAATAATCAAT
>Ga0222712_10004638_pt1 | contig 14273 bp, 13 predicted proteins | sample C33_657DmetaG_FD_165043 | JGI IMG/M metagenome (GOLD analysis project Ga0222712, IMG submission 165043) | Estuarine water microbial communities from San Francisco Bay, California, United States - C33_657D | ecosystem: Environmental > Aquatic > Marine > Unclassified | place: USA: California... | reverse complement strand
CAACAAAAATTAAACGAAAAGGATCCTAATTTTTCTAAGCCATTATACATTTTCGAACAGCAACAAGATGAAGGAAGTGGGGTAGAACAAATGTTAAGTGAGGTAATTCATAAAACGTTTGAAGGATTAATCGAAATAAATAAATGTCAAAGATCTGCTGCTCCTTTATCAAAACTACGTGTAGGAGTAAAATGTGGTGGCTCAGATGGATTTTCAGGTATTTCTGCTAATCCAGCTATTGGACATACCGCTGATTTAATCGTATCGCTAGGGGGAACTGTAATGATTGCAGAATTTCCTGAACTCTGTGGAGTGGAACAAGAACTTCAAAATAGATCGATAAATAGCCAAGTAGCAGATGATTTTGGTCTAATGATGCGTGAATATGCGAAAAGAGCTGCAGCGGTAGGTGCTGGTTTTGATATGAATCCATCCCCTGGTAATATTAAAGATGGATTAATTACAGATGCCATAAAGTCTGCTGGCGCAGCAAAAAAAGCTGGATCTTCACCTATTGTAGATTCTCTTGGGTATGGAAAGTATGTAACAAAAAGTGGTTTAAATTTAGTTTGTACTCCTGGAAATGATGTTTTAGCTACAACAGGTATGGCTGGAGCTGGTGCTACTATTCAATTGTTTACCACGGGTTTAGGAACTCCGACAGGTAATCCTATTTGCCCAATGGTTAAATTATCAACCAATACTAGGTTGGCAGAAAAGTTACCTGAAATAATAGATATAGATTGTGGGCCCATCATTTCGGGTGATAAATCTGTAGAAGAAATAGGGGAAGAGGTTTTAAATTACATCATTAAATTAGCCTCAGGAGAAATTAATACTAAGGCAATGGACTTAGGTCAGGATGATTTTATGTTTTGGAGAAGAGGCGTTAAATTATAATATAATGGTATGATTTTTTCATTAAAAAATAAAGTGGTTATTATCACAGGAGGTAGTTCTGGTATCGGAAGGGCTATTTCGATATTGTTCGCCCAACAAGGTGCTGAGGTTCATATTTTTGATCTACAAAGTCCATTAAGTGATGAAACTATATCCGAAGTAAAACAATTCAATATAAGTTCCAATTTTCATCCGGTGGATATTACCAATGAAACTTTGGTATTAGATGAAATAAATTCACTAAGAAAAATTGATATTTTAATTAATAATGCAGGGATAGCACAAATAGGAAACGTTGAAAATACAAGTTCAGAAGATTTTCAAAAAATCTTTGATGTTAATGTAAAAGGGGCATTTAATTGCATCAAAGCCGTTATTCCGAACATGGTTTCTCACAATTCCGGCGTTATATTAAATATGGCATCTGTAGCTTCATCTGTTGGTATTCCAGATCGATTTGGATATTCGATGACTAAAGGAGCTATCAAATCCATGACCCAGTCCATCGCCAAAGATTATATTTCAAAAGGAATTAGATGCAATTGTATTTCTCCTGCAAGAGTTCATACGCCTTTCGTGGATGGATTTATTGAGAAGAACTATCCAAATAATCAAGATGAAATGTTCAAAAAGCTATCAGCATCCCAACCCATTGGAAGGATGGCTAGACCAATTGAGATTGCTCATTTGGCTTTATATTTATGCTCAGACGAAGCATCTTTTGCTACAGGTTGCGACTATCCTTTGGATGGTGGATTTTTACACTTAAATAATTAAATATTATGAAAACAAAACTAATTTTTTCCTTACTGTTCGTATCAACTTTGTTTTCATTTAAAGCTGATAATCCGATTAAAATTTTATTTTTTGGTGATTCTATTACGCAAGCAGGTATCGGAAAAACCGGCTATATATCTAAAATGGCTGAAATGCTTTCTTCGAAAGGCCTATCAGGAAAATATGAATTAATCGGAGCTGGAATTGGAGGCAACAAAATTTATGATTTATACTTGCGTCATGAAGAAGATGTAATCGCTAAGAAACCTAATATCGTTGTAATTTATATCGGTATAAATGATGTATGGCATAAGACATCCTCTAGAACAGGAACCGATTATGATAAATTTGAAAAGTTTTATCATGCTTTAATACAAAGGATTCAACGATCTGGTAGTCAAGTAGTTATTTGCACTCCAACTTTAATAGGCGAGAAGTATGACGCCACTAATGAGAATGATGGGGATCTGAATTTTTTTTCAACGGTTATAAGAAAAATAGCTTTAGATGAACATTGTAAATTGATTGATTTGCGAAAAGCATTTTTAGATTATGAAACAAAATTTAATACCGAGAATAAAGCTTCGGGCATATTAACATCAGATAGAGTACACTTAAATGAAGCTGGAAATGTTTTCTTAGCTGAAGTTATGTGGGACGTTTTAAAAGACCTAAAATAATAAAAATGAAATTAGTAAGAATAGGAAAGCTTAATAATGAAAAGCCAGCAGTATTAATCCATGATAAATACTTTGATGTTTCAGATTATATACATGACTTTAATGAATCATTTTTTGAAAATGATGGCATCAGAAGTTTAGAAAATATCGTATCAAATAATAAATTAAAAGAAATACATAATCCTGAAAGGATAGGATCTTGCGTAGCTCGACCATCAAAGATTATATGTGTTGGTTTAAATTATATAGATCACGCAAAGGAGACCGGCGCAGAAATACCAAAAGAACCTATTTTATTTTTTAAAAGTACAACTGCATTAAATGGGCCATTTGATGACGTTGTAATACCTAAAAATTCTAATAAGACAGATTGGGAGGTTGAATTAGCCATTGTAATCGGCAAAAAAGCTCAATATGTATCTGAAAAAGATGCTTATGATTATGTTGCAGGATACTGTTTACATAATGATTATTCAGAAAGAGAATTTCAATTAGAAAGAGGAGGGAATTGGTCAAAAGGTAAAGGTTGTGATACATTTGCTCCCTTAGGACCATTCTTGGCTACTAAAGATGAAATTAAAGATGTACATGATTTGAATATGTGGCTTGATGTTAATGGCAAGAGATTTCAAGTCAGTAATACCAATCAGTTGATATTTAATGTACCCCAAGTAGTTTCATATATTTCACAATTTATGACTTTGCTACCAGGTGATGTCATAAGCACAGGTACTCCACATGGTGTTGGACTTGGTTTAAAGCCACCCGTTTTTCTGCAACCTGGCGATTGTGTTGCATTAGGAATGGATGGACTAGGTGAACAAAAACAAAATTTAGTTGCTTATTCTTGATGATAGATTCACATCAACATTTTTGGAATTATAATGCAAACAGAGATGTTTGGATTACCGAAAATATGGGAAGAATTCGCAAAAATTTTTATCCCGGTGATTCCGTTGAGTTATTTGCCAACAACGAAATTAGTGGTTGCATTGCTGTGCAAGCCGATTCATCTGAAGAAGAAACATTTTTTCTAATTTCATTAGCCGAACAATCTGATTTCATAAAAGGGGTAGTGGGTTGGGTCGATTTACAAGCTAAAGATATTGAAAGTCGATTAACTTATTTTTCACAATTTGAACAGATTGTTGGTTTTCGTCATGTAGTTCAATCTGAAACCGATCCTAATTTTTTATCAAGACCCGACTTTTCTAAGGGAATTCAATTATTGGAAACCTTTGATTTTGCATATGATTTACTTATTTATCCGAACCAATTAAACTCAGGCATAGATTTTTGCAAGAAAAATTCAAATCAAAGGATTGTGTTAGATCATTTGGCTAAGCCACCTATTAAAACAGGGGATATTGCTGAATGGAAAAAGAATATTGTAAAGTTCAAGGAATTAGAAAACGTATCCGCTAAAATTTCTGGATTAATTACAGAAGCCGAATGGTTTAAATGGAATGAAAAAGACATTTTGGATGTCATTGAAATATCTCTAGAGGTATTTGGGCCTGATCGACTAATGTTTGGAACCGATTATCCGGTAGTATTAGTAGCAGATGAATTGTCTAGTTGGGTTACTACATTTAAAAAATCCATATCTAAATTGTCTGCAGATGAAATTAAAAAAATCACCGTAAATAATTGTCTTCAATTTTATAAAATAGAATTATAATGAATTTAGGATTAAAAGAAAAAGTGATTATAGTTACTGGAGGTGCAAAGGGCATAGGGGAAGGAATAAGCGAAAGTTTAGCTCTTGAAAGTGCCATGGTAGCGATTGTAGGTAGAAACGAAGTTGACAATCTTAAATGTATTGAAAAAATTCAAGCTATAGGTGGTCAAGCTTTTTCATTTGTTGCCGAATTAAGCGATCCCAATCAATGCAAAAAAGTTATCGAGGAGATTTATACTAAATTTGAAAGAATTGATGGATTAGTTAATAATGCCGGTATAAATGATGGGGTGGGCTTAGCCAATGGTACCTATGAAAAATTCATACAATCATTGCATTCAAATCTAATTCATTATTATTTATTAGCTCAGGCTTGCCTACCACATTTAATTAAAACAAAAGGTTCCATTGTCAACATTGGTTCTAAAGTTGCAGAAACTGGCCAAGGCGGTACATCCGCATATGCGGCCTCCAATGGAGGCAGAAATGCTTTAACGCGCGAATGGGCTGTTGAATTGCTACCACATGGCATTCGTGTCAATGCAGTTATTGTAGCTGAGTGTTATACTCCTATGTATGACAAATGGATACAAACATTACCTAATCCTAGTGAAACGTTAAGTGAAATAGAAAATAGGATTCCATTAGGTAAACGTATGACAACCAAAGAAGAGTTAGGTGCAATGGTTGCTTTTTTATTATCTAGCAAATCGAGTCATACCACTGGCCAATTAATACATGTAGATGGTGGTTATGTACATTTAGATCGGTCTTTAATTTAATCTCTTATGGATTATAGTCATATTGAAAGCCCTGGTTTAATTGTTTTTCCTGAAATAGTGGAATCCAATATAAAATTGGTCATAGATATGGTTGAAGGAAATGTAGACCGATTAAGACCCCATATAAAGACACATAAAACCCAAGAGGTTAATGATTTATTGTTAAAAGCAGGGATATATAAATTCAAATGCGCCACGATTGCTGAAGCAGAGTTACTCGCTATTTCAAATGCTAAAGATATATTATTATCGATTCAACCTACCGGAACAACTCTTTCAAGATTTATAGCATTAGGACTTCAATATCAGAATAGCCAATTTTCATGTCTCATCGATGATTATAATGCAGCTAAAAATATTAATGATTTAGCCATCAAACATCATGTGAACATTCCTGTTTTTATTGATATTAATGTTGGCATGAATCGGACTGGAATCGTTCCAAAAGAAGCGTTTAAATTGATTGAGGAAATTTCTAATGATTTAAGTAATCTTGTCATTAAAGGATTACATGCTTATGATGGACATATTCGCGATGTTAATTTACAAACGCGCATTGAACATGTCGAACAAGATTTTATTGATTTTTATGCATTAATTGATAAAATAGATATGTCAACATACGAATTAGTGGTCGGTGGAACACCTAGCTTTTTAGTTCATCGTACAAATAATCGCTTTGTTTGTAGTCCTGGAACCTTCGTTTTTTTTGATGTAGGTTATCATAATTTATTTCCTGAAAATACCTTAAAAATGGCTGTTCAAATAATTGCAAGAGTCATTTCTAAACCAACAAATTCTACCATATGCATTGATTTGGGCCATAAATCTGTGGCAGCAGAAAATCCAATTGACAATCGAGTTCGGTTCATAGATTTTCCCCATTGGACGCTTAAAAGTCAAAGTGAAGAACATGGAATTATTGAAGTTCAAGATCATTCGAATATAGAAATTGGTCAAATCATTCGCATGTACCCATATCACATTTGTCCAACAGTAGCGCTTCACCAAAATTTGCAGGTCATAGAACATGATCATTTAGTAGGAGAGTGGTTAGTCAAGGCACGTAATCGTAAAATCAATATTTAATATGCTACTCTTTGACGCTCATTTAGACTTAAGCATGAATGCATTAGAATGGAATCGGGATTTACGTTCTTCCATTACTGAAATCAATTCTAGAGAGGAAGGCATGACTGATAAATTAGATCGAGGTAAAGCAACAGTGTCATTAGAAGAGTTAAGAAAAGGCAATATTGGCATTGTGGTAGCTACACAGATAGCAAGATACGTGACAAAGTCATCTAATTTACCAGGTTGGAATTCTCCTGAGCAGGCTTGGGCACAAACGCAAGGCCAATTGGCTTATTATAAAGCTTTAGAATCATTAGGGGAATTATCTCCCATCAGAAATGCAAATGAACTAGAAAGTCATTTACAGTATTGGAATGGGTCAACCGATGATAAAAAAACGATAGGTTATATCTTAAGTTTGGAGGGTGCTGATTCTATAGTATCCGTTGAATACTTAGATATAGCTTATAATTATGGATTAAGAGCTTTAGGACCCGCTCATTATGGACCTGGTAGATACGCACAAGGAACCAATGCAACAGGCGGCTTAGGACCTAACGGAAAAGATTTGTTAGTAAAAATGGAATCTTTGGGGATTATCTTAGATGCCACACATTTATGTGATGATAGTTTTTGGGAAGCCATGGACATTTTCAATGGATCTGTTTGGGCAAGTCATCAAAATTGTAGATCACTTGTAAATCATAATCGTCAATTCACGGATGAACAATTTAAAGAGATTATTCGACGTGGAGCTGTGATCGGTTTACCTTTAGATACTTGGATGATGGTACCCAATTGGATTAGAGGTGTATCGGATCCAATCAGCATGAAAGTAGATTTGAACGTAATGATAGATCATCTCGTACATATTTGCAGCCTTGCTGGCAATACAAATCATGTAGGCATTGGTACCGATTTAGATGGTGGATATGGAACTGAACAATCACCCATTGATATTAAAACCATAGCTGACTTACAAAAAATTCCTGATTTATTGTTAAAAAGAGGTTTTTCCAATGATGACATCACTAAGATTTGCCATCAAAATTGGATTGATTTTTTAATGAATCATTGGAGTTAATCATACTGAACCTGGTGGAGGACTGTATGAAGTCCAACCTCCATCTACAATTAAGGTTTGTCCCGTAATTTGCCTTGACTTATCTGATAGCATAAAAGATATCGAATTAGAAATATCAGTAACATCAGCTATTGTACCCATTGGAGTGATTTTAGTCCATTGACTTTCAAAATCACTTATTAAAGCTGTTCTTTCTGTAAGGGTAGCACCGGGTGAAATGGCATTTATTCGAATGCCTAGTGGAGATAATTCCACAACTAAATTTCTAACAAGTTGGATTAAGGCTCCTTTTGTCATCCCATAAGCCACTAAATCAGGATGAGCTTGATGACCCGTAACTGAGGTAGTAACAACTATACTTCCTTTAGTATTACTTTCTTTTAATCGTTGGGCAATGAATTGTATTAAAAAGAAGGTACCTGAAACATTAACTTTCAACAATGTATCCATGGATTCCCTCGGATAATCAAGAAAACCGCCAAAAGTTGTAATTCCGCTATTGCAAACGCAGCCATATAAGGTTCCCGGTGTATTATTAATCGTATCAGCTAAATCATTTAAAAATAATTCGCTACTTGAATCACCTAAAATTCCCAATTGGTTTGTTAACAAATGTTTTTCTAATTGCTGTGCAGCAGTTTTGAAAACGGAAGGATCTATTTCATTCCAAATGACAAAATATCCTTCCTTGCATAATTGTATAACTACTTCTAATCCAATTCCTTGGCCTGCACCTGTGACAATCACTTTTTTCATTCTAATGTGAGTCTCTCGTTACTTTAGAACCTGAACCACCTTTTAAAAAATCAAAATCGGCACCCACATGCGCCTGTTCTACGCGATCAATAAATAAGCCCACATATCCTCTAATTTGTTTTACAGGGACAATAGGATTAGCTGCTTTTCTTTGGGACAATTCTTCGTCGCTAACTTCCCAATGAATACTTCGATTATTTAAATCTAATTCAATAAAATCACCATTCTCTACCCAGTTCAGAGGTCCACCCGCTGCGGATTCAGGACTCACATGCAAAATTACAGTTCCATAACCCGTGCCACTCATCCGTCCATCTGAAATTCGAACCATGTCTTTTACTCCTTTTTCCAACAATTTTTTAGGAATACCCATGTTACCCACTTCGGCCATACCTGGATAACCTTTAGGACCTACATTTTTCAAAACCATCACTGAATTTTCATCGATATCTAAATCAGGCAAGTCAATTCGAGCATGATAATCTTCAATATTTTCAAAGACAACGGCTTTACCTCTATGCTTAAATAATGATAAAGATGCTGCAGATGGTTTCACTACGGCTCCATTAGGTGCCAAATTCCCTCTTACAACAGCTATTCCTGAATCTAATTTAAAAGGTTCATCAAAAGTTGAGATAATATTGCTGTCATAAATAGGCGTATTGTCAATGTTTTCACCTACCGTCTTACCATTGACTGTAATGGCATCTGTATTTAAAAACTTTTTCATTTGATTCATTAATGCGGGTAAGCCCCCAGCATAGTATAAATCTTCCATAAAGTGCTCTCCAGATGGTTGTATATTGGCTAATAAAGGGATTTGCCTAGAAAACTTATCAAAATCATTTAAATCTAATTCGACACCAATTCTACCTGCAATAGCTAATAAATGAATTACAAAATTAGTGGATCCACCCGTAGCGGCATTGACTCTGATCGCATTTTCAAAAGCTGCTCTTGTTAACACTTTTGAGATTTTCTGATCCTCATTGACCATTTCAACGATTCGTCTACCAGAATGTTGAGCTAATACTTTTCTACGAACATCAGCAGCTGGAATAGCCGCATTTTGTGGCAAACTTAAACCTAAAGCTTCCACCATAGTAGCCATAGTCGACGCAGTACCCATCACCGCACAATGCCCTGGAGTTCTTGTCATACAAGCTTCAGCTTCCACAAATTCTTTTTGTGTTAACTCGCCTAATTTATATGCTTCTGCAAAACGCCAAACATCAGAGGTACCAATATCCTTACCTTTAAATTTACCCTTCATCATAGGTCCTCCTGAAATGACTAAAGTAGGTAAATCCACACTGCAGGCTCCCATAACTAAAGAAGGTGTTGTTTTGTCACATCCACACATCAGTACAACCCCATCAATCGGATTTGCTCGAATAGATTCTTCAACATCCATACTGGCTAAATTTCGATACAACATAGCAGTAGGCTTAATCAAAGTTTCACCTAATGACATCACGGGAAATTCTACTGGAAATCCACCAGCTTCAATAACTCCTTTTTTTACAAATTCAGCAAGTTCTCTAAAATGTGCGTTACATGGAGTTAGTTCAGACCATGTATTACAGATACCAATGACGGGTTTACCTTGAAAATATTCATCTGGAATACCCTGATTTTTCATCCAGGCTCTATATATGAAGCCATCTTTACCAGTTTTACCAAACCATTGTTGCGAGCGTAAATTTTCTTTATTCATGTTCAAAGTCTAAGGTTTTTTTTAATACAAAGCTATTATCCGGACCTAATGAATAAAAGCATACTCTAACACCATTTACTAAATCTGAATATTGATCATTTTTAAATTGAAAGGATCTGACAATATCAGATTTCACTAAATACAATGAATCCTTTCCCGAATAACCAAATTCTTGTCTACCCTTTAAATTAGGGAAATTTATTAAATTAAAAGAATTTTTAGTGTATTCATATCCAAATATTTGAAACTTATGAGCATTATCATCTCCAAAAATCCAAAATTCTGGTCTTTGATTATTATTCAAATCAGAACTTATTAGGTTTTTAATTTTAAAATTTTTCAGTTTTTTTTCAAAGATCAATTGATGACTTTTAAATATTTGAAAATGAATGAAATCCTTATTTACATCTGCTTTAGCCTCAAAATCTTCAACCTGCGTAGCATACACAGGTAGAATGGTACTCATTGTATCTATCACATGTTCAATATGAGAAATTGAATCGATAGCTGAATTAACAATTTTCTCGTCATTAAAATCATAGGCTACTTTATTAGTATCAGATAAATCTTCACCTATTATAAAATAAATAAGGTAAGCTATTAGAGATAATATCCCAATAAATAATAAAGATCTAATGTGCCTCATCAATCGTTTTCTTAATGATTAATAAAGCCTTTTCCAATGATTTTTTAGTGCAAGCAATATTAACCCGAATAAAATTTTTACCTAAAAATTGATCCCCACGTAAAACATGCAATCCATTAGTAAATAACCTTTGTTGGAAATCACCTAGAATTTCTTCGTCATATTGAATCCAAGCTAAATAGGTAGCTTCCAATGGCAACATTTTCAAACTTTTAATTTGATTAATGAATGAAAGAAGTAATTCATGATTATTTCTTAAATAAATAAGCAAATTCTCCAACCATTCATTATTCATAGTTAAACTAGTTTGAATAATTTCAATACTGTGCCTAGATAGCATTGGTAAAACCCCTTGAATATGCTTGTTGTATTTCTCTCTGATTTTAGCATTAGGAATAATAGCCACAGCGCCACCCATTCCAGCAGTATTATACGTTTTTGAGGTCGCAAAAAATGTAATTGCAGGTAATTCATTTGAAATATACTTGCCAATGCATACATGTTTTTGACTTGTTTGTAATTGTAAATCCGAATGAATTTCGTCTGAAAGGATCATACAATCATATTTTGTACATAAAAATACAATGCGTTCTATTTCTTCCTCAGTAAAAACAGTTCCACCTGGATTATGTGGATTACAAAATAAAAATACTCCCGGATTTTTTTTTAATTGATTTTCAAATTCAATAAAATCATATACCCATCTGCCATCTTTTTCAACCATATTAAATGTTAAAAGATCCCTATCTACCCACTTAGAAACTAAATGGAAAGGATGATAGACGGGTATTGGAGTTAAAATACATTGTTCAGATGATACAAAAGTAGAACAAGCCAAGGTTAGTCCAGGTACTATTCCTGGAATCCAAACTTGCCATTCAATTTGTGTATCCCAATCATACGAATCTTTTATTTTAGTCTGATATGCCCGTTTTAATGTTTCTGGTACCAATGAGTATCCCAACACACCATGATCATTGATATGGCTTATGGTGTTTGTTAATTCATCAGCGATACGAAAATCCATATCAGCGACTGGCATGGGCAACATATCTCGACCTTCATACAATGGGTTATCCCACTTATAACTATTCGTATTCTTACGATCTATTTCTTGATCAAAATTGTATTTCGACATTTATATTTTGGGTCTGTAAATTTGAAATCCTGTTATTTTTTTATTTTTCAATATGTATTGATCGATGGTTACATCAGAAATACATACCACTTTTTTTTCTTGAGATGCATGAAGAATATACTTTTTATTATTTTTGATAGATACGAATCCGACATGTTGAAAATCTAAGTCATTACGTGAGGATACAAAAGCAATCACATCTCCATTTTTAATTAAGTCGTTAATTTCCACATCTTTAGTAGAATCAAAATAATATATATTTTTCTGACTAATCGATTTTTCAATGTTTATTATCCTAGCCATATTGATATGATGGCTACTTACATGCTTAGACAAATAATTTACATTTTTTTGAATCAATTTCGAGTTGAATGGATTGTTAATAGGAGATAGCATATTTAAAGCGACCATTTTTTGCAATCCTTTCGTTAAATAATGATTTCTATTTTCATAGCTTACCGTATCGGTATAACGAATATTAATTAAATTTTCAATAAACTTAGCATTCGCACCTTCTGAATAATATAAAGCTAAAACGTTTTCTACATAAGTAACACAATCAAAATCGCTAAATGAATAATACATTTTTTCAGGGTTTGATTTTGATAAGCGATTAGATATATACGGAACACCTTTAAAAGATTGACCAATCAACATCGGATTTTTTGAAGAAATACTATTTTCTATTACAAGCTTGAGCTCAGGAGATATACCCTTAAATGTTTGAGCCACAAGGTGATAACCAGGTAACCCCACCAATAAAATCAATATTATTAATAGTACATGTTTCATCAAATAGCTTTCAAAATTATTGAACTATTAGGAGTAATTTCTAAACTAATATTATTAGAATTTTTGTGTTTGTCATATACTACGGTAGGAGGGGTGAATACATATTGAATCTCCCAATTTACATGATAATGACCCATTAATTCATAAGCTAAGTCAGGGATTATAATTTCAACATAAAAAGTTTCCGTTGAATGAAAGTTATTAACAAACAAAAGTTTTTCTTCGTTTGTATATCGCAAATAAGAGTAAACAAATTTACTAGGGTAGCTTTCGTGTTGTACGTATTGTAAGTCGAAAAATTGGCCTATTTGTACCGCATTAGAATCTTTGACAAACTTAAATAAGTGCTGATAAAATAAATCTAAATCTTTTTCTTGGCTGGTCAATAATTCATGATTAAATGCACCATTGTTCAACCACCTTTGATGCGAATCCACCCGCCAGAAATCAAACATGGTCGTTCGATCATCCGCCTCATTAAATCCTTCAATTTCATTCGCCTTTTCGCCAAATTCTTGTCCAAAATAAATCATAAAAGGCCCTCCATGTAATGTGGCAGTAATCAGCATGGCTGGAATTGTGGACCAAATATTATCCTTAGCAAAACCAGGAGAATTAATTCTTGTTTCATCGTGATTCTCTAAAAATCGCAACATTTTATTAGAAAATTCACCGGATTCTTGTTGCCAAACTTTAGTGATAGCACTTGTATGTGCATCATGTTTTTGCTCCATTAAACTTCTTAATGAATCATACAAACCTACCTTATCGTACAAGTAATCAAAATGTCCCTTATAAATATAGTCTGGATATAAACTTGGTTGATATATTTCAGCTATAAAAATCAAATCTGGATTTATCGATTTTATTTTAGGAATGACAAAAGCCCAAAATTCAACAGGCACCATTTCAGCCATATCGCAACGAAAACCATCCACTCCAAAATTAGTCCAATAAGTTAAAACTTCGAGCATTTTATGCCAAGTGTCAGGAATAGGATCAAAATGAATGTGCCCATTATTAGGATAATCAATTCCATAATTTAATTTAACAGTTTCAAACCAATCGTGAATCGTAGGTTGTGATGAAAAAACATTATTTCCACTTGCTTTTGCGGGTATCTCAACATAAGTCTGAGTATTTTGATCAATTTCAGCCTGATAGGGTACAGCAAATTCTGTTCCAGGTAAATAATAAAAATTATTTTGGGGAGAAAACGTAACATCATTTCGATCATCAACACCAAAATCAGTAACTCCTTCAGGTTTTTTATCAGATTGATAATTTCTGGCTAAATGATTAGGAACAAAATCCAGTATAATTTTTAATTTATTTTCATGGATCCGCCCAACCATTAAATTAAATTCCTCTAATCGATTTTCAGGTTTATTGGCCAAAAATGGATTTACATCATAATAATCTTTGACGGCAAAAGGCGATCCACAACTTCCTTTCACAATGGAAGGATGGTCTAAAGAACAACCATATTTCGAATAATCTTCCTTCGTAGCATGTTCGATGATTCCTGTAGTATATAAATGCGTAAAACCTTTGTCGTGTAATACTTTTAAAGCCTTGTTAGAAACATCATTAAATTTAGTTGTACCATTCGTAATTGAATCTCCATTCTTTTGAGGATTTGTGGTAGTATTTCCCCAAAGATGAAACATCATCTGATAAATGATCAACTTATGTGTTTCGTTTGACATCTATTAAACAAAAGGCTTTAGATATTTGACAAAGATTTAAATATTTTAAGCGATGTAAACCAAGAAATTAACAAGGCAATTATTTTATTAAATCGACATCAGGTGTTGATTGATCCATTAAAGAAACTCCGCCTCGTTCCTTTCTAGCAATTCGAGAGTAAAGACTAATTTCCTGGCTAAATATAAATGTGAAAAATAATTTCACGAATGAAGTATGATAATGTAGATTATCGTAAAATTCAGGCGCAATATTCTTCAATTTTGGCAAATTATTCCATGGAATGGATGGCATATCATGATGCTCATTATGGAAACCTACATTCATATTAATTGAATTTAAGCCACCGTAATAACTAAAAGTCTCTTGTTTTTTATCTAAAACTAAAAAATGCTCTTGTATCCACCTGGCACCTAGCGGATGAAGTCCCACAGAAAACAAAAAGCTAAATCCTAGGTAAGCTAATGCTGACCAACCCCAAAAATAGACGATGGCTACATCAAATATTAATTGGACCACAATGTTCATAATGACATAAC
>Ga0222712_10004637_pt1 | contig 14274 bp, 4 predicted proteins | sample C33_657DmetaG_FD_165043 | JGI IMG/M metagenome (GOLD analysis project Ga0222712, IMG submission 165043) | Estuarine water microbial communities from San Francisco Bay, California, United States - C33_657D | ecosystem: Environmental > Aquatic > Marine > Unclassified | place: USA: California... | reverse complement strand
CTTCGTATCTTTATTCATTTTTGGTTTCCTATCAAACGACCCTGCTCGTAATCCCGGCGATAGCTAAATAGAAGCGAGACCGAGTCAAAGAAAAACGAATCGGTATAACCGTTTATGCAAAAAAGCGGGTCCTCATTCTCTGAGGGCCCCTTTTTGGCACCATGTTCTTACACTACGAAGCTCTACTACATAAAGAAAAACAAATCCACTTTTATCAAAAACGAGACCAACGGGACTCGAACCCGCAACCTCCGCCGTGACAGGGCGGCGCGCTAACCAGATTGCGCCATGGTCCCATGTTCTTAGTTTAGGCTAAGACATCGTACTAGCCATTATAGCGCATTGGTAAAGGGTCGTCAATATATTTCGATCCGGCGCACCCCCGGAGACCGGCTCTTATGGCCCGACGTCCAAGTCGCATTTTACCACACCTATCCCTGACCTATGACACGACCTCCAAAGTTTAAACCGACGGGCCTTATGCCCCGCTCCATTCCACGCACGGTGCGTCGCTTTTTTCAGCAACTGCAACCTGAAAGCGAGCAAAAGGCTTTAGAAGAATTTCGCGTATCTCGATATCAGGCGATCGTATCGGTCCAATGTTTACTCATGCTAATTTGTATTCCCTTACTGGTGACGTGGCCCGTCAAATCAGTCTGTATTCGACCGTTTATCGAACATGTTTGGAACGCGCAAAAACAACCCCTTTTTCTTAACGCGTGGCAAGAACACCGCGCATTTTTGCAACTTCAAGAATATACCGATCAACGTTTTTTCGATCAGTTATTAATCGAGGATGAAACCAACCTCGTGCCACTGAAAAGCATTTTTGACGGGGCGGTAGTAAAAGCAGATTTGCAACGGGAGTTCATCCACCTAGCCGACACGTTTAATACCGAGAGTATCAGCACTTTAACAAACGTGCTGAGCGATCTATGTTGTTTAGGTGTCTTTATTGTGCTCTATAATTTCCTAAAGCCCCAAAGGACAATATTAAAAACATTCGTGTCGGAAACGCTTTATAGCTTTAGTGATACAACAAAAGCTTTTCTTGTCCTCTTAATGACGGATCTTTTAGTGGGTTACCATTCACCGATCGGATGGGAATTGAGCCTCGAAACGCTTATCCAACACTTCGGATTTGCCCCAAATGAAGACTTCGTCTTTTTGATTGTCGCAACCGTACCAGTATTCCTTTCAACCGTTTTTAAATACGGGATTTTCCGGTACTTGAATCGCGTTTCTCCATCGACAGTTGCCATTTATCACAATATGATTGAATAAGGAGAGAAGGGTATAAAAACCTGTAAAAATAACTTGTTATTTCCGGCACGCAGAGCTATAATGTAACTGGGTTTGTAGCATTGGGGTGAACGCTATGGAAACATGGGAGGCTGTCACCACGGAACACCATTAAAATACGCGTTCAAAGCCAATAGCTACAAATCCATATTTGTAAAGACAATTTTTTAGAATTAACCATAACCATACAATTAGGCGGCACCCAGATTCGAACTGGGGAATAAAGGATTTGCAATCCTCTGCCTTACCGCTTGGCTATGCCGCCTTTTCCAGAAAACTTCCGGAGGAGTGAAGGGTATAGGCACCTTCTCCTTTTAATAGTACCACATCTAAGGAAATCTTGTAAATAAGATAGGGGTTTGTTTGTCCACAAAAGCATTACCGAGTCAGTCCTCAACGACTTCCATGGGCAATAAACAAGCAACACGCAAACCATTTTCATTACGCAGGAGGTATATATGCCACTCTTTAGATCTTCGCGCTATCGACTTGCACCGGCGATACCGGACTTAACTGAAATCCAATATAAAAAATTTAATGAATTTTTAAACAAAGGTATTGCGCAAAGTTTACACGCCATTAATCCGATCCATTTTCGCCGAAAAAACGTTCGTGTTGTTTTCTACCCCGATTTGTATCAATTTGTTCCGCCGAAAATGACGGAACGACAAGCGTTTCTCGATAAAAAGAGTTATTCAATGTCACTATACGTGCCGGGGCATGTGTTTCTCGGAAATGTTCCTTTAGAAAAGCCGCAATGGCTTTATTTGGGGCAATTACCAGTAATGACGCGTCGCGGACATTTTGTTATTAACGGTTGTACGCGTGTTTTAGTTCACCAAATTGTTCGCCGCCCAGGCCTCTATTTTAAAGAAAAATTAGAAGGAACTGGTGTTAAACAAAAACGTGTTATTTGGGCCGATTTTATTTGTCAGCGGGGTTCGTGGGTGCGTGTCCAGCGGGATAAAAAGAAACGTCTTTGGTTCTGTTTAAAGAATGTTCCAAAAATGGACCTGGATCATGTGATTGAAGCGATGGATGCTGTAGAATCACGTTTAAATACGGGTGTCCACTTTAGTGATGACCAACTAACAGCTTTAAGTCGTATTGAGCAGCGACTGGATCTATGGAGTGCGAAGAAAGGCGAAGCTGCGGCTAAATTCTTATACACCCGATTTAAAAACCCCAAAGTCTACACTTTAGGGGCCTCCGCTCGTTATCAAATTAACCGCAAACTTCACATTGCCGAAAATTCATTACAACTAACGGCGAATGATCTACGTCAGACGAAAGAATACTTATTAAATCTCGATCAGAACCATTACGTTCCCGACGATATCGACAACTTGTCAAATCGACGTGTACGAACATCGAGTGAGCTCTACCAAGTCAAGCTTGATGCCGGCCTTGCATTGCTGGCAAAGAGCGTTCGGCAAAAACTAAATACCATGAAACGGATCACTTCCGCAACAGTATTAGTCGACGCCAAACCCTTCAGCCAAGCCTTTCGAGAATGCTTTTTAGCGAACCCGTTGGCTCAATTTTTAGACCAAGTAAACCCGTTGTCCGATGTGACACACAAGCGTCGTATTTATGCAACGGGGCCTGGCGGGGTAAGCCAAGAGAATGCGAGCTTAGAGATGCGTAGTATTCATCCGACACACTACGGTCGAATTTGCCCGATTGAAACACCGGAAGGAAAGCGAGCTGGGCTTGTTAACTCATTGACCGTATTAGGGCGGGTAAATGAAGACGGTTTTTTACAAACCCCTTACTATCGAATGTTTAAGGGCCAAATCCAAACACGAACAGGTTTACACTATGTAACGACTGCCCAAGAACAAGGCAACGCGTTGACAATTGCACCACTGGATCTTGGCCGTGACCGTGGACAAGTGGTTTCCGGGACGACGAACGTGCCGGCTCGTATTGCGACGGAGCTTCAAGAAGATTTTGTAAACATTCCACGAGAAAAACTTGAATATATCGGGATTGCGCCACCCCAACTCATGTCGATCGCTACGTCGTTGATTCCATTTTTGGAGCACGACGATGCCAACCGTGCATTAATGGGGTCGAATATGCAACGCCAAACAGTGCCGGTGATTAAACCGACACGACCAATTGTTTCTACCGGCCTTGAAGGACTGGTGGTCGGCGAATCCGGGCATGCTCTTACGGCAGATAAAGCAGGTATCGTGTCTTACGTTAGTGGAAGCATCATCGAAATCGATAGCTGTATGAAACACTCTTTTAAACCAGTAGCAACGTTTGCCAAAACCAGTGAGTACTCAAACGCCGCAAAAACCTACTTCCCAGGGTTTAGCCCTGCAATTCGGCAGGCTCGAAAAGAGTCCAATTTGCCGCAAACAGCATTGACACGTCAATGGGTCGAAGGTATGACAAAAAACTGGCTGAACGCAATCCCCACGGTCGAAGCACGCCGTCGTCGTTATGAATTGGAAACCTATGAACGCTCAAACCAAGAAACAGCGTTAACCCAACGTCCAATCGTACGCGAAGGCCAATGGGTTCAGCGTGGTGATCTTCTTGCGGACTGTGCTGCTAGCGTACGTGGACAGTTAGCCCTTGGCCATAATTTATTAGTTGCTTATGTTCCATGGGAGGGGTACAACTTCGAAGATGCCGTCGTTATTAGCGAGCGCTTGATCTTTGACGACCTTTACACGACTGTGCATATTGAAAAATTTGAAACAGAGCTTCGAAAATCGGCAGATTCTCTAGATGATTCCGAACTTATGACGCGCGACTTGCTTCCGAAATTATCCGACTGGAATAAGGAGGTGCTCGACGAGGATGGCGTAATTCGCGTTGGGCGCTGGGTCGAAACCGGTGATGTTTTAGTCCGAAAAATTATCCGCCTAAAACCAAAACCATTAAACCCGTACCTACGCCTTTTATACGATATTCTCGAGAAAAAGGCCCCGACTAACAAAGATGTATCCTTCCGGGTTCCCCGCGGAGTGCGAGGTCGAGTGGTTAATACACAAATCCTTGAACGCATCAAGGTAAGTCCACAAATTCGAGCTGAATATAAGCAATTAGGTTTTACGAATATTCCAGAAACGCTTCCAGCAAAGGTTCGTGTTTTCATTGCGGAAAAACGACGTATTCAAGTCGGTGATAAGGTTGCCGGTCGTCACGGTAATAAGGGGATCATTTCGTGCATTTTACCACGACAAGATATGCCTTATTTGCCCGACGGAAGAGCAGTTGATATGGTTCTTAACCCATTAGGTGTTCCTTCGCGCATGAACGTTGGTCAGGTCTTCGAGTGTTTATTAGGGCTGGCCGGCAGTTATTTGAATCAGGAATTTCGCATCACGCCATTTGATGAAATTTTCGGTGCGGAAGCATCGCGAAGTATTGTTTTCCTAAAACTTTACCAAGCGCGCTTAAAAACACAGAAAAAATGGCTATTCCAACCAAACTTTCCAGGGAAAACGCGCGTCTTTGACGGACGCACAGGCGAATGCTTCGATCAGTTTGTAACTGTTGGTTGCGCCTATATGTTAAAACTTGTCCACCTTGTTGATGAAAAAATTCATGCTCGTACAACAGGACCGTACACAATGGTAATGGAACAGCCAGTTAGTGGGCGCTCGAAAGGAGGAGGTCAACGTCTCGGGGAGATGGAGGTGTGGGCTCTCGAAGCTTATGGAGCGGCTTACGTATTACAGGAGATGTTAACAATCAAGTCCGATGACTTTGAAGGACGAACAACTGTGATTGAAACAATCCTTGATCCTATTTGGACCATTAACGAAAGACGTGTGATCCCAGAGCACCTCCCACACGAAGAGCTCGAACAATTAAAACGTCCCGAATTGCGCACAGCGGTCGAAAATGCCGTGTGGGCGAAAGATTTCCGATACAAGTCCGGTTTAAAATTCGGTTTGGGCACATCGGACGCATTTCGCGTCCTACTGCGAGAACTACAATCGTTATGTTTAGATGTTGGTGTCTACGCCTTAAGTGCACCTATACCGAAAGACGGGCAAGAGTATCAGCTAGGACCAAAACGACCTTACAAAGAATTTGATAAGAATGAGGCAGAATTGCCAATTACAAAAGAGGAGATTCGATTATGCGACCCGTGTAACGCCGAATACTATCGCCAATACGCTCGTCAATATAAAAGTCAGTTTGGTTTTGATTTCTAAACTATACGCAGGGCGCTTCGGCGCTCGGCCGTATATCCATTTGGAGGCTCATAATGGTGTTTTCATATTTTAAACAACGGGAGTTGCGCATCAAAGAACGATTTCACCAAAACCAACGAATCCTTTTTGAATCTTTGGTTTTAGGGATCGCCTCGCCCGAACAAATTCGCCGATGGGCCCAACGCAAACTACCGAACGGGTCAGTCGTCGGTGAAGTATTATTCGCAAAAACCGTTGACTATAAAACGCTGAAGCCTTTGCGTGACGGTCTATTTTGCGAACGGATTTTCGGTCCAATTAAAGATTTCCACTGTGCTTGCGGTAAACGACAACCGAACGACGATGTCAGTTTTTGCCCCGACTGCGAAGTCGAATATTACCCCGCAACAATTCGACGCCACCGTCTCGGCTATATCGAGCTGTTCTCAGGCTCAGTACATATCTGGTATTTTAAAGGCCGCCCAAACTATCTTTCGATCTTCTTAAACAAAAAACGAAAATCGTTAGAATCCTTAATTTATTGTACAAACGTCTTAGTGAACGCCCATTCGCTGGGACTGGTACCAAAACGTATTCATAGTAATACTGGGGAGGAGGTGCCGGCAAATCGTCTATACCAACCTGGACAGACGATTCCCGTACTCCCAAATTTTTGCTGCGATGTCTTCCGTCAACGAGATCTTTTCAATTACGTAGTTTCCGTGCCAGAACCTGGCGATCGTACCATCCGGGACTATTGTTCTGGGGAAAACTATGTTAATAAGCCCGACGTCAGCGCACCAAAAAACCTTGACGATAAATCCACAATCGGAATGAGCTTTCAGGAGCTACTTCGCGAATATGAACATGAGCGCGATGCCAAAGTTCAGCAAACACTCAATTCCCTCGGAGGCCAAGCGATCGCTAATCTTTTAGACCGCCTCAATCTCGACACCCTCAGTAAATTATTAGCAACCGAGATTCTCGAATTAAATCCCTTGATTCACGAGGTCGCTATTAAACCGATTCATTTGCCATCTGAGCAAAGAACGCTTCGCCGTGCTGTATTTAAACGCCTAGCCTACATTCGCCGCTTTAAACTGGTGCAAGCCTTTATTCGAACAAAACGAAAACCCGCTTGGATGGTGTTATCAGTCTTACCGGTCTTACCACCAACTATTCGACCGATTTCGGTAATGGAAAACGGAACACTGGTTTCGTCTGACCTCAACCGCCTTTACCAGCGATTATTAAACCGAAATAGTCGAATGAAACGTTCACGAGTTCTAGATACCGAAACGATCGGATTTCACCAACGTTTAGTCCAGGAGGCTGTTGATGCTGTATTAGAGAATGGGAAAGGGGGCAGCACCGCTGTGCTGAGTATGGATAATCGCCCCCTCAAATCGTTATCTGACCGATTGAAGGGGAAACGGGGCCGTTTTCGTTTCAATCTACTCGGGAAACGGGTAGATTATTCGGGCCGTTCCGTAATCGTTGTTGGCCCGAAAATGCGATTGCACGAATGTGGCTTACCTCGAGAAATGGCCCTTCAGCTTTTCTCACCTTTCCTGATTCGTCGACTTTTAGAAGAAGGCTATGTCGATAATTTTTTACGCGCAAAAGTTTACATTCAAATCGAGCACCCAATCATTTGGCCAACCCTATTAGAAATTATGGGTCAATACCCCATTCTTTTAAACCGAGCACCGACGTTACACCGTTTAGGGATCCAAGCTTTCCAACCGCGCCTTGTCTCAACGCAGGCAATTTTACTTCACCCTCTTGTTTGTAGTGCATTTAACGCCGATTTCGACGGAGACCAAATGGCAGTGCATATTCCATTATCGTTTCATGCTCGCGCCGAAGCCTGGAAACTACTCTGGTCCCGCAATAACCTTTTAGCTCCGGCAACCGGCGATCCAATTCTTGCGCCGAGCCAAGATATGATTTTGGGCTCGTACTATTTAACAACGAACGGACAATCCAATCAGCAAAAACGCCTGAAGCTGGCGCTACCGCCGGCCGAAACGCCCCAAGCGGGTCGCTCGGGATTCTACTTTAACGACTTTGATGATGCGATGAGAGCATTTTATCAAGACTTTATAAACGTAAGAACCCCTATTTGGCTACGATTGCCTTTGAGCCAAACAAGCCAAAATGCCGAGAAACCTTGCGAACCGGAAGAGCTACAAATTCACTCAGACGGGCTAGGTTTTGCTATTTTTACCGATATCCAACAACGCCGTCAATGGTCATTATCGACGAATGAACGGGACTTCTTAACAGCCTACGCGGCCATTCTGTCGCAATTTGTCCAAACGAGCGCCGGTCGGGTTTTAATCAATCAGCTTATGACAGGTCGAGAGATTATCGTCCCAGACCGCATCCATCAACGTATGGATGATATTTTGTCCGAGATTTTTGACAAAATTCGTGAAAGAGAGGAAGCGGCGGAACGCGAAGATCCGGCAGCCCTAGCGGAAACACCCGAAGTTGTACCACTAGCTGGTCTGCCAGGGGTCGAGCTTTTCTAAGCCCGTACCCGCTCGGCTGGGACGATTCGTCGCCTGTTTGAAAAGTATTTTGTATGAAAACACTGCCATTCTTTTTCAATCAATGCTTAGACAAGAAACGCTTGAAAAAACTGATTTTGTGGTCTTTAAGTTTCCAGGGTGAGTATAAAACACTTCAAATGATTGAAGATTTAAAAACCTTGGGATTTCAGTACGCGACATCGGCCGGCGTTTCATTGAGCATCGATGATTTAAGCATTCCACCTAAAAAACGCACCGAAGTCCTGGAATCAGAAGCTCTGATTTTACAAAGTGTCCAGGGCCGTGCACAAGGAAACCGCACAGCAATTGAAGAGATTCAAACCGTGGTCGACACGTGGCACCGTACTAGTGAGACGGTCAAAGACCATGTTATTGATTTTTTTGAAGCAACAAACGTCTTAAACCCCGTTTATATGATGGCCTTTTCAGGGGCTCGAGGAAACGTTTCGCAAGTTCGGCAACTTGTTGGAATGCGGGGCCTAATGGCCGACCCAAAAGGAGATATTATCGGTTATGCGATTCGAAGTAACTTCCGAGAAGGCTTAACCATCACGGAATATATGATTTCCGCCTACGGTGCCCGTAAAGGAGTTGTTGATACCGCCCTACGAACAGCAGACGCCGGTTATTTAACACGTCGACTAGTCGACGTTGCGCAACATATTATCGTTCAGCAAGGATCTTGTGGGACGGAAGAAGGTATACTGCTGCAACCTATCATTGACGGCGGGAAAGTCGTCTTAAAAGTACAAGATCGATTACTCGGTCGAGTTTTAGCGCGCGATTTATATATTGGTGGGAAGAAAGTTGCATCCAGAAACGACGCCATTGATCACGGCCTTGCTTACGACATTACTAACGCCCCTGCAGAGGACCCACCGAACCTGAATACAAAAAAGGGACTCGAGGTCTATGTGCGATCGCCTTTAACGTGTGAAGTAAGCTACGGCGTGTGCCAGCTGTGTTATGGATGGAGCTTTACCCAAAACCGCATGGTTCCAATTGGTGAAGCTGTCGGCGTTATGGCTGGGCAATCGATTGGTGAACCCGGGACGCAATTGACTATGCGAACATTCCACACCGGAGGGGTCTTTACCGGTGAAGTACAAGACGAATTCCGCGCACCGCACGGTGGGATTATTCATTACCCACGAGCGTTCCCAGGGGTTTTAGTTCGAACACCCTACGGTCAAATTGCTTTTCTCGTAAAAGAGGCGGGGACGCTCGTTATCCGCGACGCATCGAACAACAAAGAAACGGCCCTTGACGTACCTACACATACGGCTTTGTTCTTACGAGAAGGTGAGAAGGTGCGGGGAAATCAAATCTTAGCCCTGCCAGGAGGCATTGACGGGCAGGGCAACGATAAAGTGGAAACGCGAAAAATTGTCTTTTCAGAATTTGACGGAGAAGTCTTTTTCCAAAACGTGGCACAAAAAGTTATCCCCTTCCCTGAAAAGGTTTCTGAAAAACTGCGTCGATTAAAAGAGGAAGCGAAACGTCAACGTACAAATAGACGTCAATATGTGGGCGAACTGCGCGCGGAAAAATATCGAGTGAAGAAACACTATACGCTAACATCTCGGGTTGGTACGATGTGGATCTTAGCGGGACATAAACTCGATGCCATGAATAAAAACCTTTCTATTTTTCAAACTTCGGGGCAACTCGTGGATGCGGAGACGGTGGTAAGCCGGGACGCACTTCTCAGCCCGGTAGAAGGTTTTGTCGTCCGCACAAAGGTAGCCCAGCGGAAAAAGCAAAAACCGGTGCTATTACCGCCGGGCCCCCAGTACCAACTTGAGCAACATATAGACGAAAGCGCTCTTATCAAAACAATCAAGCCTCTCGAAATACCTTCGGCCGAGGACGCATATATCTATCAACCCCGAATTCATACTGCATTCGCAAAAGTGAATTTTGATGCCCTACAAAATAACTTTGCGGTTCGTAGCCAAGGGGGCGATATTTTAGTTATTCCAGATTATACAGAACAGGTCTGTGATCGAGAGACACGTCATCATCTTGACTACAATAACTACGGCAAAATGAGCCGATTAACGGCGACTCTTTACCCATGGGCAAAAAATCTAGGATGGCGGGGGAGCAAATTATATTCACATGCTCGAAACTTGTCGGTTTTCTATTACCAACCTGGGGATAAAGTACAAGAGTCGGGAGTATTTCTGTGGCAGCGGGCACTTTGTGCGGATGCTGGGCGTAAAAAGGGTCTCGTATTTTTAACACCGTATGCATTTCACCAAATCGGTAACAAAGGGGTCAGTGCGGAAACGGTAAACGCTGCATGGTCCGCATCACAGAGCAAAGCAACAAAACCAGTCGCGGCACCAAAACATTCGATCGCGTCCCAAACGCGTTGGTATAATGAAAACGAAATCTTCTACGTCCAGCCAAACCTCCAAGGCCAAAACCAGCCCCTTACCACAGCCAGGGCGGGTGTATATACGCTGACAACGTTTGAAGACACACTGTCAGCAGTTCGAAGTGCCCCAACCATCAAACAAAAAGAACTAAAAAACCGCCTATGGAATCCGCGCGAGCGGGCTAAAGAGATCATGGATCGTCAAGTCAGTGCCCAATTCCCATTCGGCGAAAAATCGCAAACCTTCCCGAGCACGGTCATTGAACAGACACCTGGATGGCTATACTTGCCAACGAGTCCTTCATCTTTTGTAACTCCCTCAAAGAGCCCAACACAATTCCCCGGACAAACAATAGCGCCTAACCCGGTTTTAATGCCAATGGAGTGTTGCGACGTTACAACGTCGCATCACCAAACGTACACAAGCCTGTATCAAAAGATTATGGGCACGGCTACTGAATGGGCGAGAGAGGGTCAACAAACGACCCGACTGAACGATATTCGACTAGTCTCAATGTTACGCCATCCGCGTTTAACTCCGTTAGTCAAAGCGAAAACGGGTAAGATCAAACAGACGGCGGAGCGATTCGTCATAATTTCGCACCCGAAAAGCCCGGCGTACTTTATTTTTGGGACAGACGCATCGCGCCTTATTAAAGAAACAGGCCGTTTAGCGCAGGGCCTATTTGGATATGTTTTTGACCCAATGCTCAGTTTGGTACAAAAACGCGTGCATCACGCACCGGCCGGTCGTTGTAAAGGCGAAAGATCGCATCTGTCGAGTTTTGGTCTTTTATATCAAACGATTACAGAATTTTCACTGGATCGTATTTCCCATACATTGAAAAGGTTAGAAAATAGATATAATTTCGAGCTGGGGCCAACGACGGCGTATGCGCCATTGGCCCAAGCCGTAGAGTTGCACAACCTATCGGAACAAACCAGTATCTACGCCGCCTTTCAAACACCTTACAGCGTCCGGATCGACAACCTACCAAAGGTTGCAGTGCAAAAATTCGCTACGCGTACGGTTTGGTCAAAACAAATTCCGAGCCGACTAGTACCAAATGAACACCCGCGTCGTTTAACGGTCGCGCCGCTCATTTTACCTAATCGCTCATATCTTGAGCAATCCGGCTTTATTTGCCGATTCTTAGTGCAATTTGAACCGAACCTCGAACAAAAAGAAAAATTAGGACACTGGAAACTCACATGGGTACCGCCATGGCATCAACCAGAAGACAAAATGACCGATGCGTCGATTACCGTTAGCTTTGTAAAACGTCCGCCGTTACGGACTAAAGAAGATGAGATTTTCCACCCACCCGGCACATGGCTCATGTATGGGGAGCCTTTTGTCCGCCGCCGTAAACGAATCCGCACACGGGGGGAAGTATATCGAACAGAAAGCAACGACTGTGTCGTGGTCGAAAAGGCCGATACTCAAACATTTGCCTTTTCGAAGCCGATGACGACATCTGCGGTTGCACTTGGCGACATTATTCGCTTCGGGGACGAAATCGAGCCAGGAGTCGGTATTCCGGCTACGGGCCAAGTGATCGGCTTGACGCCGACGACGATTACGGTGCGAAAAGGACAACCTATCTTGTTCTATAATTCTGGATCAATTCACGTCAAAAATTATCAGTGTATTCCACGAGGCCACCCGTTAGTTACCTTGAGCTATCAACGTTTGATCACTGGTGATATTGTTCAAGGGATTCCTAAAGTCGAACAACTGTTTGAAGGAACCCAAGCAAAAGATAAAGATACCGAAATTAAGCTATCACATCTATTGGTGACGAAATTCCGAACGTCGCTCGACCAAAACGTGCCGCCAAAAGAAGCCTACGACGAAAGTATACGAATGATTCAACAAAAAATCATTGAAAATATTCAAAAAGTATACTTATCTCAAGGAGTAAGCATTGCGGATATTCACTTTGAGGTTATTGTTCGTCGCATGACCGCGTGGGGCAAGATTCGCCATGCTGGCGATTCGGGCCTATTCCGACATGAAATCATGCCGATCCACCGTATCGAAAAAGTAAATGCCGGAATCGAGGGAGATAAGGCAATTTATGAACCGATCATTGTCGGTATCAGCGCCGCTGCCTCAAATGCAGAAAGTTTCTTGTCTGCTGCAAGTTTCCAAGAAACGTCACGCGTTCTCGCACGAGATGCAATCGAAGGAAAAACCGATTTTCTACGCGGCGTCAAAGAGCGTGTAATTCTCGGCGATCTGATTCCAGCTGGAACTGGATTCATCGAGCACGTTGCCTATATTGCGACACCAACACCACCTTTACACTCATTGTAAAGTGACCACGTCACCCCTTTCCCAGCTGGGAGAGGGTGGGCGAGTCGCATGCTCATAAAATAAAATTATAAGATAAATTCTTTTGAGGGCAGAAAGTCGAGATAATCTCGACTTTCTACACCTCGAAGAAAATTATGCACCAACCGATTCTTTCGCCGCGTACATGACTTCAATCGTAATGTTTTGAATGCCTTGTTCTTTCGCAAATTTTTCGGTGTTACGTTTAATCTTTCCTCGTACGAATCCAGGAACTTTTTGCAACTCTGCGAGACCGTCAGGTGCCCATTGGACGCCATTTGTTGTTGAGAGGGATTTTTCAATTACCTCTTTCGTGTCATGGCCACCGAAAATTTCTAATAAATGATCTTCCATGCCCAGGGTAAATGAATTATAGACAAGATCGGCAATTTGATTTGTCCCCTCATAACCAAGGAACGGTCGGAATCCTAATGGGAAATTCTGAATGTGTACAGGCGCTGAGATAACCCCGCACGGGATTTCAAGGCGTTTTCCAATATGACGCTCCATTTGTGTACCAAAGATCGCAGCAGGCTCGATACGTGCGATTAAATCACCGACTTGTGTGTGGTCGTCGGTGATCAGAATCTCATCACAATAGCCATGAACTTGCTCACGGAACCAGTCGCTCTCATTCTTACAGTACGTACCAGCACACGAAACCCGAATTCCCATTTCGCGGGATAGGATTTTCGTCATAGACGCAGCATGAGTCGCATCTCCGAAAACGACAACTTTCTTCCCAGTCAGGTTTTGACAATCGATCGAGCGCGAGAACCAACCGGCTTGCGATACAAACCGTGTCTGGTTATCGATATAGTCTTCTACCTCTTCCGGCGTTTTTAATTGAACGTCTTCATTAAAATAGTCGCGAGAACACGTACGAAGGTGCGCGAACACTTCACGAATAAATTGGGCCGTATCCACTAAGCCCATAGGAATCGTTGTTGTATACGGCATACCCCATTCTTCTTCTAAATAACGAGCCGTCATTAAACCAATTTCGCGGTATGGTACGATGTTTAACCAAGCATTGGGCACTTGTTGAATATCGTGAACACTCCCACCTTCAGGCAATACCACATTCACATCCACACCGAGCTCCTTAAACAATCGACGCAATTCCCGCGTATCGTGTTGGTTGTGGAAACCAAGTGTAAACATACCCAAGATATTCACGGATGGGCGCGTTGTCTTTGCAACTTGCCAAGCGGGGTTCTTTTTGGCCTTGTCTAAATAAAAGTGCACGACTTGTTCAAAAGTACGGTCAGCTGCTTGAAGTTCAGTTACTCGATAATGATTAACATCGGCTAAAAGCACATCCGCTTTGGAGTCCAAGAACGCGCGATTCACAAAGTTTTGCAGGTCTTCTTGTAAAATACTCGACGTACACGTTGGTGTAACCAAAATTAAATCCGGCACGTCTTCAGTATCTTTACGCGTGATATTGTCGACAACCTTTTCTTGTGAGCCACGTGCCAGCACATGGCGATCAACAATACTTGCTGTCATTGGGGTAAAGTCTCGTTC
>Ga0222712_10004636_pt1 | contig 14277 bp, 20 predicted proteins | sample C33_657DmetaG_FD_165043 | JGI IMG/M metagenome (GOLD analysis project Ga0222712, IMG submission 165043) | Estuarine water microbial communities from San Francisco Bay, California, United States - C33_657D | ecosystem: Environmental > Aquatic > Marine > Unclassified | place: USA: California... | reverse complement strand
CCCTGTTCGGTCTGGAGTATGCGAAGTATGGCGAAGAGCATAAGGAGATCTACGAAACGGAGACTTCCGAGCGCTCATTTGAAGAGGAAACCAAGCTGTCAGGCTTTACTGCTGCCCCCGTGAAGAACGAAGGTGCTGCAATTGCTTATGACAACGCGCAAGAAGCTTGGACTGCTCGTTATACGCACGAAACCATTGCATACGGCTTTTCAATCACTGAAGAAGCGATTGAAGATAACTTGTACGACAGCTTGTCTGCTCGTTACACAAAAGCCCTTGCACGGTCTATGGCGTACACCAAGCAGGTTAAAGCTGCTGCTGTATTGAATAACGGGTTTGCCGCTACTGTGACTTACGGTGATGGTCAGCCCCTGTTCTCAACAGCACATCCGCTGGTTTCTGGTGGTGTAAACAGCAACACGACCGCTACGGGCGTGGATCTTAACGAAACCTCGTTGGAAAATGCAGTGATTCAGATTGCTGCATGGACTGACGAACGTGGACTTTTGATTGCTGCTAAACCCCGCAAGCTTATTGTTCCTCCTGCTTTGATGTTTGTGGCAACCCGCCTGTTAGAAACCGAACTCCGTGTCGGTACTAACAACAACGACATCAACGCCCTGAAGAACAACGGTTCGATCCCCGAGGGTTACACGGTTAATCACTTCTTGACCGATACAAACGCTTGGTTCCTGACAACCGATGTTCCTAATGGCTTGAAGCATTTTGTACGTACACCGTTACAAAATTCAATGGATGGCGATTTCGACACGGGCAATGTTAGATATAAGGCTCGTGAAAGGTACTCGTTCGGGGTCTCGGATCCGTTAGGTATCTACGGTTCGTCCGGAGCCTAATACCAATAAAATCAAGTACTTAGCTTGGTTTGGAAGCCGCCGCAAGGCGGCTTTTTCTTTGTTTGTTGACATTATTGGTTCCTTGCGGTACATTACGGTTATGGCTTTGTAACGGAGGGAACATGGAACAAGTCATTTACAAAATTATCAACGTGGTCAACAACAAGTTTTATATAGGTAGTACAACAAACAAAAAAGTGCGTTTTAGGCAGCATCGTAAACTGCTTCGGGGTAACAGACACCACTGCAAACATTTGCAAGCGGCGTGGAATAAATACGGCGAAGATAAGTTTGAGTTTGTTACCGTAGAGAACGTACCCCATGACAAAGAGCTTTGGGTCGTAGAGGACGAATGGCTGTCAAAAAATGTCGGTCAAGCGCACTGTTATAACAGTGGGTATGCAGCAGTAGCCCCGTGGCGCGGTGTATACGGTAGCAATCATCCTAAATTTGGAGTGCCTCAAACAGAAAAGCAAAAAGAAAAAATTTCTACAACTTTGAAAGAGTTTTATGCTGCGGATTATTTTAATCACCCTCGTGTTGGTAAGAAACACACAGAAGAAGCGCGGCTAAAGATTAGGCAGAATAGAACCCCTACCGCAGGGGAAAATCACTATCGCTACGGTAAAACGTTATCCGACGAAACAAAAGCAAAGATTGGTGCGACGCAACGCGGCAAATCAAGAGCAGAAGGGCGTAAAGTTTCAGAAGAGGGGCGCTTAAAGATTCGCGCAAACATCGAAGCAGGTCGTAGTCATATGCACTGGCTAGGGCGTAAACATACTGAGGAATCGAGGGAAAAAATGAGCAAAACTGTGTTTGCAATGCCTGACGGGATTCTATTTCCAAGTCTTACAGTCGCACTTAAGTATTATGGGATGACAATGCCGACCCTTCGTAGGGCTTTAATATCCGGCAAACCCCTATCAAAAGGTCGTTTAGCGGGGTATAGTTTTAAGTATGGCGGGGTCGATTCAAAACCTACTGAAAACGATTTAGCGTTGATTCGCGCAAAGCTTATTGACACACCCCAAATAACCTGATATAAACCATTTATCTGGGAAACCAGCTTGCTAAACTGTCCCAGCAGACGATGCACCGATTAGCAAGCGACTTGTGCATAAGGAATTATCATGGGAATTAGTACATTTGACGGTCCAGTGAGATCGCTGGGTGGTATTTATCAGCAAGGTCCGTCTACTATCGTAGAAATTACAGCCGACACCACACTTAACCCCGTATCGCACGGCGGCAGAATTATCTCTGTAGGTGGTGCACTTGCAGCAAACGTAACCCTTACTTTGCCTTCCATTAATACTTCGGCTAACGCTGCATCTTCTGGCCCCGGTAACGATCCTAACACCTCCAATAACGAGGGTGTGATTTACACCATTTGGGTGCCGACGACAATCACAACTTCGTCGCTTAAAATTGGCACAGACGGCACGGATAAGTATGTTGGTTATGTACTGTCAATTGACAGTGACACAACCGATGCAACCCGTGGATTTGGTGCTGGCGCAAGTAACGACTTTATCAACTTCAATGGCACAACCACTGGTGGCGTTGCAGGGACATGGGTTCAAATCTTTGCAATTGCTGCAAACAAGTACATGGTCACTGGCGTTGCAGTAGGCTCTGGCACGGTTGCTACACCCTTCGCTGATTCCTGATAGGAGCGCATCATGGCGATGCAAACCGACGTACTAGCGTCGCATGTAGAGGCGACAGGCACTATGGTGTCCGGGCGGGTTAGGGTTAAAGGGTATCAGTGCCTCTCCGGGGGTACTGCTGGCGATATTATTTTGCGTGATGGTGGAGCAAGCGGTACGATTCGTTTGCAGTTTAATATCCCTGCCAATACCAACAACCCTTTTGCGAATTTGATCCCCGGCGAAGGCATTCTGTTTTACACAGATGTGCATGTCACATTGCCAACCGCTGCAAAAATCACGGTGTTCTATGGCTAAGTCTCCTGCATGGCAGCGCAAAGAAGGTAAATCTGAAAAAGGCGGACTCAACGCCAAAGGCAGAGCTTCATATAACGCAGCGAATCCGGGGAAACCCGGACTCAAACCCCCCGCACCAAACCCAAAAACCGAGAAAGATGCTAACCGGCGTAAGTCTTTTTGCGCACGGTCCGCAGGTCAAATGAAACAATTTCCAGAAGCAGCTAAAGACCCCAATAGTAGACTTAGGAAAGCGAGAAAAGCATGGAATTGCTAACCGAGCAATGGCTTCCTGTACTAGGCTACGAAGGGCGGTATGAGGTTAGTAGTCACGGGCGCATACGGTCGTTACCTAGATACCGCCGAGGTAAAGCTGGGGCGTTAGTTCCCGTTGTGGGCCGAATTATGGCTTTAAACATAAAAAAACCAAAAAATAAAGGGCGCACATTGCCGTATGCTGAAGTAAAGTTACGTGACGGTTCGCCTAGATATGTGGTTTGTAAATCATATCTTGTGCATCGTTTAGTAGCGCAAGCGTTTGTTGGGGAGCTGTTTGAAGGGTGTCATGTAAACCATATAGATGGTAACCACACCAATAACCACTTTACAAACTTACAAATTCTTAGTGCTAAAGAGCATGGTTTATTACACCCGTGTATTTCTAACCCAGACCGTAACGTAAATATGCAAAATGCAGCGCAAGCAAAATTGCGAGCTATGCGGGAAGCCGGAGAAATTATTGGGCGGGTTAAGGTTAAGGCGGAGCAATGCTAAATGGACCCGATTATCCTTTGGAACCTAATCACTTCAATCTTAGTAGGGCTGGTGATGTTTATGCTCAAAAACTCCCATGAGGAACAGCAGCGCATCCAGATCCTACTGAATAAAACTCGGGAGGAAATTGCCCGTGATCACATTACTCGTGCAGAAGTTCGTGCAGACCTTGAAAAAATTATGGAACGCTTTGACGCAGGCTTTGAAAGGCTTGAGTCTAAGATTGACGCGCTTGCTAAGAAGGGGTAAAGATGCCAGCAGTCAGTGAGAAGCAAAGAAGGTTTATGGAAGCTGTAGCGCATAACCCAAAGTTTGCAAAAAAAGTTGATGTCCCTCAATCCGTTGGTAAGGAGTTTACTGGTATGAAAAAGATGAACATGGGCGGCATGGCCGCAAGCAAAATGGGCGCTGTTAAGACTGCTGCCCCTAGTCGTGATGGTGTTGCTTCCAAGGGTAAAACCAAAGGCACCCAGATCAAAATGGCTGGTAGCGGCATGAAGAGCGGTGGCAAGGTCAAGAAAATGGCCTACGGCGGCAAGACTTGCTAGTATGATGGCATCTCGCGGGATGGGGGCGATCTCGCCCTCAAAAATGCCCACTGCCAAGCGTAAAGCTCGGCGGGATGATACTGACTTTGAGCAGTATGCTGAAGGTGGCAAAGTTAATGCAGCGGGTAATTACACCAAACCTGGGTTACGCAAAAAGATCGTATCTCAAGTTAAAGCTGCTGCAACGCATGGCACAGGCGCAGGGCAGTGGTCCGCAAGAAAAGCACAGCTAGTAGCTAAGAAATACAAAGAAGCTGGCGGGGGCTACCGTGATTGATTTTATCCAAAAACAGCTCGATGCGTCAGAAAGACTATTTCACATGATGGTCGAAGACAACAAGATGCGTACCCAAAGTATGCAGATGTGGGTCAACATGAACGAGAGTTTTCAAAAGAAACTTATCGAGCGGGATGAAGAGATTGCAAGATTAAAGGCAAAAATATCTCAGTATGAGATAGGTGAAAAACTTTGAAGGCTCCACAGCAGTGGCTGAAGGATTGGGGGGACCAGAAATGGCGAACCAAAAGTGGTAAACCGTCTAGCAAAACTGGCGAGCGATACCTCCCGTCGGCGGCAATTAATGCACTATCACCTGCTGAATACGCAGCAACCACAAGGGCAAAACGAGCAGGTAAAAAAGCGGGTAAACAATTTGTGGCGCAGCCCAAAGGAATTGCCGCAAAGACTGCGAGATTTAGATGACCACTAGCGGCTCAACCGATTTTAATCTTGAGTTCACCGACATCGCTGAAGAAGCGTTTGAACGGGCTGGGCGTGAGATGCGCTCAGGCTATGACTTGCGTACGGCTCGTCGGTCTATGAACCTCTTGACAATTGAGTGGGCCAATCGTGGCATCAATATGTGGACTATTGAGCAAGGCTCAGTAAATTTAGTGCAAGGCACTGCTACATACAACTTGCCTGACGACACCATTGACCTGCTTGAACATGTTCTTCGCACGGGAGCTGGAAATTCTTCAACGCAAGCTGACCTTACACTTACCCGGATTAGTGTCTCCACCTACGCCACAATCCCAAACAAACTTTCTCAAGCACGACCGATACAGATTTACATCAGCCGCAACTCCGGTGCTACATACCCCGCAACCAGCAATTACTCCCCCGGCGCACAAGCAAACCCACAGATTACAGTCTGGCCTGTCCCTGACCAAGGCACCCAAGGCTCTCCGTATTATCAAGTAATTTACTGGCGTATGCGCCGCATTCAGAATGCGGGAGATGGTATTCAGACTCCTGATATGCCGTTTAGGTTTCTCCCCTGTATCACAGCAGGGTTGGCGTATTACATCGCTCAAAAGATCCCTGAAGGCACACCTCGTATTGATATGTTAAAAGCTGCTTATGAAGAGCAGTGGGCTTATGCTGCTGGCGAAGATCGTGAAAAGGCGGCTGTACGTTTTGTTCCTCGCCGTATGTATTTGGGGAACACTGGGAGCTTCTGATGCCCAATCAGTTTGCATCAGGTAAATATGCAATCGCTCAGTGCGATAGGTGTAACTTTAGGTATAAACTAAAGCAGTTAAAATCTCTTGTCATTAAGACTAAAAACGTTAATATTTTAGTCTGCCCTGAGTGCTGGGAACCCGATCAGCCGCAGCTTCAACTTGGTATGTACCCTGTATATGATCCACAGGCTATTCGTAATCCTCGCGTTGATTCAAATTCCTACAGACAAGCAGGTATAAATGGGCTTCGTGTTGAGCCAGTAAACAATGATTCTAGTCAAGATGAGCTTGGTACGATTACAATGGGAAGTCGTATTATTCAATGGGGTTGGAATCCTGTTGGTGGGGCAAGATGGTTTGATACGGGCTTAACACCTAATGATTTAATTGGTGTGGGTTCTGTTAATTCAGTCACAGTTTCTTAGGAGTTTATGATGGACAAAGCAGATCTTAAACAAGATAAAAAAATGATTGCTAGTGCAGTGCACAAGCATGAACGCGCTAAACACAAAGGTCAACCCATGACCAAGCTTAAAAAAGGCGGTCCGACGTCTGAAATGATGAAGACTATGGGGCGTAATATGGCACGGGTGCGTAATCAAGGGAGCAGATAATGGCTTCATATAGCATGAAAAAAGGCGGTAAAGAAGTTGGCCCTGCGTCAACCTACGCCGAGCCGCACACGATGAAGGGTAAAAAACTACGTGCTGAAGAAAATCCCGGATCAGGGCCAGACCAAAGCAATGTAGAAACTTTGTGTATGAGTGTCGGTGCATACACTAATAAGTTGGAGAAGCCGACTAAAACAGACGGTATTAAGATGCGCGGCACTGGGGCTGCTACTAAAGGCATAATGAGTCGAGGGCCGATGGCGTGAATTATACGGAGTTAAAAAAGGCTATCCGAGGGTATGTAGAGAACGATTTTCCTACTATTACGTTTACTGATTCAGTAACAACGTGGACCTCGGATGACCAGCTTGCAACATTTGTTAAGCAGGCTGAGCAGCGCATTTATAACTCCATGCAGTTTCCGTCAATACGTAAAAACATGACGGGCGTTACTGCTATAAATAACAGATACCTTGAATGTCCCCCTGATTTTTTATCGCCTTATAGTCTTGCTGTTATTGACGCAAACGGTCGGTATTATTATTTGCTTAACAAAGATGTTAATTTTATCCGCGAAGCCTATCCTGTCCCCACAGGTGCGGGTAACACAGGGCGACCAAGACATTACGCTATTTTTGGCCCTACTGTTGTTAACGACGTAATTACTAACGAGTTAAGTTTCATTCTTGGTCCCACACCCGATGCAATATACACAATGGAATTGCATTACTACTATTACCCAGAATCTATAGTAACTGCGGGTACGACTTGGCTTGGTGATAACTTTGATTCGGTATTGTTATATGGTGCTTTGCGTGAAGGTTATTTGTTTATTAAAGCCGGACAAGAACAAATTTCAGTTATTGATCAGAAATACGCAGAAGCCATAGTCCTTGCAAAACGTCTGGCAGATGGTTTAGAGCGTCAAGATGCCTACAGGTCTGGGCAGTACAGACAAGCGGTAACCTGATATGGCTATTTATCAAACCATGTGTACAAGCTTTAAGGCAGAAGTTGCCCAAGGGCTGCACAATTTTACGACAGGGACAGGCAATGTTTTCAAACTCGCTTTGTACGTCGCAACTGCCGATCTCGGTGCAGATACCACCGTCTACACATCGTCGGGTGAATCCAGTGGAACCAATTATTCCCCTGGGGGGATTGCACTCACAAACATCACGCCAACAACATCAGGGACAACCGGATATTGGTCATTCCAAAACGCTACGTTTTCAAACGTTACTCTTACGTGCGCGGGGGCTTTAATCTATAATTCTACAAATGGCAATCGCGCTGTTTGTGTTTTAAGTTTTGGTAGTACGATAACTAAAGTTGCTTCAAGCCTTGTAATTACCTTCCCCGCCAATGATGCTACTAACGCTGTTTTAAGGATCGCATAATGGAACTCAAAGCCAAAATCTCTGACACAACCGAAAGCGGTTTGATGATGAACTCTCAATCCAATGAAGGTCTCAAAGCCACGGGTAAGTTTTTGATTGAGTGTTACGACAAAGACGGCAAGCTAAAGTGGACTGATGAGTCTAAGAATCTTGTGGTGAATGTGGGCCTTCAATACATGGCAGGGACCGCTTTAGATGGTTCAACTGCAAGAATCACAAGCTGGTACTTGGGTTTATATGGTGCTGCATCCAGTAATAATCCTGCTGCTGGAGATACGATGTCTTCTCATGCAGGATGGACGGAAGTTACAGACTACACAGAAGCAACGCGTCCAGCGGCGACATTTGTAGCAGCAACAACGGCAAATCCTTCAGTGGTCACTAATTCAGCAAGCAAAGCTCAGTTTACAATGAATGCAACGGTAACTGTCGGAGGAGCTTTTCTGACAAGCAATAACACCAAAGGTGGTACGTCAGGCACCTTGTTTTCAGCAAAAGATTTTTCCTCGCCGGGGGATAGGAACGTAGTATCCGGTGACGTTGTTTTAGTAACGTATACCTTTAGCCTAGCGGGATAATGGCTTTTCTTCTTGCCGATCGGGTTCAAGAAACCACAACAACCACGGGCACGGGGACAATAACCCTTGCCGGTGCGGTTACGGGGTTTCAATCATTTGCTGCTATAGGTAACGGCAACACGACCTTTTACACCATAGCCGATCAGTCAGGGTCCAACTGGGAAGTAGGCATAGGCACTTATACCTCTTCGGGTACAACGCTATCCAGAGACACGATCTTAGCTTCCAGTAACTCTGGCAGTGCAGTGAACTTTGGTGCAGGGACTAAAAACGTCTTTGTGACTTATCCCGCAGAACGTGCTGCTTATGGATTAACGGCTGGGTCAAATATCACACTGACTCCAGGAAATGGAACTATTACGATTGCCGCAAGCAGTGGTGGCGGCGGTCTAACGTGGCAATCCGTCCAAACAGGCAACTTCACCGCAGTTTCAGGTAATGCTTATCCTGTCAACACAACCTCAGCGGCAATTACGGTGACGCTGCCTGCTAGTCCGAGCGCGGGTCAGCAAGTGCAGTTATTGGATTATGCAGGGACGTGGGCAACTAATATCGTCACTATTGCAAGAAACGGAAGCAACATAAACGGGGTTGCTTCAAATGTTTTTCTCATTACAAATCGTGGCGCAAGTACTTTGACCTATGTTGATTCAACACAGGGATGGGTTGGCTCTGATGCTTTTGCGGTGACTCAATTAGGGGCAATTCCTGTTGAATATCTTGTTGTTTCTGGTGGGGGCGGCGGTGGAAGTAACGCTGCTGGTGGCGGCGGAGCTGGCGGGTTGTTAACGGGTTCAACAAGTTTGCTTTCAGGAACATCAATCACCATCGGATCGGGTGGCGCTGGTGGAAGCAATCCAGGAAATCAAGGTACTAGTTCAAGTTTAGGTGCTATATCACCAACTGGCGGCGGGGCTGGCGGCGGTGGTTTTGCTGCTGGCGGTAATGGCGGCTCCGGTGGTGGTGCTGGTTTTGGGACGTTTGCTGGTGGAACAGCTGTTGCGGGGCAAGGAAATAATGGCGGAAGCACTACAAATACCGCTGCTCCTTACTATACTGGTGCTGGTGGCGGTGGCGCAGGATTTGCAGGGCAAAGTATAAATGCAACAGCAAACGGCGGGGCTGGCGGTGACGGTTTGCAATCGAGTATTACTGGAACTCTAACTTATTACGCAGGCGGCGGGGCTGGCGCAAACAAAGAAAGTACCGGCTCAACAGTAGCGGGTGGTCAGGGCGGCGGTGGAAATTCTCCAACATTTTCGGCTCCGGGCGCAGGTGGGACAAATTTAGGTGGCGGTGGCGGTGCGAGATGTAACTCTGCTCCCGGTACAACTGGCGCTAACGGTGGTTCCGGCGTAGTCATCATCGCTTACCCCAACACATATCCTGCACTTGCAAGTATTGGTGCAGGTCTGACTTACACACAACCCACACGCTCAGGCTATCGTGTATACCGCTTCACCCAAGGCACCGGAACAATCAGTTGGTAAGGAAAACATATGGCTCATTACGCACTTTTAGATAAGCACAATGTCGTTGTTCAAGTCATCGTCGGTAAAGATGAGAACGAAGGCATCTATGACTGGGAAGAGTTTTACGCTGCTGAAACAAGGCTAAGGTGTAAGCGCACGAGCTACAACACGCAAGGCGGTGTACACACAGGCGGCGGCACACCTTTTAGGAAGAACTACGCAGGCATTGGCTATACCTACGATGCACAGCGAGACGCATTTATCCCACCGCAACCCTATCCATCGTGGGTACTGAACGAAGACACCTGCCTCTGGGATGCGCCTGTGCCAATGCCAACAGACGGACAGATGTATGGCTGGGATGAGGCAACAACGAGCTGGGTGACGGGATAGGAATGTGTTTGGCATATCACCATTTGGCGGCGCACCACTTGGATCAACGGGAGGGGGTAGTCCGCCTATTACCGAAGGTTGGGGGTATAGCACATGGGGGTCAGGCGCGTGGGGTGGAGGTGCGACTTATGAAGTGGCAGTCGATGAAACTGCCACAGGCGCTGATGCAACGTCTTCGCTTATTGAATTTGCAGTATTGGTTTCTGAAACAGCGTCTGGTGCCGATGATATATCTTCCCTTGTTCAATTTGATTCGGCAGTTGCAGAAACAGCTACAGGAACAGATACAACATCAGGTGGTTTACAGTTTGGCGCAACGGTTACAGAAACTGCGACAGGAACAGATGATCCCTCATCACTTGTACAAGTTGAAGCGAGTGTTTCAGAAACATCCACAGGGACAGACAGTACAGAAGCCTTTATTAAATTCCTTACCTTGGTCACAGAAACGGGGTCAGGTTCAGACAGTATCAGCGCAACCCCTCAATACCCTTGTGATGTATCAGAAAGCGGGACAGGTTCAGATAATATTGGGGCGCAAAATGCTTTTGCGTCAACGGTTAATGAAACGGCTACAGGCACTGATGATGTTATGTCACAGAACGCCTACTCCTCAGCAGTTGATGAGTCAGCCACGGGTACGGATGATGTTGGATCGCAAAACGCCTACAACGCCGTTATCACAGAATCGGCAACAGGAACAGATCTTGACAGTGCGCTGGTTAAGTTTTTGGCAACGATTACAGAGTCAGCTACAGGTACAGATGTTGATAGCGCAGGGTTTAATTTTGAAGCAAGTATTACCGAATCAGCCACGGCAACAGATGTTATAGACGGCAGGAAACTCTGGGAGCTTATTGATGACTCAGAGACAGCAAACTGGCAAAATATCAACAGTAACCAAACGCCGGGATGGGGCATTATTAATACGACGCAAACTCCCAGTTGGTCATTGATTTCGACTTGAGGTGAATTATGACTGTTAACCGCACAACCCTTTTAGATCTTCCGCTTCCTGTTACAGGTACGGAGTCTGGTACTTGGGGCGATACAACAAACAATGGCTTGACGCAATACATGGATATTGCGATTGCGGGGATGTCAAACCTGACAAGTGCTAATTTTACGACCGGCGCTTTGACGATTGAAACAACCGAAGGTAATTCTTCTGCCACCAACATAACAGCCACTAGTGGTCAATACGCAGGTTTTAGGGTTACCTCACTCGCTCAAAATTCAACGATTACTGTAGGTAATACGGGTACTAACCCTGCTAGGTCATACAGACTTATCAATGCGGATGCGACGTATACGCTGACATTCAAAGCCACAGGCCAAACGGGTATCACACTTCAGCCCGGACAAACTGCGGTTGTTGCATTTAACGGCACGGACTATGTAATTGTTGGCATGGCTGGGGCCGGTACGGTTACCGACAACGCAGTCGTACGATTTGACGGTACTACGGGTAAGTTAGTGCAGAACTCCGTCGTCACGATTGCTGACACTACGGGTGATGTAGCGGGTGTTGGTGCATTGACGGCATCAGGTAACCTTACTCTCTCCGGCGGCACTGCTAACGGGGTTCTATACCTAAATGGGTCTAAGGTAGCGACGAGTGGCAGTGCGGTTACTTACAACGGCACGACATTTGCAACGTCTGCTGATGCTTCCGTTAACGGCCTCACCGTAGGCCGTGGCGCTGGTGCTGTGTCCACCAACACTGCGGTGGGTGCGAGTGCTTTGGCGGCGAATACGAGTGGAGCGAATAACACTGCGTTAGGCTATTTAGCCTTGCAAACCGTTACATCGGGGCCAAGAAATACAGCGATTGGGCGTAACGCTCTTAATCTTTTGGCAACTAACGGTGATAACACCGCCGTGGGTCATGCTTCATTAGAAAACAATACGGGTGGCAACAATACCGCCGTAGGCACTCAATCGCTTGCCTCCAACACCACCGCCTCCAACAACACGGCTGTTGGGTATCAGGCTGGATATAGCAACACGACTGGCACGTTGAACGTAGCCATCGGCGACTCTGCGTTGCGCGGCAATACCACAGCAAACAATAACTCTGCTGTTGGTGCTTATGCTTTGTATGCCAATACGACTGGCACTCAAAACACAGCTTTGGGTCAAGCCGCATTGCAGAACAACACCACCGCCTCAAACAACACTGCCGTTGGTTTTCTGGCGGGGTATAGCAATACAACGGGTGCAAATAATGCGTACTTTGGCAAAAGTGCCGGATACACAAATAACGGCGGTTCCAACAACGTTGGCGTAGGCACTGACTCTACAAACGGTAGTGGGGACAACAACACTGGCGTTGGCGCATCTTCCTTAAACTTAAACACTACTGGCGCTAGAAACTCTGCTTTGGGTCAAGGTTCGTTGCAATCCAACACCACAGGCAACTACAACGTGGCAGTTGGTATGCAAACACTGCTATCAAACACCACCGCCTCCAACAACACTGCTGTGGGTTATCAGGCTGGTTATGCAGTTACAACAGGTACATATAACGCAATCTTTGGTGCTGGCGCAGGGAAAACAGTAACTAGTAATGGAAACTTAACCATTATTGGTGGCGCGGCAGGTGAATTGGTAACAGGGGCAAACAACACATTTGTTGGTGCATTTGCTGGTGGCTATATTACTTCTGGTGCTAAAAACACAATCATTGGTACTTACAACGGCAACCAAGGTGGCCTCGACATCCGCACTGCCAGCAACTACATCGTCCTCAGTGATGGGGATGGGAATCCACGTCAATATTTTGACAATAATGGTTATGGTTATGTAAACGGCAGCGCAAGTGCGTTAGGTATTGGTTCGCAACGTTTCAATTTGCAAACAAGTACTTCAGGCGAATCTGCTTTACTGGCTACTTCTGTAAGTGGAAATAACGCTGCTGCCGCAATCATTCTTGCCGCATCAACAACAGGATTCACAGCAAACATTGTTGATATTCGTACTGGAATGGCATCAGGTGCTGGATACAACGCTATTTCTTATAAATCAGATACCAGTGTCACAAGGTTTAATGTTTCAGGAAACGGAGATGTCACCAACACCAACAACAGTTATGGTGCTATCTCCGATGCCAAACTGAAGGAAAACATTGCTGATGCAACGCCAAAATTGGCAGACCTGATGCAAGTCAAAGTTCGCAAATACAACTTGATTGGAGAAACGAAAAAACACATTGGCGTTGTTGCTCAAGAGTTAGAAAACGTTTTCCCTGCAATGATTGAGGAAACACCAGATAAAGACATAGAAGGCAACGACCTTGGCACGACAACAAAATCTGTCAAGTACAGCGTTTTTGTTCCAATTCTCATCAAAGCGCTGCAAGAACTCAAAGCAGAATTTGACGCATACAAAGCAACCAACCCCTGAAAGGAAACTGAACATGACCACATTCACCACCACCATCACTCGGATGTACACCCTTCCTACTCCTGAGCCTGACTACGTTGTGAACGTACTTTGGGAAGTACAAGGGGTAGACGGTCAATATACAGCTTCCATTGGCGGCAATACGACATTCAACTCTGCTGACCAGCAAGGGCCAATTACTCCCTACGATCAACTCACCGCAGAGATTGTCCTTGGCTGGATTCCACAAAACCAGATTGACAGCGCACAGGCCTGTGTGCAGGGACAGATCAATTCTTTAATCAACCCTCCTGTTTCCCCGCAAAACACTCCGCTTCCTTGGAACCAATCATGATTAAATTAGAGCTTACGCTGGATGAAGTTAATGCAGTGATGGGCGCACTAGGAAACATGCCGTATGTCCAAGTAGTTGCACTGGTTGATAAGATCAAATCTCAGGCGGTTCCTCAGTTGCCTGCTCCCAAAGAAGATGTTTGATCTACTCTCAGGCGGTCTTTTAGGCTCTATCTTTGGTGGCTTGTTCAGGCTTGCACCGGAAGTGCTGAAGTTCTTAGATAAGAAGAATGAACGCGCTCACGAGTTGAATATGTTCCGCTTACAAACGGATCTGGAAAAACTCAGGGGAGAGTTTCGCGTTGAAGAGAAATACGTTGACTATAGCATCACCCAATTAGACGCAATCAAAGAGGCTTTCCGTGAGCAATCAGAAACTGCAAAATCCGCCGGATGGTTCGTATCTGCAATCTCGGCACTTGTTCGTCCGGGGATTACATGGTGCTTGTTCGGTATGTATGCAGCCGTTAAAGCTTGCGCTATCTATATG
>Ga0222712_10004634_pt1 | contig 14282 bp, 9 predicted proteins | sample C33_657DmetaG_FD_165043 | JGI IMG/M metagenome (GOLD analysis project Ga0222712, IMG submission 165043) | Estuarine water microbial communities from San Francisco Bay, California, United States - C33_657D | ecosystem: Environmental > Aquatic > Marine > Unclassified | place: USA: California... | reverse complement strand
GTGGGTTCCTGAATTGAGATCTGTACCCTCAAACCTAATCCATGAGCCTTGGAAAATGAGTTTAATGGAACAAACGCTCTACAATACAATCATTGGTAAGGACTACCCTGCCCCCATTGTAGATATAGAACGAACTAGAAAACTCGCTAGTGAAAAAGTTTGGGGACTTAAAAAAACAAGTAAGGTTAAAACGGAAGCTCAACGTATTTTAAAGAAACACGTGAATGGCTAATATGTTTTTATGCAAATAGTTTTTCGATATACTAACTTTTGTTCGCATCTATGTTCATATTAAATTAACGCAGGGGTAACAATTACATCATAGTTTCATAATGTTTTAGTAATCTGTCAAATACATTATTGGCAATACTATTAAAGAACTTTGCAGTTCATTAATAAATTGTTATGAGTACCTCTAAAAACTTGATACAAAAAGGGTTTAGCCTGTTTATCTTCCTTTTATTTTTAAATTCATTTGCCTTTTCTCAAGGTCTTAAAGTACGCGTGTTAGATGCAGTTTCAGGCGAACCTTTAGTAGGAGCAACAGTTGTTTTTAATAAGCAAACTAATTATATCAAATTAGATGGTACTTCTATTTTTAAAAATGGGTCAATTGGTGAAAACACCCTTACAGTATCATTTACAGGATATAAAAGTGAAACCAAGCAGGTTCAATTGGCAAAAGCAACGGATGCTAAAACCATTGAAATATTACTACATCCTACAAGTAATGCGCTAGCATCTGTAACCGTTAGTTCTAATGGCAACAGAGACAATGATAAGTTGATTAGAAGGTTAGAAAAAGTTTCAGATCCTATTATCAATGTATTGTCTGCTAAAAACATTCAATTGTTACCAGATATTACTGTAGCCAATGCTTTACAAAGAGTAAGTGGCGTTACTATTGAAAAGAGTGGTTCAGGCGAAGCGAGATATCCAATTATTAGAGGGATGGAAAAAAGATATATTAATACATTAGTGAATGGTATTAAAATTCCTAGCCCAGATAATAAAAACCGATTTATTCCTTTAGATTTATTTCCTTCCGAATTACTTGAAAGGTTAGAGGTTGGAAAAAGTTTAACACCAAGCATGGAAGGTGATGCTATAGGAGGCACAATTAATTTAGTAATGAAAGATGCGCCAGAAAAATTATTGCTTCAAGCTAATATGGCAACTGGTTTTAATACGTCTTTCCCTGATCAAACTTTTAGCAAGTTTGATAAATCTACTATGAACTTGCAATCACCTGCACAAATTAAGGGCAGTACATATGTTGCAACACTAGCAGATTTACCGGTTACCCATTTAAATTATACAGAAAAATCGAAACCAGTAAATACGACAATGGGTTTATCTGTTGGTAACAGATTTGGTAAAAACAAACAATACGGATTTGTAGTTTCTGGTAGCTTTCAAAACATTTTTCGTGGTACTACATCAAACTTCTTTTTACCCAATTCACAACCTGGTTTAAACAATATTCCATTATTTTCTGATTTACAATTAAGAAAATATTCTGTTCAAAGCCAACGTAAAGGCGTTAATGCAAAATTTGATTACAAAATCAATAAAAATAACAAAATATCTATTTTCAATACTTTTGTAAGATTAGATGATTATCAAACTAGACTTATCTGGGATACAGTAGCCCTAAATTCACTGATCAATCAAACCAATAGAAGTCAGTGGATTTATCAGTCTATAAATAGTACCACTTTACAAGGAGAACATAAACTAAATACGACTTCAAAATTTGATTGGTCTTTAGTAAACTCAGTAGCAAAAAGTCATACGCCTGATCAATCTACATTTGGTCATGAGTATCCAATTATTCCTACAAGTTTAACCATAGATAAGTTACAATCTATGACAAGAATTTGGACCAATAATACCGATAAGGATCAATCAGCGTATTTAAATTTTACAAAATATACAAAGCTGTTTAATAGTGATTTAGAATTAAAAATAGGCGGAATGTATAGAGATAAAAATAGAGAAAACTATTACATCTCTTATTCATTATCTCCTGTATTGGGTGCTGCCTATACTAACATTAATGCTGCTCAGTTTATATTTAATCCTGCTAGTAATGGAACGCCAACATTAAATGGTAACAACTATACTTTTGCAGAAAAAATCTCTGCTGGTTATGTACAAGGGAAAATTAATTTCTCTAATCGTATAGAATTATTAGGCGGTGTTAGAGCTGAAAACACAAACCAACACTATGAGACATTGCTAACAAAAGATGTTCAAGCAAAGTCTGGAGATATCAAATACACTGACTTACTGCCAAGTGCTCAATTAAAATATGCAATATCGGAAAATCAAAATTTACGTTTTGCTTATTATAGAGCTATCGCCAGACCAGGATTTTCTGAATTGATTCCTGATGGTGCTGATGGAGAATTCTTTAAAGAAGTGGGTGATCCAATCAATTTAAAACATACGATTGCTGACAATTTAGACATTCGTTATGAATTGTACAGCAAAGGTTCTGATCAATTATTAATAGGTGGGTTTTACAAAGACATTCAAAACCCTATTGAAATTTCGGCAGTAAAACCACAAAATATCAATAGTTTGTATTTACAGCCAGTAAATATTGGAAAAGCAACAAACTATGGTATTGAAATTGTGGCTACTAAATTTGTTGGTTCATTTGGTATTTCAGCAAACTACACATACACTAAGTCAAGTATTACCAATGATAATTTGATTTATTCTAGTAGAAATACAGCTGGTCAAATTGTTTCAAGTCGTGTTTCTGAAACTAGACCATTACAAGGTCAAGCAAATAATATTGGGAATGTATCATTCATTTATAAAAATCCAAAAATTGGATTTGATTTTCAAACAGCCGTGGTATATACCGGGGAGCGTATTAGTTTCATTAGCCCATATGCAGGCTTAAACTATTGGCAATCTCCAACAACACAATTGGATATTTCATTTGAAAAGAAAATTGGCAAGCACTTTTCTTTCTATGGTAAAATTAATAATCTAACAGATGCTCCATTGGAGTTGTCATTACATCAATCTTATAATGCCTATATGGCAGGTAGTGGATCAAGGTCTTTGGCTTTACAGTCTGACCCAGCAAGTAGAATAATTATTCAAAAAGATTACTATAGAACAACCTATTTATTTGGAATCCGCTTTAAACTTTAATATACCCTTCAACTTATAACTATGAATAAAAAGTTTACATATTTAATTGCTATTTTAATAGTAGGAATGGTTTCTTGTAAAAAAACAGAAGAAACCAAAGATTTATGGAAAGCTGTTATTACACCAGCTTCACCAATAAGTGAATCAGCTCCACTATCTGGTACCTTAAAAGGTACCATGCTAGCTGGTAAAACCTACACTGTTGTTGGAGATATTTTTGTTAATTCCGGAGATACTTTAATTATAGAACCTGGTGTTACTGTTAATTTTACTGGTACTGCTGGTGTTCCAGTGGGTATTGGTGTTAAAGGAGTGCTACTTTCATTAGGTACTAAAGAAGCACCTATTAATTTAACTTACCTAGGGGTAACAAGAACGGATCAATTAGGTGCTAACCCTGATACAGACCCTGCTTTAAAAGGCAAATGGACAGGCATTACTGGAGCAACCACTTGTCCATTAATTGTGATCAAATGGACACATATAGATTTTGGTGGTGCTGCAATGAGCTCCGCTATGAAAAGTTTTACTGGGGCATCAAGCCCATATTCTGTATACTTTGCCAATCCTGATGGCAGCTTTATTTTAGAAGATTCTTGGCTTTATGGAAGTGTCGATGATCCATTTAGAATTAATGGCGGTAAGATTCATGTGATGCGTAATACTTTTGAAAAATGTGGTTATACCGGTGGTGAAGCAATGAATTCTAAAGCAGGAACTATTGGAGACTTTGCTTATAATTTATGTATTGGTATGGCAACCAATGGACCAAAGATTTCAAATATCAATGTGGCAGTTGGTAAGCCTGGTTCTAATGTGCGTATATATAACAATACTATTATTAACTGTGGTTACAGAAGATCTGCAGCAGGAAGAGGTGGTTCTATCAATTTTGAAGAAGGCGCTGGAGGTATGGCATACAACAATTTAATAGTGAATTGTAAATTTGGTTTACGTATTGTAAATAACCCAATTGCGGATACTGCAAATATTAAATACGGTTACAACTACTACTATGCAGATTCTGTTTCGGTGGCTAGCCAATTTATTCCTTCATTATTGGTTAGTACTGCAATTAGTCAACCTAAAGAAACGGATATTCCTAAACCATCTACTTATTTACCTGCTGGTTGGAAAGTAGGGGATGCCTATACTGCTCCAGCATCTGTGGTAGGTGCTAATAATCCATTATTTATTAATGCGCCCGTTCCTTTGCCTGCTGGTTTAATGCTTCGTGATATTGCTGTAGTTGGGAACTATAACTTTGCTTTAAAACCTAACTCACCTTGTATTGGTGCTGGATTTACTGGTTTTTCTGCAAGAGCAGATGTAATTCAAGATATAAGAATCGGTGCAACTGAAATTACTCCTCCAGGCAAAGATATTGGCTGTTATCAAAGCAATGGTAGAGGAAATCAACACTAATTAATATTCAAAATCATTATAAAAGGTGTCAATAGTATAAAGCTTTTGACACCTTTTTAATATCTAGAAAATATGTCAAAATCTTTATTATTACTAACTATTACCGGCACTTATTTATGGTATAAGCCAAAAATGATAAAAAAGAATAGATAATGAATTGGAAAATAAATACTACTAAGTATATTATTGTTATTATTTCTTTTCTAATTGGCGTGCATGCTGTAAATGCTCAGTCTAAAGACAGTATCATTCATTTTATTTTTACCTCAGATGTTCACTTTGGTTTGGTAAAAGAACAATTTAGAAATAAAGAAAACGTATCTGCTTTTGAAGTCAATAATGCAATGGTTAAGGAGATGAATCAATTTCCTAACACGCATTTACCAAAAGATAACGGAGTACAGCAGGGCGCCTTAATTAAAGGGGTTGATGCATTAGTGATTACGGGTGATATCGCAAACAGGATGGAAAAAGATATTCAATCGGCAACTGAATCTTGGAAACAGTTTACTACCATTTATATTGACTCACTCAATTTAAATAATAAAGACGGGCAAAAAAGTAAATTATGGGTGATGCCGGGTAATCATGACATGAGTAATGCAATTGGTTTTCATAGGCCCATGAGCCCCAAAAAAGATCCTGCTTCAATGATTGGTATTTATAATTTAATGTTTCCTGATAAACCCATTAAAGTTTTTGATAGTATTATACATAGGATTCATTATTCCAGAGATCTTGGTGGAGTCCATTTTATTTTTTTAAGTTTATATCCTGACTCTGCAGATAGAGTTTGGATGGAAAAAGATTTAAAATCTGTAAAAGCAACTACACCGGTTTTGTTATTTGCGCATTCTATTCCAGATGTAGAGCCTCGCTTTTTTGAAAATCCTAATGGGTTACATGATATTAATGAAGATGATAAATTTGAAAACTTAGTGCCGGAACGTTACAAAGATGGTAAAGATGTAAAGGGTGAAACTGTAATTGAGCAATACGGATTTATTAACTTCTTAAAAAAACACCAAAATATAAAAGTTTATTTTCACGGGCATGAAAATTGGACTGAGTATTATCAATATCATGGCCCGGAAAATAATATGAATCTTACTTGTATTAGAACAGATAGTCCAATGAAAGGCAGGATTTCTGCTAAGGATGAAAAGCAATTAGCGTATGAATTAATATCTATTAATACATACGCTAATATACTTACGGTTAGAGAAGTTTTATGGAACGCTAATAAAAGCGTTAATGAAATTGCTTGGGGAAAAGCTGCAACTTTTTCTTTGAAATAAACTTACGGTTTAATCTTACTTAGTTACAGCAGGTAAATCTGAATTTGAAATATCTCTATGAAATCTCCATTTACCATTTTCCTTTTTCCAAAGTACTAAATATTTACCTTTATCTAATTGAGTACTGTCTTTGGCTTTAAGCACAAAAGTACCTTCTTCGGTGATAAAATTTTCGTCACCCCAAACTTCAGTTGTATTAAGTTCAATGGCTCCAATACCAGCATTGATAAACCCACCCCAAATTTTGGTTAAGTTTTCTTTTCCTTTAACGGCAGGCATGTTATTTAACATTAATACGCCTTCGGTTCCATAACAAGATGCAAGTCCGGCAGAATCGCCTTTGGCCATAAATTCAGAAACTTCACGATTGGCAGCTTCTATTTCTTTTTTAGCATTGGCTAAATCAAAAGGAGCTTTTGTTTCTGATTTACATGCAAATAAGCTAGCGGCAATGAATGCTGAGAAAAGTAGTTTTTTCATATTGTTTGTTTTTAGTGTTTGTATTTTGATTCAATTAATTTTAGTAGTTCACCACCCTGTTCTCTAAGTTTAATTTGATAGCGTAATCCCACAGAAATTCTTTCTTGTCTAAAGTGCCAAGCTTTGGCTAATGTTTTTATTTGTTCAAGAGTAAGTTTAGTGTTTTCTAATTCATTCTTAATTTGAGCACTAAAATATTTATAATTTTCGTATCGACCTGGATGTACTACCGAGTCTTCTTTTGTAAGTGATTTTTGAACGTTGTCACTTAAATATTTTGAAAATGATAGTGGAAATATATTGGCTATTGCGGGCCTGAATTCATTATTGTAATTGTCAATTTCAATCATAGACCTTGCTTCAACCAAACTGGCATTTTCTTCATATCTTAAAATAGCATTTAATATTTCTTTATCCTGAATATATCTTAAAGCTCCTGAACTTTTCATTTGTTCAAAAATGGTTTTTTTATTCATGAAACGGTATACCCACAAATCCATTGTTTCTGCTAACTCTTTTAAATCTATTTCTTTTTGTACAAAACCATGATTGAATGCAAGTGAGTCATAATAAGAAGCCATTCTTTTATTATTAGTAATTAAAGAATCTAATTGCTTCTCATTTTCTTTCACATCTGTTATAAATGCTTGCATGAGCTCTTCAGAACGTTCATTTTCGATATGTTTCTCTCTAATGTTTTCTGCAATAAATCCCATACTCACCGCAGCAAATAGCATCAAAAATTCTGTTATGTATTCTTTCCAATTTTTTGGTTTGTGACTGTGGTGATGTACTTCCATGGTTTATTTTATTGTTGAATTCGTTTAAAATATAGCAACATTGACGTCTGTGTTTTCATCAATCTTGTATTCTTTTTTTAATAGTTCTAGCAGTTCTACCGCTCTCTTGTAATGCTTATCTACACTAGGTAACAGCACATTTTTTAATGAATTATTAATATGGTTTAATCTATTTGCTAATTCAGTTAAAACGAGTGGGTCGGATGTTAAAAGCTTGGCATTGTCTGCCACATCTCCGGTTGATACGTTTAAATAGTATTTTTGATCAAAAATGGAGTAGGACTTTTCTCTTGCTTTAAATTTTAAATCGTCAATAAAGTTGCTATACTCTTTTAGATTTTCTGATTTTACCCAGTAGTCAGAAATTTTATTACTGAGCTCTTGGTTTTCAACCAATCGCATCCCCCCTGCATTTTTTAATTGAGCAGAAGTTCGCTGACTTAAATTCCATCTTAATCCACCTGCTGTTTTCAAATTCAAACGATATAAAAGTTTAATTGAACTTGCATCCCAAGAATTATTAATTAATAATGTATTGGTCGTGTCTAATTTTCCAGTTTGAATGGTGTCATACCTTACTAGACTATTTAATATGCTAGTGTCTTTTCTTAAGTCTTCAAACAAACTTTGCATATATTGTTTTTCCCGATTCCCTTCAATTAAGTGTTCCCGTTGATTTTCTGCAAAAAAGCCCAGCGTTACCGCGGCAAATAGCATAATAAACTCTGTGACATACTCTTTCCATTTTTTTGGATGATGCGAGTGATGATGTACTTCCATAGATTAGATATTATAGTTGAAAATAAGATATTGTCTTGAAATAGAATATTAAATACTTATTATATAAGCACTTTCTGGGTATGTTGCATAAAAAAACAGCTACGAAATACCTTTCGTAGCTGTTTAAGTTTATTAGGGGAAACTTTATTTTTTAATTCCAGCCACCACCCAAAGTGCGGTATATATTAACTTTTGCTTGTAACTGCTTTAATTTAGTTTCAATTAATTCAATTCTTGAGTCTAGTGCCTCACGCTGTGTTAACAATACTTCTATATAATCTGCTTTACTAGAAATAAACAGTTTATTAGAAATATCTACAGACTGATTGAGTATTTCAACTTCTTTAGACTTAGTTTCATAACTACTCTTATAATTGTTTATAAAGGCTAACTGATTCGCTACTTCTATACATGCGCTTAAAATAGTGCGTTCATATTCGTAGGCAGAAATGATCTGTTTTTCATTGGCATTTTTATATACAGCCGTGATTCCGTATTTATTGATAAGAGGTCCAACTGCATCTCCAGCTAAATTATACAGTAGCGATGCTGGTGCGAATAAAAAACCAGGATTGAAAGCTGTAAAACCAGTTCCAGCGGTTAGCCTAAAAGAAGGATAAAAGTTGGCTCTAGCCACCTGAACATCCAATTTAGAGGCAGCCAATGTTAATTCGGCTTGTCTAATATCTGGACGGTTTAATAGTAACTGTGTTGGGATACCACTTTGAACCATTTCTACAGGAATTTCATTTAGCGATATATTGGTTCTTGCAACATGTTGCGAGAAGCGCCCTGCCAGAAAATTAATTTTATTTTCTGTTTCAATAATTTGCTGTTGTATATCATACTGCAAATTTTGTGTGTGCAGTAATTGAGCTTCAAAACGGTTCACTGCTAGTTGAGATACTTTAGCTGCCTCTTTTTCTAGCTTTACCATTTTTAAGGCATTTTGTTGAAGCTCAATGTTTTGCTTAATAATCGACATCATATTGTCGAGCGCCAACAGCTCATAGTAAGAACTTGAAATTTCAGCAATCATATTGGTCACCATAAAATTTCTGCCCTCTATGGTTGACAAATATTTTAATGCCGCAGATTTTTTTGCAGTTCTTAGTTTTTTCCAAACATCTAATTCCCATGAAGCATAAATGCCAGTTCTAAAATCACCAATATACTTAGGTCCTTTATCTGGATTGGTTTTTAGGTCTTCTTCTGAAAGGCCATCCCAAGTATATCTTCCCGTTTTATCTATTCCTGCAGCACCACCAACATTTACAAATGGTAAATATTCTCCTCTGCGTGCTTCAATTTCATTCTTGTCCATTTCAATTTCACGAAGGGCAATATTTAATTCCTGATTGTTTTTTAATGCAGAATCAATTAAAGCAATTAAATAAGGATCAGTAAAATAATTACGCCATTTTATAGACGCAATATTGGTTGTATCTGAAGCAGTATTATAATACGCGGGTACTGTTTTGTTTTCTTGTTTGCCAACAAGAGCTGGTATTTTACAAGCAGCAAAACAAATAACAGCTAATATGATTATTATTTTATTCTTCATTTTTTTGCCCCCTTATTTTTTTAATAAATTTTTTAATTTGTTTCACAAGTGCAGAATCTTCTTGACTTTCTACAAAATTTTCTGTCAATGGATTTAAATCTTCATTTCTAATGAGTGATTTACCGTCCTGCATTTTTGCGAAAATGTAGTATAAGCCAGGAATAACAATGACACCAAAAATGGTTCCAAACAACATGCCTCCTAGTGCAGAGGCACCAATGGTATGATTTCCAACAGCACCTGGACCTTTTGCCAAAACGAGTGGAATTAAACCGGCAATAAATGCAAACGATGTCATCAAAATTGGACGGAATCTTGCTTTTGCACCTGCAATAGCAGATTCTAACACGGTTGCTCCTTGGTTCTTTTTTTGTACCGCAAATTCAACAATCAAAACGGCATTTTTACCCAGCAATCCAACGAGCATGATAAGGCCTACCTGTGCATACACGTCGTTGGATAAATTCATGGACTTTAATAAAGCGAAGGAGCCAAAAATACCAGGTAAAATAGAAAGCAACACTGCAAATGGCAGTAGAAAACTTTCGTATTGCGCTGATAAGATAAGGTACACGAAGAAAATAACTACAATAAAAATAACCAATGCTTCATTGCCTCTTCTTGATTCATCAAACGAAATACCTTCCCATGCTATATCATATCCTCTTGGTAACGATGTTTTAGCAACTTCTTTAATTGCTTCGATGGCATCACCAGAAGAGTAACCTTTTGCAGGCACCCCACTAATTAATGAAGATATGTATAGATTGTATCTAGAAATCTCATTAGGTCCTTGTGTTTTTTTAATACGCATGAATGCAGAGTAAGGAACCATTTCACCTTTTTCATTTTTAATAAACATATTTAAGATATCAGAAGGTTGCTTTCTAAATTCAGGAGCAGCCTGCGTATATACTTTATAATAGTTGTTAAAACGAATAAATCCTTGCTCATAGGTACTTCCTACCATGATGTTTAGGTTTTCCATGGCTTCACCAATAGATACCCCTTTTTGCATGGCTAAATTGTTGTCAATTAAAATTTCGTACTGCGGATATTTAGCAGAATAGAAGGCAAATAATCCACTTAGTTCTTTACGTTTTTTTAGTGCCTCAACAAATTCGCTGTTTACTTTATCAAACTCTTGATAGTCTACATCACTTCCTTTGTCTAATAAACGTAAGGAGAAACCATCTGATGTTCCGTAACCAGGTACAGCAGGCGGTTCAAAGTATTCGATATTTGCTGGAAGATCTTTTGCTTTTTCTTCTAGCTCCTTAATCACTTCTTTTACATTCTGTTTTCTCTCAGACCAATCTTTTAAATTAATTAAACAAGTACCTGCATTAGATCCACGGCCTTCTGTTAATATTTCATATCCTGCAAGTGATGTAACCGATGAAACACCTTCTACTTCTTTAGCGATGGATTGCAGTTTTTTTGAAATTTCATTGGTACGCTCTAATGTTGTTCCAGGAGGTGTTTGAATGATGGCATAAATTTGTCCCTGGTCTTCATTTGGAATAAATCCAGCAGGGAGTACTTTATTTACACCCATGATACCAAATCCAAATGCAATCAAAATTCCAAAAGTTAAAGTTCTTCTGTTCACAATTAGACCTAAGAATTTTTCGTATTTACCCGTTACCCGGTCAAAAGTTTTATTAAACCAGTTTAAGAAAAGATTGATGGGTGATTTTTTCTTTTGCTGTCCATGTGTATTTTTTAGCAACATTGCGCAAAGCACTGGTGTTAGTGTTAGGGCTACAAAACCTGAAATCACAATGGAACTAGCCATCGTAAGAGAGAACTGACGATACAATACACCCACAGGTCCAGTCATAAAACTAACAGGTATAAACACTGAAGCCATCACTAATGTAATGGCAATAATGGCACCACCAATTTCTAATACTACTTTTTGAACAGCCGGATACGCCGATATATGTTCTTCTTCCATTTTTACGTGCACTGCTTCCACCACTACTATGGCATTATCAACTACGATACCAATAGCGAGTACGAGCGCAAATAAAGTAATGAGGTTGATGCTTATGCCAAAAGCATTCATAAATATAAATGCACCAATTAACGAAACGGGTACCGCCAAAATAGGAATAATGGTAGAGCGCCAATCTCCTAAAAAGATAAATACTACAAAAGCAACGAGTAAAAATGCTTCTACTAGTGTGTGTAATACTTTTTCGATGGATGCATCCACAAATTTTGAAACGTCGTAATTGATTTCATAATCAATTCCAGGAGGAAAATCTTTTTTTAGTTCCTTTAGTTTTGCTTTTACGTCTTCAATAACAATTTTAGCATTACTACCTGGATTTTGTTTTAATACAAGTGATGCAGAAGGATGTCCATCTTTATTGGAATAAATATCTACAAACTCGGAGCCCACTTCTACTTTAGCAACATCTTTTAGTTTTAAGATCTCGCCTTCTGCATTTGCCCTTATTACAATATCTTCATATTGCTCGGGAGTATTATACCAGCCTTTGTAGGTGAATACATATTCTTGTGATTGCGCAGTTTTACCAGAACTCAAACCAACACGACCTGGTCTAGCCAAAACACTTTGTTCGTCTATTGATTTTAATACATCTTGTGCAGAAATATTGTATGCCCTCATACGTTCTGGATTTAACCAAACGCGAATGGCAAAAGAACGGCTACCAATTGCTTGCGCAAATCCCATTCCTTTAATACGTTGTAATTCTGGAAGGATAAATGTATTGGCGTAGTTGAATAAAAATTTCTCATCTACATTATTGTCTTTACTATATAAGTTCAGGTACATCAGCATACTAGGCTGCATAGGGGCAATAATAACGCCCTCACGTTGCACTAGCGGAGGAAGATTGGTCATTACCTGATCTACTCTAGATTTTACCCTTACTGCTGCTAGGGTTGGATCTGTTCCTGGTTCAAAAATAACTTCGATACTTGCCTCACTCGCACTGGTTGCATCAGAAAGCATGTACTGCATTCCTTGTACCCCATTTATGGCGCGTTCCAAAATGGTCAGCGTTGATTTTACCAACACATCGGCATTGGATCCTGGAAATTCAATAGAAATATTAACCCTAGGAGGAGCAATTTCTGGAAACTGTGCAATCGGCGATTTGGTGATTGCGATGAATCCCATAAAAACAATTGCTAAAGACAATGCAATGGCTAGTACGGGCCTTTTTATAAAATTATTAAACATGGTTGCTTGATTTTCTTGCCATTATTCGGCGTGAATGTTTTTGATTCCAGCCAATTCTTTTTCTAGCGAAACGAAATTGAATTTGATTTTTTCGTTGTTTTTTACTTTACCTAAACCTTCTAATAAAATTTTATCGGTAGGCTTTAATCCAGAAGCAACAATATATAGATGCGGAACTTCTTCCTCAATCGTAATTTGTCTAGAAGTAATTAAGCCTTTTTCATCTACGATATACACGTACTTTTTATCTAGCACATCAAAGGTTGATTTTTGTGGAATGATGATTGCATTTTTAAGTTCAATTGGCATCATAATATTACCAGTTTCACCATGACGAAGTATTCCTTTTGGATTTTGAAATGCAGCTCTAAAAGCGATATTTCCAGTTTCGTTATTAAAATCTGCTTCTACAGTTTCTACGTAACCACTATTTTCAAATAATTTTTTATTAGCCATTTGTAACAAAACCTTTTGTTTTTGTTTTGACTTTACTTTTTGGATGTAGTCTAGGTATTCTGATTCTGCAACATTAAAGTATACCCACATTTTACTATTATCTGAAAGGCTAGTAAGTAGTTCACCTTCGTCGACTAAACTTCCTAGACGCGTGTGGAATTTATCCATGATACCATCAAATGGTGCACGAATTTCTGTAAAATCAAGGTGCGCTTGAGCCAATTGTAATTCGGCCTTAGCCTTATCTAGCTTGGCTTTTGCCATTGCTAACTCACTCGCAGATACTACATTGTTGTCGGCTAATCCTTTTGTGTTTTTATATTCTATTTCTGCAAAGTTGAGCTCGGCTTTTGCTTTGCCAACCTCTGCTTCATAAATTGCTGGCATTAACTTGAACATTAATTGTCCTTTTTTTACAAACTGACCTTCGTCTACAAATATTTTTTGTAGATAGCCTTTTTCTTGAGATCTAAGTTCGATATGATTGGCAGAATGAATTTGTGCCACATATTCTTTATAGACAGTTGTATCCGTTTGAATGGGACTTGTTACTGTAAATGTTGACTCTTGTTCTTTTTCTACTTCAGGTGCTGAACAAGATGCAAAAGTCATGATCACGATAGTTGCCAAATAGGCAATGGGTAAGATTCTTCTCATTAAATTTATTTTGTGATTGGTTAATACGAGTATAGAATAGTACAAGCATAGGATTGCTTGTACTATTACGCATGTAATGAAGCGTAATATTAAAATATGGTTATGCTAAGTAGCTCTTCCAGCAGTGGTAGAGAATAAAGAAAGGTAAATCAACTTTGTGTTGATTGGCAGATGCTAATTTTAAGTATAGCTTACTAATAATATCAGTGTAGTGAACCGATGTTAAATTTTGATTGGAAGAAATGAAATCATTACAAACAACCTGTTCGTTGTGAATATCGTCTTCGTCTTCCGACTCAGCTTCTACAAATAGATGTAATTGAGGCTCTTGATTTTCTGTGTTCCCCTTTTCAAAATAGTTATTTTGAGTGACCCCGTAATGTTGGCTAGAAAGTCCAATTGTATTTTGCTCGGTAGCAAACGAAACT
>Ga0222712_10004631_pt1 | contig 14286 bp, 22 predicted proteins | sample C33_657DmetaG_FD_165043 | JGI IMG/M metagenome (GOLD analysis project Ga0222712, IMG submission 165043) | Estuarine water microbial communities from San Francisco Bay, California, United States - C33_657D | ecosystem: Environmental > Aquatic > Marine > Unclassified | place: USA: California... | reverse complement strand
CTACAACATTGCCTTCATCCGATAACTACAGCAACGAGGGAAGATTTAGTTTTCCAGAAGGTTCAAGCATAGGTGGCGGTGGTTACGGCGGTGGCGGTGGTGGAAGGTACTCTGGTGATAACAGCGGTGATAACAGAAATTGGAGCAGCCGTGATGCTGGTGGCCTTGCTAAAGGTGGACAGGTATCCACAAAGCACTTGCAAGGTCCAAACCCTGCCGGTCCAGATCAAGGTTACGGCGCACTAAAAGCTGGAGAGTTTGTCATTAACGACAAGGCGGTGGCCAAGTATGGGATTGACTTGATGAACGCCATCAATAGCGGCAAGATTTCTAAGGGCAAGCTACGCGGCTTGCTCGAAATGTAAAGGGGTACGATATGAGCAAAGGTGGAAGCACTACGGGTACGACGAGCATCGACCCCGATCTAAAGAAAGCATTTTTAGCTAACTTGGAGCAGGCGCAGGGTGTTGCTGGTGCGCTACCCGTGCAAGAGTTTGCTGGGTTCAATCCTCTGTACCAGGCCGGAGAGAAGCAGTTAGTTAACACTGCACTCGCTGGCCCTGGCCTTGGTACTGTTGACGAGGCCACATACCGTACTGGCGTAGAGGGTACTTATCAACCGGCGATGGTCAATGCTGCACAAGCAAACCTTGGCATGAGTGGCGCTGGAAGTATCGGTAGCTACATGAATCCCTATACGCAATATGTGCGTGAGAATGCTTTAGCGGACTTGGAGACTTCACGTCAGAACGCTATACGCCAGACTGCACAGCAAGCGGGTGCTGCACGCGCCTTTGGCGGTTCGCGTCAGGGTGTAGCCGAGGCGCAGACAAACCTTGGATATGGCACGCAGGCCGGTAGGCTTTCTACGCAGCTCAACGAGAACGCATTCAACCAGGCGATGGCCGCGCAGCAGGCTGATCTTGCACGCCAGCAGCAGGCATCAATTGCTAATCAAAATATTGGCCTTGCTGGTGCGCAATACAGGCTCGGAGCTGCTAACCAGTTGGGCAACCTTGGGCAACTACAGCAGGGTCTGCGCATGAGTGGCGCTAATGCGGTAATGAATGCTGGTGGAGCACGCCAGCAGTTGCTACAGCAGCAGATGGACGCGCAGCGAAATATCGGCATTGAGAAACTACGGGTTGCGCAGTCTGCTTTGGGCATGGGACTGCCAAACCTTGGCACTACAACGACTACTCCATACACCAGAAACGTGGGTGCTGGTGCTTTGGGCGGTGCTCTTGCAGGCTATCAATTAGGTGGCAAAGACAATTCTGGGCTTGGCGCTGCCCTTGGCGGTCTGCTTGGACTCTTAGGTTAAAGGAACAACATCATGGCAGATTTTGACTTAGGCGGGTTGCTATTTGGCAATTCGCCATCCAGCGGCTTTGAGTCCTACCTTGACCCAGAGCAGCTCAAGCGTATGCAGAACCAGGGCGTCATGCAGGCGGCTATGGCGCTCTTGAAGGCATCTGGCCCTAGCGCCGTGCCTATCGGTATCGGTCAGGCTCTGGGCGAGGCGTATGGGGCTGGGCAGACAGGTTACCAGCAGGCGCAGCAGCAGGGGCTAATGGGATTGCTTACAAAGTCAAAACTTGATGAAGCAAAGCGCGCTCAACTATTGCAAGAGGAAGAAGCTACTAGGGCTAAACAAATGCGGGAATTGTTTCCGCAAACCTTTACCAGTACCATCACTCCAGAACAGCAAACTATTTATGGAACTCCTACGCGAGTTGCAAAAGATGATGAAGGTAATCTCATGCCTGGTGCGCAGGTAACTCCAGCATCAAGGCAATTGACTATTGACCCTAATAAATTACAAGCGTTAGCAATGCTTTCTAAGAATCCATTAGAGAGTCTTTCTCAGATTGCTAAGTTGGTTCCTGATTTACGCAGGGCTGGATTCACTGGCACTGCAATGGCACAAGAAAATCCATTTAGTGTATTTACGTCTGATCCAACTGTGCCAAAAAGCCTAAAAATGATAGCGCAACAATACGAGAAAAGTTATGCATCAGGCCAGATGGACCCTGATAAAGTTGACGATAGGATGAAAACTTTAGCTGAGAGAGTGCAGTCTGCCGCACAGTTTTCTCAAACTCAAGCTGGATTGGATCAAGCAAGAAGCCAAATGGATGAGTTTAGAAGGCAAGGTCTTGAGAATTCTGCGGAGGGAAGAAGGTTATCAAATCAAATTGCACAGCAATCTTTGGACTTACGCAAAGAAGTAGAAGCAAATAAGCCAGAGCAATTTTCTTATTCTCAGAAAAAAGATTTTGATGTTGTTGCAAAGAATTTAGCATCAGCAACAAATGCTGAAGATAGCGCATCTATTGCAGCATCTGCATTGCCATTAGTCACACAGGCATATGGTGGAGTAATTGAATCTGGTGCTAAAGGACTTCTCGGCGCAGTAGGTGTTTCTACACAAGCAAAAGAAGCAAACGATAGACTTACCCAGCTATCGCAACAGTTAGCCTTAAAGACTCCTAAATTTAGTGGTCCTACATCAGATGCAGATGCAAAACGCTATGACAAAGCAGTTGGTGATTTAGCCAATCCAAGGGTATCTCCAGAGTCAAAAGTGTTAGCGTTAAAAGACATTAAAGACTTAGCTACCAAGCAAAAAGACTTTGCACAACAGCAAGAAAATTATTTCTATGCGAATAAAAAGAGTCTTCAAGGATTCCAATACGTTCCATCTAACCCATTTGGAAGATAAACATGGCTGATAAAAACCCATCAACAAAAGATATTTATCTTCTGTCTCAGCGTCCTGATCTTGCATCTAAATTTGACGAGGTATATGGTGATGGAGCAGCAGCGCAAGTACTTAGCAGAGTAAAGCCACAAGCATTACAAAAGCAAATAGCTGAACCGCAAGGAAGCTATTCAGGTGCAGCATTACGTGGTCTGGCTCCACCACTACTCGGCGCAGCAGTTGGCGCTCCATTTGGACCTGTAGGTATGCTTGCTGGTGGCTTGGCTTTGCCAGCGGCTGATGCATTAACTGCATTGATAAATACGGCTACTGCTGGAGCTGAAAAAGTTACTGGTAATTCTTATGGGCGCATGACAGCGCCATCACAAGGCATACAAGACTTGCTAACTCAGTTTGGAGTACCGCAGGCCGAGACGACAGGACAGCGTGCATTGCAAACTGGACTTGGAGCACTTGGTGGTACTGCCTCTCAATTAGGTGGATTACAGACATTAGCTAGGACTGCCACCGCACCTTTGGCCAGAGCAATTAGCGGTCAAATGGCGCAACGTCCAGTTGCACAAATGGTTGCCGCAGTACCTGCTGGTGCTGCTGGTCAAACTGCTGCTGAAGCTACGCAAAGTTTAGGTCCAGTTGCATCTACTCTTGCATCAATGGTAGCATCTACTGCCGTTGGTGGAGCAGGGATGCCACAAAGAGGAAAACCTGTCCAAACAAATGCAGAAATGCGCGCTGCTGATATAGCGGCAAAAGCAAAACAACTTGGATTTACTGGTGAAACTGCTTTGACTCCAGGACAAGCTGGAACAAGCAGAACAGCACAAATCTTTGAGGCTACTGCTGGAACCATACCTTTTTCTGCTGGGCAATTTACTAGACGCTATGGGATGCAGTCGGACTACGCCCAAGGAATAATTAACAAGGTCGCCGACCTATTTGGTGGAATGCCATCACAGCCTGATGTTGCTTTTTCTTCTGGCGCTAGTGCGGTGAAATCAGCGGCTGCGCGCAATGTTGATAGTGTTGGAAGCCAGATACGCCAAGTAGCATCACAGACTGACATTGATTTAAAACAAGTACCAAAATTTGAGGAATCAATCCTTAATGCGCGAAAACTTCTATCTTCAATACCGCCTGCTTTGAGAAAAGACCCATTGTTTGAAAGTTTTGAACAGTTCTATTTTGGTAAGCCAAATGAAGAATTGAAGTCTATGCTGGACACTGCATTGCAAACTGCTGGAGTTAATCCTACAAATGCAAATTACACAATGATGAAGGACAATTTTAGGAAGCAACTTGTAGACAGTGGGGTACCTGAATTTGAGTATTTGGGTTACCAGCAAAAAGGTTCAATTGCAGGAAATGACTATCAGGATCAACGTAGTTTATTTAGCGATTTAGCATATAAAAATAAAGGTACAAAAGTTGGTGAGGCTTTTAGAGCATTACGCAATTCACTTGATGATGCACGTGATGAGACGTTTAAGCAGGCTGGGATGGATGACCAAGTTGTCAAACTTAAAGAATTGCGCGGCTCTTATGGAGAGGCAAAAGACTTGAACGACAAGATTAGATCAGCTAGTGACAAGACTGCTGTTAGCTATGTGATGAACAATCAAGACAGTTTTGCAAATAAAGTTTTACCATTGATGAATGATGTTGAAAAGCAGTCTATGGCTCAGGCAGTGTTAGCTGACATTCAACAAAACTCTATGTTTCCAACTGGAGAGATGGACATCACAAAGTTTGGCAAAAATCTTATTAAGGATGTCAAAGCATCACCAACAACATTACCGCAAATTCTTGGTGCTGAAAATACCGCTACTTTGACAGACTTGGCGCAAGTAGCTCAGTCAGCGTTAAAAGCAAAAGTTCCATCGTCAGGAACTTCAGAACGAACTGGAATGATGGGAATGCTAACGTCAATGCCAGCAAAAGTTGGCGCTGCTATGGCGGGTGGTACTGCCCTGACCGGCGAACCAATTCTTGGGACCGCATTGGCGTTAGGTACTCCAGCGTTAGCGACAAAAGCCTATTTGTCTCCAACAATGCAACAAATGTATGCGCGCACAGCAGAGCCATTGTTTAACTACCTTGGTGCTCCAGTTGATCCAATGGCGCAATATTTATCAAGCATAGGTTTAGTAAATACGCAATTGAATCAACCAGGTTCATACGTTGTCAAACCTACTGATGAAGAAGAACTGCGCCGCCTTCAATCAGGGCTGCTATACGCGCCATAAAACGCGCTAATCATTGGATCGCGCCTTGGTTTGATGCTCTTGGCCTTCTCACGCGCCTGGCGAAACTCTTTGTCCTCCTGAGTCTCTTTGGCGCGTGACTTCTTCTTACGCTCTGTATCTGTCACCCGTGGAGGTCTTGGCGCATCGATGCCGATGCCTGCCCTAAACACTGCCGCGATGCCATCTGGCTGGCGTCTCCAGCCTGACCTATAGATCAACCCCTTGCGGCGCATCTTGGCTAGCAGCTCCTGCGCTGACCTTTGCGTGCAGTGGACCAGGACGCACAGCTCTGAGGTGGACATATCCTTGCGCTGCAAGATGTCCAATATGCGCGGCTCCCTCACGGACTTCATATCCCTCTGCTCCTTACTTTGAGGTGGTCATCCGCACCAGGGCGCGGCGTGGCCATCTGCGGCGGCTTGTACACCGGCTGCTTCCAGATCGAGATTGTTGAAGGCTCTGCCTCGCCTGGGAGTTTCTGCCTACGCTCCCATTCACCAGCAAGACCCAGCACTCTGCGTTTACTGTCGCTGCCATTTGCAAATCGTGAAACTGTCATTTGTTTTTATCCTTCAGCTTGGCTTCAATGGCTCTCCACAAATCCCACAACGCTAAACCAGATGCACTAAGTTCAGCCAACTCCTCATCCGTCAGCCCTACCCACGGGCGCTGCGTTGGGGTGGTGTAGAGGGGAAGCCAACCCTCAATTGGTATTGACTCAAAACTATCGCTTTGCCATCCTCTCGTATCAGGGTCAATCCAGGTTGGGTTCATCCACGCCACAGGCTCTTGCGCTGGCTGTGCCAGCTTGTCCTGCGCCGCAGCGCGTTTGCTTTCGTAGCCTGTCATATCAAATCTCCAGCATATCAAGTTGCATAGTGATGCGGCGGTCAAGTTCCTCAAGCCCGCTAATAATCCCGTTAAGCCGCTGGGCTAACTCGGAGTTGCCTTCACGCTTAGGAATAGATTGGTTGTCTTCTTGCGCCAACTTGGGGTCACGCGACACTACACGCAGTCGATGTAACAGCGAGTCAAACTTCCCGCCGCATTGCTCGACTTGGTTCTCTATATGTTGCATGGCATAAAAGATGTGCGACTGCTTTACCTCTTCGCGTTCTTGGGGGCCAGCAACAGTGCCGTGCTTGTCAAAATATGTTTGGTTAATAACGCTCATCTGTCTTCTCCATCAAAGTTTTCAATGTGTTCTTGCAAGCCAACAATGCGGGCTGTTTGGCGCTGAAGCATTGCATCTTGTGTCGCTATGGTTTTCTCAAGTTTGCGATTCAAGGCCATGCCTTCACGCAGTTCATCTAACGTAATGCAGTGCAACTCCACAGCCTTTTGGTATTCTTCTTTCCAGTCAGGCTGGGGCGCTGGCTCAGTCGTGATGTACTTGCGCCCGTTGGCATCAGTCAATATGCGCTCAGTCATAGCTTCCCCCACATAAAAAACAGCAACGTCACGGCGATGCACACTGCCAGCACAACAATCAGCGCCTTAAACGTGCCGATTGTTTCGTCATAGGGGTTAGGGTCAGTCACCGTTTCACGCTCAATATATGCCCTGTTTACGGCCTCTATTTCGCGTTTTCTGACGGGGCAATCTCTGCCCTGTTCGCATTTGTATGTGCAGCAAGTCATTTGTACTCCTCCATCCGTTTGTTTAAACGCTCTATAACTGTCTTGTTGTACGAAACTATGCTAGAAGCAAAGTCAACCCCTTGTTCGGCTTCCAGTAGTTCCAGATGGGCTGCCGAAAGCTGTTGGGCTATCAACTCAAGTGGACTTGGTTTCTTAAAGGGTTCGCGTAGTAGTTCCATTAATTTCTTCATGTTTCCTCCAATATTACCCGCGCCTTGCGGTTCTTGATTTCGTCCCTGACTATGTTGAGCGCATCCTCCATGTGCTTGATGCTGGTGACCTCCACCTGCGCATCATGTACTTCCATGCCGAGGTTGATAGCGGTCAATTCCTGCGCCTTGAGCACAAAGCGGTACTCTCGGTCTATCCCGCGTTTTGAGACGGCGTATAGCGCGTCCTGGGCGGCTCTGACCTGGTCCCTGTACTCATCACCGATGCCCAGACGCTGCAGTGCCTCGGCAATGTTTAGCGCGGCGATGATGGTGTCAATGTCCTCGCGGTCCGCAACGCCTTTTCTCAGCGCATCGATGGCAGAGTGATTCTTGATCTGAACATTGACAATGCCAGCCTGCGATACAGGCTTGAACCCGTTCATTAACCAGGCCACGGGGTTGGGTAACTGCGGCTTGGGCCGGTAGCTGCTGCGCTTTCTCACCTTTTCAGCTCCATGATCTCAAGCTCAAGCTGCTTGCAGTGGGACTTGAGGTTTTCGTACTCTTGCTGGTACTCTGTAGCCTTGTTCTTGAACCTGATAACAGTCAACTTCTCACCGGCAAGATACCCAATCAGCGTTCCCTTGGTAGCCGCCTTGCGTACTAATTCTCGGACATCTGATGTTGTCAACATTCCGATGGAGCCAGGTGGCGGGGACAGTTGCTCCACCACTTCGTCTATCTGCAGTTGCATGGACTCGGACATATCAGGCTCCTAAAAAGAAAAGTGTGGCCAGACCGACTCCGATGGCCACTGCCAGGGCAATGTCTGCCCACTTGCGGGTAACGGGTTGGATGGTGTAGTGCTCTCTATAGCGCATGGTGGACTCCTAAAGATGGGGCCGTAGCCCCGTGGGTTGGTGATTATTTTGAGCGACGCTCAAACAGTGTTAAAGCATCTTCAAAAGCCAAATTTTTGGCAACATAACGCCATGTTTTGGCGATACCGCCAGAAATATGACGGCTATAGTTTTCACACAATTTGTAAACGGCATAGGTAACGTCATCCGCATCAGCGGACAGACCAGTGTGAACGGCGAATAGGCCATACTGGATTCCGTTTTTGTTTGTTTTGATTTGAACTGCTTTCATTTTGTATCCTGTTTGCTGGTTGTTGATGGCTGAATCATAATGCCTAATTGACTGATTCGTCAATTATTTATCTAAGTGTTTACCCTTAGTGATGCAAATAAATTGCATTTCTAGTCAAAAAAGACCCATAGAATGGACGCATTCGTCAATTCATAAGGTAAGGACACAATGATTCCGGTAGAGCAAACAATCGAGGCAATTCGCCTACGGGCAAAGGAAGCAGGGTTCAAGATGAACGATATCGCATACGCCGCTGGCATTGACCCTGCCCAGCTAAGTAGGTGGCGCACCGGCAAGATTGACCCCTCCTACTCAAAAATTCTCAAGCTGGAGCAGGCCGTGGACGCGCTGATCGCGGCAAAGGTTTCCCAATGATGATGCTGTCTATTGACCCAGGTTTATCGGGCGCTATCGCTGTCTTTATTGGCGATACCCTGCACGACATCATCGATACACCTACGCACGAACTGATTCGCAACGCCAAGGTTAAACGGCAGATTTCAGCGTCCGCGCTGGCGGCTATCTTCAAGGAATATGACCCTAATCACGTTGTAGTTGAGCGCGTGGGTGCAATGCCGAACCAGGGAGTGACAAGTGTCTTTAGCTTTGGGCGCAGTTTCGGCGTGATAGAAGGCATCCTTGCGGCGTTTGAGTTGCCCGTGACATACGTCATGCCATCAGTCTGGACAAAGGGCATAGGCCGTGGACTCGGCAAGGACGCATCACGCGCCAGAGCCTGCGAGCTGTACCCAAGCCATCAGCAGAGGTTTGCACGGGTTAAGGATGACGGGCGAGCCGATGCCGTGCTCATTGGCGCCTGGTGGTTGAAGGCGAACAAATGACCCTGCAAGACCTACGAACCTTACGCGAACACGCTATCTATCTGGCCACGCAACTGGAGAACGAGCGTAGTCAATCACGCGCAAAGACTGAGTTCTTGAAACGATTGGTTTCGGCAGAGGACTTGGGCCATGCAGTCTCATCCGAGGTACGCAACCTTGCGTATCAACTTTTAATCCACGAACAATGAAACGATATATGAAACAATTAATTCTCCGTCCATCATCCGCAGCGCGCTGGATAGCCTGCCCCGCATCTGCACGCCTATCCCTGCAAGTACCCTACGAGGAGTCAGGTGAGGCTGCCCAGATAGGCACTGCCATCCACTCGCTGGCAGAGACTTGCTGGCAGTTAGATCAAGACCCAATGGACTACGTTGGCAAGGTCATTGAAGGCATCACAATGACGCGAGAGAACGCTGAATTTGCCCTAGCGCACATTCGCATGGTGGCTGGGTTGGAGAGCGAACTCGGCACGGTTAAGGTCGAGCAGTACGGGGTTGCGTTCTCCAACGACCTGGTTAGGGTTGCCGGTACTGCTGACGTTGTTGCCTTCAATGAGGACAAGTCGATACTGGAAATTGCAGACCTTAAAACAGGCAGGCAGTGGGTGGACGCTGACTCTCCACAGATGAAGATTTACGCGCTTGGCGTGCTCAAGAAATATCTGAGTCATTCCTTTGAAATTATCAGACTTACGATTGTGCAGCCCCAGACAGGCGATAACCGCACTCACACAATGACAGCAACAGAGCTGCACGAGTGGGCTGATAACGTGCTCATGCCTGCGGTAAACGCTGCCGTGAAAGAGACAACCGAACCTACGCCAGAGAAAGCAGCCTGCCAATACTGCCCCGCTAAGATGATCTGTCCAGCGCAGACCAAGGCGCTGGCAGCGGTTCCCGTGACTGCTGACATCACAACCCTGACCCCTGACCAGGTGGCCGACTTGCTGGACAAGGCCGAACTGGTGGAGGACTTCATCACCGCGCTGCGTAAGCAGGCCACCAAGACTCTGACAGAGGGCGGCGTGTTGCGGGGCTGGCAGATGGCGCCTAAACGTCCAACAAGGCAGTGGACTAAGGACTCGGACGCTGTGAAGGCGCTGCTGTCTGCCGGTGTACCTGAGACGCAGATTTACGAGACATCAATCATTTCCCCTGCCGCTGCCGACAAGTTACTCGGCAAGGACAGGAAACAAGTTTTGGATGCCGTGACAAAGAAGGTTTCTTCTGGACTCACGTTGTCTAAATCCCGTGGGTTGGGCGAAAGCACAGCCCTACTTCAACTCTGAAAACTGAAAGCTAAACGCAAATGCTAAATCTATCTTCTGGTGGCGGCTCTGGTAACTACATCCGCTTCTCGCCCCAGGCTAACGCTTGGACCAACAACAACAACGAGGAGATCGAACTCAAGAAAGTAGTGTTCGACATCGACAACATCAAGACAGGCTGGCTGCTCTTGGGTGTCGGTGTACGCGATTGGGTGCAAGATGAGAGTGTCGGCAAGAAAGGTCCGCAACCTAGTCCAGAGCACAAACGCGGTTTCCAGGTGGTGCTGTACAACAAAGAGATCGGCGCTGCCGAGTGGTCATCTAACGGGGTAGGCCCGAACATGGGCTTGGAGCAGATGTACAAGGCCTGCGCTGCCGAGCGTGAGGCTAACCCTGGCAAGTTGCCTGTTCTGGAGTACGGTCACTCAAAGGCCGAGAAAATCGGCAAGGGTACGACTCGCATTCCTATCTTCGTATTAAAGGGTTGGGTTGCCCGTCCTGCGGGGCTGGATGCGGTGGCAGATGAGTTCGAGGCAGAGCCAGCGCCAGTGGTGCAGCCGGTACGCAAGGCAGCGTTCAAGCCCGTGGAAGTGGTAGAGGACGATGAGATTTTTTAAGCGTTAGACTGAACGCGCCGGTAGCTGATCCCTACCGGCTTTTTTTTCCCCTCGAATAACGAGAACGAATAAATGGACACAGAAACAATAGCCAAGGCGCTGGGTAACGCCAAGCAGGTTAACGGGCAGTGGATAGCCTCTTGCCCCGTACCTGGCCACGGTAGAGGGAACGGGGACAAGAACCCTTCACTTTCGATTACCGAGTCGGAGGGCAAGGTTCTGTTCCACTGTCACGGCGGGTGCGACCAAAGGGAAGTGTTCGATGCGGTCAGGGAGCGCAACCTGTTACCCACCACACCAAAGCGTGAGGAGATTAGCTTTACCCAGCACCAGGCGCCGGTACTGGAGAAGGAGTGGCTTTATCGCAGTGAGGACGGCGACATCCTGTTTACCAAGCGCAGGTACAAGACCAGTGACGCTAAAGGTAAGACGTACTCCATCCACCGCGTGGACGCGCAGGGTAAGCGCATTGCCGGACTCAAGGACACGCGCATAGTGCCGTACCAGCTACCCGAACTCTTGGACGCTAAGACAGCAGGCCGTGCCATCTACCTGGTGGAGGGTGAGAAGGCAGCCGACGCCTTAATCAGTATCGGAGCCATTGCCACAACGTCACACACTGGTGCAGGCAGTTGGCCAGCGGAGATAACCCAATACTTTGCCGGTGCAAACATTGTCGTAATCCCTGACCACGACGAGCCAGGAAGAAGTTACGCCAGGCGCGCAATACAGAACTTGCTACCCGTGGCCAAGTCAATCCGCTACTTGGACTTGGACCTGATGATGGAGGGTGACGACGCCTTTGAGTGGGTACACGATATGCGGGGTACGCGTAAGGAACTCGCGGAGATGGCAAAGCAAGCTCCCATCATCACTAAGGAACTCACGGTCACAGACAGCGAACAATTAACAGAAACAACGCATTTGGAGTCTGAAGCCTACAACCCGACTCCGCAATTGCTCAACATTGAGGCTTGGGACACCATCAAGGATGAGCCAGTTGAGTGGATCATTGATAACGTGCTCCCAAATAAGGGTTTTTGTGCACTGTACGGGCCTCCAGGCTCATATAAGTCATTTATTGCGCTGGACATAGCCGAGGCAATAGCCACCGGACGCCAGTGGATGGGTAACCAGGTAACGAACCCTGGCGCCGTTCTCTACATAGCGGGGGAAGGCCATGGAGGTATCGGGGCGCGTATCAAAGCCTGCAAGATCAACCACCAAACGCAGGACGGGGCAGAAATCTACGTCATCCGCTACCAATTGAACCTGAGATCGAGCGCGGACGACTTCAACTTGCTTATGGAGTCCATCGACGCGCTGATAGAGCGCACAGGTATAGAGCTGCGCCTGGTGCAGATAGATACCCTAGCCAGAGCTTTCGGCGGCGGCAATGAGAACGACTCACAGGACATGGGTGCTTTTATCCATAACGCGGGACGCCTACAACGCAAATTGGACTGCGCCTTGATGGTTTTGCACCACAGTGGCAAGGACGCCACCAAAGGATTACGGGGACATTCAAGCCTCTCAGGAGCAGTGGACACGCAGTTGGAACTGCAAAAGTTGGTCACCAATGACCACAAGGAAGGCGTCGCAGGACAAGGAATCCTCACCATATCCAAACAAAAGGATGGCCAGGACAACCTTAAATTCGGCTTTGAGATGGTCCAAATCAACATCAACCAGGACAAGGAAAGCGGACTCGGGCTGGACGAAAACGTCTCATTAGCGGTCAGGGAGCAGCAAGAAATGATCGACCAGCAGCACAAACCAAAGTCAAAAATGCCTGATAGGACGGCCTCTGGACCCGTCCAGGTGGTGATGATGGACGCACTTCACAAGGCAATTAAGGAGCATGGGAGTATGCAAGATGTTGACGGAAAGCGCAATAAAGTGATTCACGTGGAACATTGGGAGGAGGCTTGCTTGGCTAAATCTATGACCAAAAGACAGATCAGGGAGACCAAACCAACGCTGTTAGCAGCTAAAAAGATTGAGATTTATAAGACTTTTGTATGGGTTAATTGGGATGGTAGTGACCAAAATGGCAGCGACTTTTAGGCTTTTTTGTGCGGATTAACGAAATGGACGAAATGGACGGAATGGGAACGAAATGGGAACGAAATGGTAAAGCACCAATTTCCCATTTCGTTCGGCATAAATTGGCTGGAATAACGACGGAATGGGCGCGTAAGTCTTAGTACGCGCCCCATTCCGTCGTTTCAGTCAATGCCCGAATCCTGGTCCAAAGCGTTTAGAACTGTGCAACTTTGACGGAGTGGAAAATGACGACAAGTAAACTTAAAACTTTGGCGATTACAGCGCCGACCATGCCAGCATATCCAGCAGACAAGTTTGACGTGTTTAAAAACGCGGTCATGGTTGAACTGGCAAACCGCAAGAATACCCATGATGGTAAGTGGGGTATTGATAGGTTGGTCTGGTTGGTGGATAGCGGGTTGCGCGAAAAGGTGTGGCTGCAACTGGAGCGCGTCTGGCAGGCCCAAGAAGATCGGGACGACGAAAAGCTGAACAAGGCGGTCAGGGGAATGTGCAAAGCCTACGACGCAATGGAGACCTGGGCTGCGGCTAACGGGGTCAGCGAACTGCCGGACCTGGGACAGATCGAGCACCAGCGCGAGGATGGTACGGTTTTCGTGATCGTGCCCGACGAGAAGGCGAAGCAGCTCTACTGCCAGCAGTGGCCAGGGACAACGGACAGAGAGGTCTGGACGGCGGCAGAGGTTGCGATAATCCTAGCCAAGCAGGCAGGCGGTCAACTTGGCGAGATCAAGCGACTGTGGCCAGATAGCAAGCTAGTAGCGGTTGGTGGGCCAAGCGGGTTCGATGACATGGTCAATGACCTGGATATGAGCAAACCAAGCACGCTGCCGAAACTGTTCGACACAAAGGCGTTTAAAAAGGCTAAATGATGCGTAGAAGCGATTATGTGGGGCTGGGCATGGGTAAGGTGCTTGGGTGCGCTATTTTGCGCTGGAGGGCGTTTTAATGGCTGGGCAACCGAAAAAGACTAGCGACCTAGCGGTGCTGGACTCGCTCAAGGTTGAGGAGATCGTGGCCATGTTCGAGGCCGGCAAGTCAACGGCGCGGATATGCGAGGCACTGGGAATCGGGCGAAGGGCATTGGAAATATGGTGCGAAATGCCCGATAACGAGCATAAAATTGCTCGCGCGCGCGCCCGTGCAGCAGATGTGCTCGCCTGCCAGACGCTGGAGATCGCTGACCAGGCGGCGCCCGAGGAGTCGAACCTGGCTCGCGTTCGCATCCAGACGCGCCAGTGGGTCGCAGAGCGCTGGAAACCTAGCGTCTACGCCCAGCAGCGTGGGCCTGCGGTCAACATCAGCATTGGCGGCCTGCGCCTGGATGCGCTGCGCCATGTCGAGGTGGTGCAGGACGCTGACAACGTCCAGCAGGTCTGTGGATAACCATGTCTCAAGCCTCTGTACTTTATACGACGGGCATTATGTTAAGTTGTTCAGCCTGTGACTATCCTGTGGATAACCTAGCCCTGTACGCTGGGTACTGGCCTGTCCGACTGGCTCCGGTGGCCGCGACCCCCCCCTTTGCTTTGGCGGCGGGGGCGGCAACTGCTGCACCTAAACAGACACCGCCACCAT
>Ga0222712_10004627_pt1 | contig 14289 bp, 12 predicted proteins | sample C33_657DmetaG_FD_165043 | JGI IMG/M metagenome (GOLD analysis project Ga0222712, IMG submission 165043) | Estuarine water microbial communities from San Francisco Bay, California, United States - C33_657D | ecosystem: Environmental > Aquatic > Marine > Unclassified | place: USA: California... | reverse complement strand
ACGGAACGAATCAGGCTATAGGTCCTGCTGTTGATGGTTGGTTCTGAAAAACTCCCTTTCAATCCCCATCGAATCGCATATTTCCTCTCTTCCAATGGCGGCAGTTGTAGCCTGAAATTCAGCCCGTACGCGCTGTCGTGCCCAATCACTCGACCAGTTGGCAACAAAATGGGATCTTGTTTTCCGGACCGGTAAATGATCAGGATGATCTCAGGATGCTGTGCCATTGCTCTTTCCAGGATTTTCCTGTTACCAAAGCTCGGTTTCAGGACTACATTGATAAATCCATTTTCATCCATCTGCAAGTTTTCTCCAACCAAATCAACCGCTCCAAAAGAGACGAAACCATCTGTTGTTTCTGAAGCCAGCTGCATTCTCGGGGTTTGCACGGAATCCTTCATGGCTGAGACACCCATTGATCCAAAAACCATTACCCTCCGTCCTTGTAGCTGCTCTTCCATCGGCCAAAAATTATAGTTGCTCCGGCGGTAACGGTAGGTATTGAGGGAAAAGGAAGTATCTCCGGTATAAAACCAGTATTTTGATGCCCGCTGGTAAGAATTGGTGAACACCACGGGCAAGCCATTGGCTTTTTTCTTTATGGCTGCTGCCCATTCGTTGTTTTTGTGAAATTCATCCTTTGGCATGAATGTGAATGCCTGGATATCCAGGATCATGTATATGCGCAGAAGCAGGACCAACGCAATGGAATAAGGAAGTAAGCGATAGATCCACCTTGTCTTGTCCTTGTTTTGGCTGAGGTAGCGATAAGACAACACAACCAATGGTGCTATCAGGGGAATGGTCCAATTGGCCTCCGTTCTGCTCCTGAACGAGGAAAGGAAAAACAGTGCATAGGTGCCGACCAGTGACCAATGCATGGCTTTTTCAGTTGCATTGGCCGCCTTGTTTTTTAGTGCAGCCCAAATGATCAGCCATCCTACCAATGGTCCGGCAATCAGCAGTTGTCCCAAGACATAATCCGCAGTAAACGAAAACTTATATGGGGGAGACAAGCGTTCAAAAAGATGGTAATTGACAGAGGGAAGACCGTGAAGGACTTGCCAGATGATATGTGGCATAAAGAGCCCTACAGAGAGCAGGATGACCAGAAGGCTTTTCCAACGGATGAGGATACTGGGCCTGGAAAGGATGGTAAAGAAAATGATCAGGATGCCATGGTACTTGCTGTAGAGCAACAAGGCAATGACAAGTGCAAGGGCAATGGCACTTAAAAAATCATTCTTCTCATCAAAGCGTTGGTAGCAAATAAAGAAGAGTACAGTAAAAAAAAGCAACGGGATATCGGGCACTGCAAGAATACCCCCAATCTGCAAGACTGCCATATTCAAGACAATGGCAAAAAAAAGCCTGATGTCTTTGGGCTTGGTCAGATATTCCATCAATCCGATGGTTGCCGTACCCATGAGCACAATAAATAAGCGGAGACCCAGTTCACCCGGGAAAATGGCAGTACCCAACTTGATCAGCACTGCAATCATAGGGGGATGATCAAAATAGCCCCACTCAAGAAACCTCGAATAAACCCAATAATAAGCCTCATCATCAAACAGCTCTGTTCCAGCTGCCTGAACCAGTGAAACCATCAGCCAAAGCGCATAAAAACTCCAACGAAGTTGTTGGTTTGATCGCGGATTTGTTATAGGTGATGTCATGGCTTACTTCAATAAACTTTTTACCCATTCAACGGCAGACTGCATTCTGGCAGGATCCTGACCCGCAACTTCATGCCAGGGAAGGGTCTGATTGATCAGGATATCTTTGTAATTATTGTATAGTTTGTCGCGGGTTTCAAGATCAGGATACTCCCTCAACTCATCCTTGACCCAGGGCAGGTCTGGCTTACAGAGCAGATAGCCATCATATTTTCTTTCCACAATCTTGTTGAGGATGAAGGGGTGACAATTGCCAAAAACAAATTCACACCATACTTTCATCACCTGCATATCCGTGTCGATGAACAGGATCGGTAGGCCTGGAGCTCCGGCTTGTTTGTGCAATGCAATGGCTTCTTCCGTAGCTTGATCTTCTAGCTTCAACTGACCTTTGGCGATGGTGAGAAGGTCTTCATACGTATAATCAGTACCATGCTCCAACAGGTATTCCCTGGCATATTCCCTGCACCAAATGGTTGAAAAATGAGTTGCCAATGAAGCACAAAGTGTGCTCTTCCCTGTTGATTCAGGGCCGATGGCTACAATTTTGATGACCTGCTTAGGATCTTGAATATTCATTTGCTTTTTTTCTCCATTCCTGCAACCCCATGATGGCCAGCACCAACAGGATGGCATAATAAACAGCAGTGAAGGTATATCCTTTTGAATAATACAAGGGGATAGAACAGGCATTGGTGATGATCCACCAGATCCAGCTCTCCACTTTTTTCTTTGTCATGAGCCACATGCCCGTAAAAGCTGACGCTGATGCCAGTGCATCGGCCCAGGGAATAGCGCCTGGTGCAAATGCTTTTTGGATATAAGAAAGGGAAAAGAAGATTGCCAAATATATAGAAACAAAGAAAACCAGATGATGCTTCCACTCCCTTCCTGTGGCGAATTGAATCTGCACAACAAGCTGCTCATGATTGTTGCGCCTCAACCAATTGTACCACCCATACAGACTCATGATGGTGTAGTAGAGGTTAACGGATGCCTCACCAAAAAGATCGCCTTTGAAACTGAGGTAAACATAGAGGATAGTGCCAACCAGACCAGTTGGATAAACCCAAATGCTTTCTTTTCTTGAAAACCAAACGGAAATGATGCCTGAGAAAATGGCAGTTAGTTCCAGGAAATCCATTTACTCTGCTTCTGCCACCACTTCCACCACTTCTGGAATCATGCGTTTCATCATTCCTTCGATGCCGGATTTCAGTGTGATCATAGAAGAGGGACAACCACTGCAGGAGCCCTGGAGCATGAGGGTAACAATGCCATCTTCGAATTTCTTGAACTGGATGGCGCCGCCGTCCATTTCTACTGCGGGTTTCACATAGTTTTCGAGCAATTCCTTGATACGTTTTACAACATCCCCATCTTCAGAGAGCACAATATTGCCGTCGGTTGCCTGTGTGGCAGGTAGCTCGTCTTCATTGACAATCACTTTTCCATCTTCAAGGTAATCCTTCAGGAATTGACGGATAGAAGGTTTCACATCGTCCCAGTCTGTTTCTGTGGTTTTTGTCAGGGTGACAAAATTACTGGCGATGAATACGCCTTTTACGAAGGGGAAACTGAAGAGCTCAAGGGCCAAGGGGGAAGGCTTTGCCTTTTCAATGTCTTGAAAATCAACACTCTTGCCAGGATAGAGGAGTTTGTTGGCCACAAACTTCATCGTCTCCGGATTGGGTGTCATTTCTGTATAAATGCTTACGGTGATATTTCCTGTTTTGATCATAATGTTCAATTAACAAGCAAATTTACGAGAAGTTGTGGTTTAATGTGGCGAAATACGGAAAATACAATCACTTCTTCGCTATGATTTTCTCAACGAGTTCCATGTGTGATGGATGGATGAAATACCAAGTATTTCAACTGGAGCTGAACAATACTCCAGGAACAAGTTTTCTGTACCATCTTTTTACCCTTTGATAATTTTTTCGACCTTTTCGATCACCATGGCAGTTTTAATCTGCTGCATACAGGCGTGGTCTCCGCGCCAACAAACGGTGTTTCCGAAGACGGAACATGGCCTGCAAGACAGGTGTACTTGTACTGCATTCAAAGGATCCTGGCGGTGGCCATAAAAACCTGCATAAGGGTGTGTCGGACCCCACAAAGAAACCACTGGGACATTGACCAGGGAGGCCAGGTGCATGTTTGCCGAATCCATCGTAACCATCACCGCCATCTGTTCCATCAACTTGAGTTCATCTGACATTGAGTGGATGGCTGGGAATGGAACAGCACACGAAAATTTCTTCTCCCAATCAGCGAGCAGGAGTCGCTCAGCCCCTTTTCCACCAAAAAAATACAGTTCGTAGGGGGCTTTATCAAAATATTGGACCAGCTCCTTGAACTGATCAAGGGGATACATTTTGGTAGCATGCTTAGCGAAAGGTGCAAAACCAATTTTCACAACTTTATCTTTAGCATCCGAACCATGCAAAATATCATCAGCCTGGGGAAGATGGACTGTAAAACCCAACCGCCTGAACACGTCAGCATACCGTTCGGTAGCATGGGGCAATGGCCTGAATATTTTACTTTCCTTCCTGACCAGGGCATATTTTTCAATTCTTCCCTTGTTGATCACCTCCGTCTTGCCTCTGCTGGCCTCGAAAAGAAACCTCAAAACATGGGTGCGTATAACACCATGAAGATCCGCGACCAGTGAAAAATCATGCTTTTTCCTGAGGGTATTGAAAATCCTGAATATGCCAAGGAATCCTTTGTATTCTGCTTTCAGATCAAAGCCCTCAAACTCCAGCCGCTCAATCCCTTCAAACAGTCCTGCCAACTGCTTTTCACTGGCCATAACAACTGATACATCCTTGTTAGTGGAGAGAAAAGCCTTCAACACAGGAATGGTCAAAGCCACATCACCCAATGCAGAAAACCGCATGACCAAAATCTTTTGCCTGATTGGGGAACTGCTCATTTTTTTTCAAGGTTGTACAAGACAGGATTCAGGGAGGGGTCATTGTACATTTTCATTTGCCGGTAGACTTTCATGATCTTTTTACCTTCACGGATTTCTGTCAACAGTTCGTCTATTGCGTTTGAAAGATCTGTTTGCTGCTCCAGAAGCACATGCAATTTGGCTGCACATTTTGCCCTGTGTTCTGGCGTTGCGTCTGCCCTTATTGCTTCTTCCTGCATGTGATAAATCTTGAGGATGAGAATCGAGAGCCTGTCGATGGCCCATGCAGGGCTTTCAGTATTGAGTTTCGCACCAGGAACTGGATTTATTCCGGCAAACAGGTTTAAAAAATAATCGTCAATCTGCTCAACCATATCAGTTCTCACCTGATTTGACCTGTCAATCCTGCGCTTGAGTTCGATGCCAGCATGGGGATCAATCTGCGGATCTCTCACAATGTCCTCCAAATGCCATTGTACTGTATCTACATGGTTCTTTGCATATAGAAGATTTTCAATGCTTCCTTCGGGAAATGGATTGTTCATCACCTCATCGACATTGTTGTGCAGGTGGTATGCCGCTACTGCCTGCTGAAAAACTTCATTACATGTTGAACTGACTGTCATGCGGCAAAAATAAAGAATCTGGGGCTGATTGGCATTGTATATGGCAGTTGAAATATTATCAACTATGCTGAATTGGATGCTTTTTTAAATTTGAACAAAATAGTGAGGGTCAATGAAAGGATAAAACAAGCAGCCGCCCCCGAAGTGACGCCAACTGCCCAGGCTTCGGTAGCCTGTTTTGCATAGATGCCCCAAAAAGCCCACCCCAAGACAAATCCGAATGCCGGCTGCTTCAGCCTGCCGACCATAAAAACTCCCAGTAAGAGGGCAATCAGGATCATGATGATGCTCCAGTACTGAGGAGACAAGGGCTCGCCTTGCCAGCCAATACCCACGAAAAGGGCCGTGACATTAGCAATGGTTGCAACAGAAATCCATCCCAGGTAAACAAGAAACGGGTGGTAAACCCACAAGCGATAAAAAAAAGGCATTTCATTTTTTATTGGGCGAATGGAAAGAAAAAGCAGAATCAATGACGCCAGAAAAGCAAGCATGATGGCCAAGGAGAGACCCAGGTACAAATAATGCCATGCGACGATCCATCCTGCGTTGAGCAAACAAGTTATCAGAAAATAAGGACCGGCTTTATCTATGGCTGTTTTGGCTGTCGCATTGAATTTTCCAAAAGCTGCAAAAAGACTGCAAAAAACAAACCCTATAAGCAAAAAATAAATGATTCCCCAAATACCAAAGGTGAAGCCTGCAGGCACAAAAAAGTTGGGGTAAAATCCTGAAATCTGCCCTGTGTTATAACCGTTGATGGGCAAAATATTGGCCAGGGCATTAACGGTCAGCACAATGACAAGACCGAAAACATTCAACAATGCATTTAACCTTGCACCCATGTTTGAAATTTTAAAAGTTTAACATACTGAAAAAAAATCAAACCAGCAAGGTGTTTTCAACACTGGCATTCGAACCCCATCGGTTAATTTTATCAGAAGCCGTTGTCGTACCTATGCCACACCATTTTATCATTCCTTGTCTTCGCTACAATAGGAAGACAATTCTTTGATTTTCTTAAGGCATTCATAGATCCAAATTGAAACAAATTGAAAAGATTCAACAAACAGGAGAAGTTTTTGGGCCTGCGCTACAATACTCTCCATCCGGTCAGACAATGAACCGGATGGCACAATACCATATCTTTCGGCATATAAAAATTTCAACTGATCCTCCATGATGACGTTGAGCAAGGCCCTTATTTGCAGATTGGATTCTTTCAATTGTATGGTAAAGGCCGCATCTGGGTGTTCCTTTTTCGATTTCATCTTGCTCAGCAGCACTGCCTCTGCTTTGAGCAATAAAAGCACCACTCTCCTTGTATCCTGGTTGTTAAACCCACCACTGCTTTTGTTTATATTATCCATAAGTCAATTTTTGCATACTATATCAACCATTTGATGCTGATGCAAATCATTACTTAATGAAGGTATAGTCTTTTTGACATTTTACTATCTTTTTGATAACCAATTTATTTGTCAATTGCAACTGTGAAGAACAAGAACAATCATTTGGGCCAAAAAATAAAACGACTCAGGGCATTCAAAGGAATGACCCAGGAAGAACTTGCCAATGCATTGGGAAAAACAAGGTCCCTGGTATCGTATTTTGAACGAACAGGCAATATCAATAGTTACACATTGCAAGAGATTACTATAATACTTGGGGCCAATCCGGAAGAAATAAACTTAGATGATGATAGCATTCCAAATGAAGATCCTGTTTCACAGGCCAATGGAAACGGTCATCCGGGTGTAGCACAAAAATTAATCGATCAACAACATGCAGAAATCCTTTTTCTAAAGGAAACCATCAACTTTCAGTGGCAATTGTTGAATGAATTGTCAAAAAGCAAATAACAGGCAAATCTTCTTTAATCAAACGCTTGCACAACTTCAACTATCCAAAAACAAGATTCCGATATAAGACTTATTCTAGTAGTTGTACGTTTTAGACAGGTCTTTGCGTAGGTATTAACACCTAATTTTCCAACATTTTCATGGCATTGGTTTACAGGCTTGTCCTTTGACAATACCTTCAAAGCCTTAACCTTTCTGAAAGCCATGTTCAGCCACGAATCCGTTGACCTAGAAATTCTTTCCAAGAGAGCATTTAACCTGCGATGGGCATCCGTTCCTAAGGGAACCATTCCCCTCACAGCGGCCGATCCTGATTTTCCCTGTGCAGAACCCATCAGAGAGGCTGTTGCCAAATATGCGAAGGATGGATATTTTTCTTACGGACCCGCTGAAGGCCTGCTTACATTCAGAACGAGCTTATCTGATCACTATTTGAAAACCCGTAAAGTGGCCTACAACGAGGCCAACATACTTCCTGTCGACAGCGCAGCTTTTGGCATCTACCTTACTTGCAAAGCATTTTTACAGCCGGGTGATGAAGCCATCATTTTTGATCCAGTTGATTTCCTTTTCAAGCATTCAGTAGAAGCTGTTGGCGCAACCGCTGTAGCCTTTCCGACTCCTCAATCTTTGGAATCTGTTGATTTTTCAAGCCTCGAAGCATATATCAGCAGCAAAACCAAAATGATCTGCCTTTGCAATCCGTTGAACCCTACTGGCAAAGTATTCACCAAAGAGGAGCTGCAATCGCTGGGAGCAATAGCAGTGAAGCACAATCTCATGATCCTTTCAGATGAAATCTGGAGCGATATTGTTTTCAAACCTCATGCATTTACTTCAGTCGCATCACTGGATGAGGAAATCAGAAAAAGAACCATCACCATCACCGGATTCAGTAAATCATACGGACTTGCAGGATTGAGGGTTGGTGCCATTTTTTGTCCTGATGATAACTGCTTCTCTGTAATTTTTAATCATTCGATGCACGCTTTCACCGTGCATGGCTGCAATGTAGCCGGACAAATTGCAGCAATAGCGGCCTTGGATGAGTGCCAGGAATGGCTTGGCATGTTTGTAAACCATCTTCAAAAAATGCGCGACATCTGTGTAACTGAATTGAACTCCATCGAAGGCATATCCTGCCAATCTCCTGAAGGATGCTATGTGGCATTTGCAGACATCAAAAAAACAGGTCACTCAAGCAGTGAAATCCACAAACTGCTTCTTGATAATGCGAACGTTGCCGTAGTACCGGGTCTTCCACAATGGTTTGGAAATGGCGCTGACGGATTTATTCGGCTGAGTTTTGCAACCTCAGCATCCATTTTAACAGAAGCACTCGAGCGCATAAAAAATACGTTGAACTAAATGAAATTTGTAATCATCGGTGGCGGTATCGGGGGCCTGACAATGGGCATCTTCCTTCATAAAAAGGGAGCAGATGTTGTTGTCAATGAAAGGGCGCTCAATGTACCTGTAGGAGGCAATGCATTTCTGATGCATGCCGAAGGTGTTTCGATACTGAAAGAGCTTTCCTCCGGTTTCAACCCCAAAGCCATCCCGGGAAAATTCATAGACCAATTCAGCCTGCGTAAGCCTTCTGACGAGGAAATTAAATTTCAAAAACTTGATCCCTGGCAATGCATCAAAAGAAAAGATATCGTTGAATTTCTTTACACGCTTTTGCCCTCTGAAAAGATCATCCATGGCAGGGTTTTTTCTCACTTTTTATATAAGAATGAAAAAGCGATTGCTGCCGTTTTTCGGAATGGTGATATTGAATATGGAGATGTTTTTATAGGAGCAGATGGAGGCAACTCTCATGTACGGTCCGCCATTTTTGGAGAAACGAATTTTACACCTATTGAAGTCAAGGAAGTGGTCGGACTGATGCAAAACAAGGAGCTCAGTGCCCGGCTTGGCAACCGGTTTACGAAATTCCAACACGATAAAAAAAGTATTTCTTTCGGTGTGATTCCTTCCTCTGAATCAGAAGTGGTTTGGTATATCCAATACGACCCGAACATCATGGATGTAGAAGAAAACAATCCAGCAGCCATGAAAATGTTTTGCACCGAATTGTTGAAAGATTTTCCAGATCTTGTTCAGGAAATCCTTGAAGCCGAAGACTATACTTCCACGTATATCTGGCATACAAAGGATTTTGATCTTTTGCCCTCGTTCCACAAAAATAATGTGGTTTTGATTGGGGATGCTGCACACCTTGCACTACCCTTCACCAGTGCTGGTACAACGAATGCACTGGTTGATGCCCATACACTTCAATCGCTCCTGATGGGCAAAGAAGACATTGAAACTGCTTTTCAAAAATACCATAAGTTAAGGGCAGAACATATTGCAAAACAAATTCAGTTGGGCAGGGATATCAAAAAGGATTTCTTGAATCCAGCATCTAGAAATGAAGATGAAATGGTCATCCCACTGATTACCCGCCAGGAAAGGGCTATCAAGAACAGCAAGAAGCCGAAAGACATCAGCATCCTTTATTTCACCGACCCGATATGCTCAACCTGCTGGGTCATCCAGCCCCAATTGAGAAAACTGCAATTGGAGTATGGCAAGCATGTTAGCATTGAATACAAGATGGGAGGCCTATTGCCTTCATGGGACAATTTCAACCGCTATGGTATCACAAAGCCTTCTGATGTTGCGACACATTGGGAGGAGGTCTGTAGTTTTTATGAAATGCCCATCAACCAGAACATTTGGTTGGAAGACCCACTCCCTTCCTCTTACCCACCTTCCATTGCCTTCAAGGCAGCACAAATTCAAGATACCGGAAAAGCCGTTCTATTCCTGAGAAGAATCAGGGAAATGGTATTCCTTGAAAAGAAAAATATCATCAAAAAAGAGTTTTTGTATGCAGCAGCCTACGATGTTGGATTGGATGCGGCGAGATTGATCAGGGACCTTGAGGGCAAGGCGCAAGGGATGTTCAGAGAAGACTTGATTCTTGCAGATCTTCTGAAAGTTAAGGTGTTGCCCACCTTGTTTTTCTCCAACAGGGAAGGCATTCAATTGGCGCTCAATGGATACCAGCCATATGAAAGTTTTGAGGAGATATTGGCGCAATTGCTCCCAGGAATCAAAAAATCAAAATTCAATACATCTGCAGCATTTCTTTTTGAGCACTTCCAGTCGATGACCTCCAAAGAGTTCTCGTTTTTAAGGGGTGAAAATGAAGTTGAATCGCGGTATGTTCTCACCAGACTGTTGAATGAAAACAAGATCGCTCAGTATGAAAGTCCATCAGGCAACATGTGGATCAACAACTTCAATGCCGCAGAAGAGAAAATCGCCTAATCCACACACCTGAAACCGGTATGTTCCAATCCGGTATCGGTAGCAGTCTTCATCCTGGATGTCACTCTGTATCCTTTACAATAGGACGCATTGCACAAAAAAGAACCTCCTCTGACAACCCTTTTTTGAACAGTTGGCTCCTGTGGGTCATAGCTGTCTGAAGGGCCTTTTGGATCGATGGATGTTTGTCCACTGACCTTTGCATAATAGTCTTCCCTGAACCAGTCTGAGCACCACTCCCAAACATTTCCAGCCATATCATAGAGCCCAAATCGATTGGCAGGGAAAGTCTTTACAGGAGATGAAGCCGGAAATTTATCCCAGTTGGTATTGGTGCTCGGAAATGTTCCCTGCCAGGTATTGGCCTTGGGCTTTCCTTGCTCAATATCTTCATTACCCCAGGGATATTTATCGTTTCTCCCGCCCCTTGCTGCATACTCCCATTCGGCTTCTGTAGGCAAGCGTTTTCCTGCCCATTTGCAATAGGCCATGGCGTCGTCCCAGGAAACATGCACAACTGGGTAATTGTCTTTTCCTTTGATATCGCTCCCAATTCCTTTGGGATGCTTCCAATTGGCCCCTTTTTTCCAGTCCCACCATTGGCTGGGGTCTCCAAGACCGGTACCTGGTGGTTGTTTTTGGAATACCAGGGAAGCCGCAACCAAAACGCTATCGGGTGGTTTGGGTGTACCGGCAGGAACCTGTTTTTTTATTTCTTCCCAATCAGGAGCAATTTCAGCGGTGGTCACATATCCTGTGGCATCCACAAATTTTTTAAACTGGGCATTGGTCACCTCGGTGGCATCCATCCAAAAACCACTGATCTTCACCCGGTGTTGGGGATATTCATCCTCCCTACCTTCATCGTCGTTGGCCCCCATCATGAATTCACCGCCAGCAATCCAGACCATGCCCTCGTGTGAAGCGCTGTCCGCAGCACTGGAGAAACTGGTATCTGATGCAGCAACAGCATACCTGGCAGGCAGCTTGGATGAACAATGCAGGAGGCTGTCTTCAACCGATGCATATTTTTTTGGTGTTGTTGTTTGATTACAGGAGGCAATCAACAATGCAAGGGCAGCAGCTATAGAACTTGAACACTTCATGTCGTTTATTCAGGAGATGAATTTAGCTTTTTTACCATCGGCAAGAGAGAATTTCTCGTTAAAAGAAAGGACGGTCTTTGGTATTTCCGTTTTTGAGGTAAACCTTGTTGAGCCCCCATTGAAAATCCCCCTCTTTGAAATGAACAAGCAAATCCTTTGCTGTACTCATGTTCTTCCTTTTCAAGGTGATGGTTTCACCAGCTTTAGTATCAAAAGCATAGCTGACATGTCCATTCGATTTTTTCGCAACAGGAACAACGATCCCCGTTTTATCTGACACAATATCAAAATCAAAAATAGAAATCATGTCGAGGCTGCAACGGTTTCCTGCCAGGCTTTTGACCTGCACCTGTTGCAACATGCCATCATACATGACAGCACTTACCTTGAAGGCCCCTTCAGCTGCAAGGTCCTTGAAAGACATCTCTCGCCATTCAGCAGGAATGGCAGGCAGGATGCTGATCTTGCCATCATCGCTTTGCAGCATCATCTCCAACAGGCTGGTGGCGAAAGCCATGGGCGTTTCAAAACAGGGGCCCGACTCGGCATAAAGCCCTCCAGGCTCTGCATGACGGTTTAAAAAATCATTGAGGTATTTGATCGACTTATCGCCTTCGCCCAGCAGGGAATACATGGCAGAAGCCCCGGTGTATGAATAGCCCGCCAATGCCGCCGGCATGGAATGCCAATGGTTGATGGAGCGAATGGTCATCTCCCGGTGGGCAGGGTTTTTCATGTCCAATAGGCGATAAGGATAAATGGCTAGCAAATGAGAGTAATGCCTGTGGGATGAGGTCAGGTCAACATTCCGGCCAATCATAAAACCCTTGTCACCGGTATGCAATGGGGTGAGGCGCTGGAGCACTTCACTCCATTTTGTTTTGTCCGGATCATTGAGTTTCAGCAACTGTTCAACATGCAACAGCGTTTGCAATCCCCAGATCAAACCAGACAATGAATAGTGCGCATCTTCTGCATCGGCATACTCAGGTGAATGTGATTTGACAAGATGGTATATCCCGTTTTCATCCTTGTAGAGCAGGTGCATCAGGTAGTTGACAGTACGTTTCAGGAGTGGATAGATGTTTTTTTTCAGCTCATCCTTGTCCCCGCTGTATTGATAATAACGGTAATAATAGAGCATGGTCCAGACCAGGTCTCCTGGCTCAAACTGGCCCTTCCTGAGGTCATTTTGGTTCAAGGGGGCAATCATATCAAAGCTGGTTATTCTTCCGATTGCCGCTGCATCATTTCTCCACTGTTCTGGAACATTGTTGATCAGGTTTTGTCTGTTCTTGTTCAACAATGCAAACAAGGGTTTAGTGAGTTCCAGGTGATTGGATGCATACAAGGGTGAATAAGTAAGTTGTTGGTTGAGGTTCCACCAGATGCCTGGCCATGGCGTTTTGGAGGTGAACCAGGGGCCCATGAGATCTAAGATGGGTTTGTCTTCCCTTGTTGCGGAAGCAAGCTTGTACAACTGAAGCCAGTAATAGGTTTCAACCCTTTTATCAGGGATGGAAATGAAGCTTTTTCTGAAGTAAGCATTCCACCAGCTCTTGTGTTTTGCCATGACCTGGTCCAAAGGTTTTGACTGAAAACGCTTGATGGCGGCAATGGCCTCGGGCCTGGCCTTTCCCCATTCATCTGTACTGTATCCTACCGCAACATCTATGACATGCTTTTCATTAAAGGCCGCATGTTTCCATACGGTCGCATATTCACCCTTCACAAGCAAGGGCTGGTAACAAATGCCATAGCCAGCAGAATCCTTCATTTCAAAGTCAGGATTGTTCTGATAATTGTATGGCTTCATATCAAAACGACCAAAAGTAATGCGGGGGCTGATGCTCTGCTCTGCAACCCACTCGCAAAATATTTTTTCACCATCAAGTTCGGATGCTTCAATGTGAATGATGTCTTCACCGGATGGTACAACAAAAGAAAGCTCAACCCTGCCATTCGTGGTCTTGATATACCCTTTGGCCATCGCATTATAGATGTCCAGGTAAATTTGAGCACCAAGAATTTTTCCCTCTGTCCTGATTACCATTTTGCCAATCGGTAATCTTGGGTGTGAAACCAATTGTTGGGTGAACATGCTGTCGGGATAATGCGGACGTTGATCCGTTACATCAGATCTTCCTACATCAAATCTGATGGCCTTGGCTCCCTCGCGGTAAGCATTCACACCAAGTTTGCCATTGCCGGCAATGATGCCATCATAATAATCTGTTCCCAGGCTGTCCCAATAGAGCCTGGTATTTTTCATGTAGGCATTCCACTCAGTGGTATCAATGGGTTGCGCATCTGCAGCGATGGACATCAACAATATGGAAAGGGAAAGCAGGAATTTCATGATGCCAAGTTATTAAAAAACAACGAGGGATAGCACTGCCGCCATCCCTCGTTGCCAATTTTTCTTGCAGTACTTTGTAAGCGCAAATGCAGTCAAATGATTTTTTTACTCCTTTACGGATGTGGTGATGGAAGGTGCTAGTTTCTCCCATTCGCTTTTGTTGAGTTTTTTCACAGCAGGCGCTATCTCATCTCCATTGTCTCCGTTGTACAATCGTCCGTTTTTCATCACAAATTTGATGGTATTGGTGTTGCGGATATTCTCCAATGGGTTCTTGTCAAGGATGATCAGGTCAGCAAGCTTTCCTGCCTCAATGCTGCCCAGGTCCTTGTCAAGGCCCAGGGCCTCAGCCCCCTGAATGGTAGATACTTTCAGTGCATCAATCGTTCTCATGCCACCGCTTTGCATGG
>Ga0222712_10004626_pt1 | contig 14291 bp, 8 predicted proteins | sample C33_657DmetaG_FD_165043 | JGI IMG/M metagenome (GOLD analysis project Ga0222712, IMG submission 165043) | Estuarine water microbial communities from San Francisco Bay, California, United States - C33_657D | ecosystem: Environmental > Aquatic > Marine > Unclassified | place: USA: California... | reverse complement strand
CCAGTGCTGCCTGCTCCTGACGCCTCAACATCTCACCCGCCAACGCCAGGTAAGCTACTGCACCACGTGATTGTCTGTCGTACTGAAGCACTGGCATGCCATAACTAGGTGCTTCTGCAAGACGAATATTTCGTGGCACTACTGTGCGATAGACCTTGTCGCCAAAATGTGTGAATAACTGGTTGGAGACTTCCAGGGTCAATTTGCTGCGAGGATCATACATTGTCCGCAGAATGCCTTCGATCTTCAGACCAGGATTCAAGGCGGAAGCAATTGCCTGAATAGTGTCCACCAATGCCGACAACCCTTCCAGCGCATAGTACTCACACTGCATCGGAATTATCACGCCGTGTGCGGCCACTAGCGCGTTTACAGTCAGCATGTTGAGTGACGGTGGGCAATCTATGACAATGAAATCGTATTTGTCAGCAACGTCTGCGATCAAGGATTTAAGTCGACCTTCAGATCCATCCCTCTGCAACAAGGCCACTTCAGCTGCTGTGAGATCACCATTGGCCGGCAAGATGTCAACGCCAGCAGCCGTAGTCAACAGTGCATCTGCCAGTACTGCCTCGCCCATAAGCACTTCATAAATCGACAAGGACAGATCACCCTTGTTGATTCCGCTTCCCATCGTTGCATTGCCTTGCGGATCAAGATCTATCAGCAGAGTGCGCCGTTTCGTGGCGCGCAGTGAGGCGGCAAGATTGACGGAGGTTGTTGTTTTACCAACACCACCCTTCTGATTTGCAACTGCGATTACTTTGGCCAATTCGTCCTTACTCCGCGTTCTTTGCAAGCAGCTCAATGATGTGACGCTCACCGTCACAGCCAGGAACACTGACTTTTACCACTCTTCCGATCACTACGTTGTCTGGGAGCTGGGCGAGCTCCTCTGCTGGAAGCACGCCCTTCATTGCGAGAATTCTTGGCTGCACGTCCTGAGCTCCGCTCTTGAACAGATGCTGCGTGAGCTTCACCAGATCCACAAGGGAAGAAAACGCCCTGGTAACAATAGTGTCTATTGGAAGCGGCTCCTTGAAGTTCTCTATCCTGAGATTGCGCACTTCTACATTGGCAAGCCCCAGTTGCACCTTGGCTTGAAAGACAAACCGAGTCTTCTTTCCATTGCTGTCGAGAAGCACAAAGGTTTTTTCCGGGTAGCAAATTGCCAGTGGTATTCCCGGCAGGCCGGGCCCGGTGCCAACATCAAGAATACAGCGGCCGGTAATCATGGGAACAAGCGTCAGGCTGTCCAGCAGATGCCTGGATAGCATGCTGGAAGAATCCTTGATTCCAGAAAGATTGAACGTCTTGTTCCATTTGAGCAGCAATTCAAGATAGTCAACGAGCTGATTGACCTGATGATCGCTCAACGAAAGCCCTATGGCATTCATACCACTGCGTAGTTCCGCTCGGTTATGTGATCCAGTCTCTTCCATGAAGATGCGACCCGCCTTGGTCAAGCCGACTTCTTGCGAATTGCGTCGTACTTTTTGAGGTAGATCAGCAACAAGGAAATGGCAGCGGGAGTCATTCCAGGAATTCTAGTCGCCCTGGCTATGGTTTCTGGCCTTGCCTTGAGCAACTTCTGCTTGAGTTCATTCGACAAACCCTGCATCTGAGCATAATCAAAATCTTCGGGCAGAATGGTGTTGTCCTGTCGCTTCAGCTTCTTGATGTCTTCTTCCTGCCGGTCAATATAGCCTTGGTATTTTATGTGGATCTCTACCTGCTCATTGATCTGTCTGGCGACTTCGGGCTCTTCTGTGCCGTTTCTTTCTTTCTCAGAAATCGCATTCAGCAGATTTTCGTAGCGCACTTCCGGCCTGGCGAGCAAATCAGCAAGGCTGTATTCTCTTGAAATTGGCTTCTCTATCATTTCATTGATTTTAAAAGCTTTTTCAGTGTCTGGCTGGATCCAGACTGTACGCAATCTTGCCAATTCAGCGTCAATCGCATCACGCTTGCGATTGAAAAGTATCCAGCGCTTGTCATCCACAAGTCCAAGATCTCGACCAATACTGGTAAGTCGCAGATCAGCGTTGTCTTCTCGCAACAGCAAACGATATTCCGCACGGCTGGTAAACATTCTGTAAGGTTCGTTGGTGCCAAGACTGATCAGGTCGTCAACCAGTACTCCGATATAGGCCTCATCCCTGCGAGGACACCAGGGTTCCTTGCCCTGCGCTGCCAGCCCTGCATTCAATCCTGCGAGCAAACCCTGTGCTGCTGCCTCTTCGTAGCCAGTGGTGCCATTGATCTGACCTGCAAAGTAAAGGCCCTCAATGAATCTGGTTTCCAGTGAATAATGCAGGTCTCGAGGGTCAAAGAAGTCGTACTCAATCGCATAACCTGGCCTGGTGATGTGGGCATTCTCGAAGCCTTTGATTTCTCTTACCAATGCCAGCTGAACATCAAACGGAAGGCTGGTCGAAATGCCATTGGGATAGAGCTCGTGCGTACTGAGCCCCTCAGGTTCGACAAATATCTGGTGGGATGTCTTGTCGGCAAAGCGCATTACCTTGTCTTCTATTGATGGGCAGTAGCGTGGCCCCAGCCCTTCTATGACACCTGTATACATTGGTGATCTGTCCAACCCACCGCGAATTATGTCGTGGCAGCGCTCATTGGTACTGGTGATGTAGCAATTGATCTGGCGTGGGTGCTCTTCAACACTCCCTAGATAGGACATTACTGGAGTCGGTGTGTCGCCGGGCTGTTTCTCCATGACAGAAAAATCCACAGATCTCGCATCGATTCGAGGTGGTGTCCCTGTTTTGAGTCGTCCGACATTGAAAGGCAGCTCTCGAAGTCTTCTTGCAAGCGCAATGGAAGGGGGGTCACCTGCACGGCCGCCCGCACTGTTTTCCAGTCCGATATGGATCTTGCCGCCCAGGAATGTGCCTGTTGTGAGAACAACCCGCCCAGCCATGAAACGTAATCCCATCTGTGTCACTACACCAGCCACTTTGCCTTGATTCACAATAAGGTCATCGACCGCTTGCTGGAAAATGTCAAGATTCTGCTGATTTTCCAGAATGCTTCTGACAGCCGACTTGTACAAGGCACGATCAGCCTGTGCTCGTGTAGCGCGAACGGCAGGACCTTTGCTGCTGTTGAGAATTCTGAATTGTATTCCCGCACGGTCCGTGGCTCGTGCCATCGCGCCACCTAGAGCGTCAATCTCTTTGACAAGGTGAGTCTTGCCGATACCGCCAATTGCAGGGTTACAGGACATCTGACCCAGTGTTTCGATATTGTGAGTAATCAGCAAGGTACGAACACCCATGCGGGCAGCAGCAAGTGCTGCCTCAGTGCCGGCATGTCCGCCACCGACCACGATGACGTCGTATTCTTTCGAAAAGATCATGAGTTACCCGGTGAATGAGCCAAGGATCAAGGGTCGGACAGTATAAGCCCTCAAATTGAAATTTGAAGCTATAAAAAACAGGCTGTTGCAGTTATACAAACAAACAAAAATATATCTCTAAATATTGAGATTAAAGACAAATACTTAATGATGTTACTGATTATGGCAAGCACACTTTCTGTTGAAAAGTGCTTTTTTTTATAAAAATCAATTTGTTGTGAATATATAAGTCGGTTGACTAATGCGGTTTAAGCTCTTTGCAAGCCGTGAATTCCCTGTGTTCAAAGAGGGACTTTATACATTCGAGATTTTTCTTGAATTTTGATTCACCGGTTATAGATATGTTTTCCCACTGTTAATCACAGCTTGATCCACAGAACTATTTTCCAATACAGAAACTGGAAAATATTCTGCCAAGCAGATCATCAGCGGTAAATTCTCCGGTTATCTCTCCAAGATACCGGTGCGCCGAGCGCAGATCTTCTGCAACCAGCTCGGAGGATCTTTGGTAAGAAAGCTGATCATGTGCCCTGTGAAGGTGGTTACGCGAGGACTCCAACGCATGAAGGTGCCTTCGCCTGGCTGTAAAACTACCCTCTTCGGACGACTGAAAGCCCATGCAGGATTTCAGGTGCTGTTGCAGGATATCGATGCCCTTCTTGTCCTTTGCCGACAAGTAAACGGAGGTTATTGACTGATTCTCGTCAATTGGATGGGATTCCAAAGCAGGTGCTTTCATCTGCAGATCAATTTTGTTTCGAATGATGGTTATCCGTGCTGGATCCAGACGGGTAGTCTTGAAGAAGGGTTCCATGTTTTCGAGGTACTCCTGAATGCACGAAGCCTCCAGAGAGTCATTCACAGAATCTACAACAAGCAGAATCCGATCGGCTTGGTCAATCGCGCTCAAGGCCCGTCTTATGCCTTCTCGTTCTACAGGATCGTTGCTTTCTCGCAATCCTGCCGTATCTGTAACATGCAGCGGCATGCCATCAATGTTCAAGTGCTCAAGAAGGGTGTCACGAGTTGTCCCGGCAATTTCGGTGACTATCGCCGTATTTTTACCAGCAAGAGCATTCAACAAGCTGGATTTTCCAACGTTTGGCTTTCCAGCAATAACGACAGACATACCTTCACGGAGAATGCTGCCTTGCTTGGCGCGGCTGAAAATATCGTCTAGAGATGCAATGATCTCACTTAGTCTTGTTACCGTTCGACCTTGTGTAAGGAAGTCGATTTCTTCATCGGCAAAGTCAATTGCAGCTTCAATGAATACTCGCAATTCAACAATTGACTCTGACAGCGAGTAAATCAGTTTTGAAAAATCACCCTGTAAAGTGCGAACGGCGCTTCTTGCTGCAGCGGAGCTGCTGGATTCGATAAGATCAGCAATCGCTTCAGCTTGTGCCAGATCTATTTTTCCGTTAAGGAAAGCACGTTCTGAAAACTCACCAGGTCTGGCAATTCTTGCTCCATACTTGAGGACTTCCTTCACTAACAAGTCAAGGATGAAGTAACCACCATGACCCTGGAGTTCCAATATGTCTTCGCCCGTAAAGGAATTCGGTGACGCAAAAAAGAGAGCAATACCTTTATCTACCGGCTCCCCATGCTGGTCAAGAAACGCGGAGTAATGTGCATAACGAGGGACTGGAGAAAAACCGAGAATTCCCTCTGCTATGTGCAAGCAAAGGGGACCAGAAACTCGGACTACACCGACGCCACTTTTTCCCGGCGGTGTAGTGATTGCGCAGATGGTGTCGCTGTCTATTGATAACGACATGGCAGTATCAGGCTTTCTTGGCCTCGTACTCCTTGTCGATTTTCCGCGTGATGTACCACTGTTGCATGATTCCGAGGACGCTGTTTGCAAGCCAGTAAAGTACAAGTCCGGCTGGGAACCACAAGAAGAAAACCGTCATTACGACAGGCATGAATCGCATGATCTTTGCCTGCATGGGATCTGCAGGAACCGGGCTGAGAAGAGATTGTGCATACATGGATATCCCCATCAGCAAGGGCAGTACAAAGAAGGGATCCATTACTGAAAGGTCATTGATCCAGAGAATAAAAGGCGCCTGTCGTAACTCAACACTTTCCATCAATACCCAATACAAAGCGATGAATACAGGCATTTGTACCAGCATGGGTAGGCAACCACCGAAAGGATTGATCTTTTCCTTTTGGTAGAGCTCCATCGTCGCTTTCTGCAATTTCATTTTATCATCGCCGTAACGCTCCTTGAGTTGGACCATCTTGGGCATGACGCGACGCATGTTCGCCATTGAGCGATAGCTAGTTGCAGATAATTTGTAGAACAGCCCTTTGACTGTGACTGTCAAAAGGAGAATGGCCCACCCGTAGTTTCCGACCAGCGCATTGATTTTTGTCAGCAACCAGTAAATAGGCGACGCGACAAACCAAAGCCACCCGTAGTCTATCGTCAGATCGAGATTTGGTGAAATTTCCTTGAGGACGTATTGATCCTTTGGGCCTGCATAAAAGGACACTTGCTGGGTCAATTCAGTACCGGGCGCTACGGTAAATTCAGGACCGGTAAACCCTGCTATGTATTCGCTGGGGTTTTGTGGGCTTCTGCGCATGGAAAAAGTATTAAGTGCATCAATGGACGGAATCCAGGCCGACAGAAAATAATGCTGGCTCATGGCGATCCACCCGCCAGTCAGCTCATGTGGTGATATGCCGTTGTCGACATCGCCAAAATCTACTTTGTAGTAGGGGTCATTGAGTGCCGTTGCGGCGAAACCCATGAATGATGACATCCCTATCCCACCAGCGCTGCTGGGGTCTGGAAATGTTGTTCTATTGATCTGACCGAACAAATTGGCCTGCCAGACACTGTTTGTCGTGTTGTTTACGATGTAACTGAGTTTGACAAGATAACTGCCTCGCTCAAATGTAAATCGCTTGGTTATTTGCACCCCGTTGGAAGCAACATGAAGCAAGTCGATGTCGATGGACTCAGCTGAGTCACTCAATGTAAAACTGTCTGACGATGCGGAGTAAAGAGCGCGTGAAGTATTGTCGATGCCGTTGCGTCCGACCAGGCCACTCTTGGCGACATATGTTCTTTGAGCGTTGCTTTCGAGGAGAATGAACGGGTCATTCTCAACGTCAATCTGGCGCCTGTACTGTGGTAAAGATATTTCGAGAATATCTCCACCGTTTCTGTCCAAAGTTACGTGCAACACGTCAGTTGAAACGACGACGCGAGTGTCTCCGACCTGCGGAGGCGGCGAAGTGCTGGGTGAAGAAACATTCGGTACGTCTGAACTGGAAACGGCGACAGTTGATGCTGGCGCAGTCGGCGTGTCAATGGCTGCAGACGCGACTTGCTCGGAAACAGGTTCAGAGAGTGCAACCCTTGGATAATCTTCCTGCCAGGCAAGCAGAAGCATATAGGACACGACCGCGAGGCCACCGATGATGAGGTATTTTAAGGATTCCATTTTCTTTGAATGCTATCTCGGTGAGCTGGAGGATTTTCGTGAATGACAAATGTCTGGAACGAGATCTATACCGCCTTCATGCCAAGGATGACACTTTAGAATTCGTTTCGTTCCCAGTTGTATACCGCGAGCGAGGCCATGTTTCTCAATGGCCTCCTGTGTGTAGTGAGAACACGAAGGGTAGAAGCGGCATTGACGACCGATCAACAAACTCAAAGTGAGCTGGTAGACAGTAATCAGCTTGATGACCAGTTTACTCAACATCTAGTTCGCCTCGTGTGACAAGGGGCGTCCGGATTTCTGTATCAAGTCCTGCCAGAGTTTCTCGATCTTTGATCGAATGACATCTTTGCCCAGGGAGCCGATTCCGCTGCGCGCTAGGATAACGATGTCTACAGCAGGGAGCAAACCTTGATTGTGCCTGAAGGACTCTCGAAGTATGCGTTTGACTCGGTTTCGGTCAACTGCTCTTGAGATGTTCTTCTTGGCGATCACCAGTCCCAGTCGAGGGCAGAGAAGATTGCCAGATACCGCCAGCACGAGTAGGTGCTGGCAGGAGACCTTGAAGCGAGCATTCTTGAAAACAGGTTGAAAGTCCGAAGCGCCAAGTAGACGTCGCTTTTTGCCGAATCTGAATTCAGACACAGGATCTACTTGTGTGAGTGCTGTCGACTTAAGGATTGAATCGTTTACGCTGTGAGTTTCGCACGGCCACAAGCACGGCGTCTCTTGATTACAAGTCGGCCGCCTTTGGTCGCCATACGAGCACGAAAACCATGAGTACGTGCGCGCTTCAATAGACTTGGCTGAAAGGTTCTTTTCATGATGAATTCCAATGTGATCTTTAAAGATAAGTCGGTTTCAAACCGAGCGCGAATTCTAGTCGTTTAGAGGGGGCATTGCAAATGCAAAGCCTGGAGAAAGCACAGTAATCCAGTTTGGCCTGCAGTTTCCCGTGATTCCTTGAGTCCGTTGAGCTATACGTGGTTGATAACAAGTTATCCACAGGTAATTAAGAATTTTGGATCAGGGCGAAATTTGCAGCATTTTCAGTGTCAAGCCCGCCTGGCAAGCTGTAACAACATGATATTTATAATAAAAAAATAGAAAGGAATAGTGGTTTAACTTAGACTTGTTTGTGGATAAGTACCTTCTCACGCGCTAGAATCCGTTTCCAATCTAGTACAAGAAGATCCACGAAGGGTAAGTAAAGAGTGAATTCGGTAAACTGGCAAACCTGTGTCAATTGTCTCAAAAGTGAGCTTCCCTCCCAGCAGTTCAACACCTGGATCCGGCCTCTGCAAGCAGAGGCCAGTTCAAATGAGCTTCGACTCTATGCCCCCAACAGATTCATTCTGGATTGGGTAAGAGACAAGTTTCTGGTCAGGATCAAGGAGCTTCTCAAGGAGCATTCTCCTGATCGGTCGGTAGAGTTGATCTTTGAAGTTGGGGACAAGTGTCAAATCGAGCGCTCTGAGTCTTCGCCCATGGAGGTTAAGTCCCTCAATGCGCAAGGTTTGGCGATTGAGCGCAACGAGTCGATTCTCGTGTCTCGGATCGAGAGCCGGGATGGAGCCGTTATTGTCCCCCCGCCAAGCTCTCCTGTTTCCAAGACCTCTTTGATTCGCCGGACTTCTCGCAATATGGAAGTCATTATTGATGGAAAGCTCCGACACAAGGGAAGTTTGAATCCAGAGAATACCTTCGACAATTTCATTGAGGGGAAATCAAATCAACTTGCGCGAGCTGCAGCGATGCAGGTTGCCGAGAATCCGGGAGGCGCATACAACCCTCTGTTTATTTACGGTGGAGTCGGACTGGGCAAGACACACTTGATGCATGCCATAGGCAATTATCTTGTGGAGCGAAAGCCCGATGCAAAAGTAGTCTATTTGCATTCGGAAACTTTCGTGGCGACGATGGTCACCGCTCTTCAGTTGAATGCCATTAATGAGTTCAAACGATACTACCGTTCGGTTGATGCGTTATTGATTGACGATATCCAGTTCTTCGCGGGCAAAGAGCGATCGCAGGAAGAGTTTTTCCATACTTTCAATGCGCTTTTGGAAGGTGGTCAGCAGATTATTCTTACGAGCGACAAATACCACAAGGAAATCAATGGGTTGGAAGAGAGGCTCAAGTCGCGTTTTGGCTGGGGGCTTTCTGTGGCGGTCGAGCCGCCAGAGCTTGAAACGAGAGCAGCCATCCTTATCAACAAAGCAGAGCAAAGCAATGTTGATTTGCCGGCAGATGCGGCAATGTTCATCGCACAGCGCTTGCGTTCTCATGTTCGAGAACTTGAGGGCGCTTTGAAGAAAGTCATCGTGCATGCCAAGTTTGTAGGACGCCCCATAGATCTTGAGCTTGTAAAAGAAGCGTTGAAGGATCTTTTTGCACTGCACGACAAACTCGTTACCATAGACAATATTCAGCGTTCTGTTGCTGAGTACTACAAGATCAAGATGTCTGACATGCTTTCCAAGCGACGCAATCGCTCAGTTGCGCGTCCACGCCAGATGGCTATGTGTCTTTCCAAGGAGCTGACGAACCATAGTCTTCCAGAGATTGGTGATGCGTTTGGTGGTCGAGATCATACGACTGTGTTGCATGCCTGCAAGCAAGTGAAGAATCTCAGAAGCATCTCTCTCGACTTCTCGGAAGACTACAACAATCTGCTCAGAGCGCTGGCAACCTGAAGCCAAATGCAATAGATTTCGCAGGGTTACAGGCCACCGACAACTACATTAGGATAGAGTGCAAAAGCATGTATTTTTCAACCTCAAGGGAAGCAATTCTCAAACCTCTTCAACTGGTTACAGGTGTTGTGGAGCGTCGACAAACCTTGCCGGTTCTGTCCAATGTTTTGTTGTCACTGGACGCGAATTCCCAACTATCCATTACTGGTACCGACCTTGAGGTGGAGCTTCTTGGAAAGATAGTAGTCTCCGGCCCGTCTCGACCGGGAGATATCACTGTTCCAGCAAGAAAGCTTGTGGATATTTGCAAATCACTTTCAGAGGATTCTGTGCTGGAGTTCTCTGTCGAAGACAACAAGATGGTTATCAAGTCAGGGCGCAGTCGGTTTAGTTTGGCTACACTCCCAGCGACCGAGTTTCCTGTCACCGAAGAAGAGCCCGGCACTTGCGAATTGACTCTTTCTCAAAGTGCTCTCAAAGCTCTTCTCGATGGCACTTCATTTGCTATGGCCCAGCAGGATGTTCGTTATTACCTGAATGGAATGCTCTTCGAGTTGTCGGCCGGTTATCTTCGTGTCGTTGCGACAGATGGACATCGACTCGCAATGCAAACTATGCAGTCTGAGGCGCAAATTGATACTCCGATCCAGGTGATTCTCCCCCGCAAGGGTGTCATTGAACTTGGTAGGCTGCTTACTGGTGACCAAGAGAATGTTTCGGTGGTATTCGGGCGTAATCACGTCAAGGCAAAAACACAAGATTTTACCTTCACTTCGAAACTTGTGGACGGCAAGTTTCCTGACTATAACCGAGTGCTTCCCAAGGGCGGGGACAAACACGTAATTGGCGATCGACAAGAGCTTAAGCAGGCGTTTTCGCGGGCATCTATTCTCTCGAACGAAAAGTACAGGGGCGTTCGATTGCTGCTTTCAAACGGCGAGATTCGAATACTTGCAAACAATCCGGATCAGGAAGAGGCAGAAGAGTCGGTATCTGTAGACTATCGTGGAGAGTCCTTGGAGATAGGCTTCAATGTCAGCTATCTCGTCGATGTGCTTACTGTACTGGCGGCTGAGAAGGTAAAGATCACTCTTCATGATTCCAATAGCAGCGCCTTGCTCGAGGCCTCTGATGGGAAGGCTGATGCCTTATATGTCGTAATGCCCATGCGCCTTTGATCGAGGCGCGCATCTGCGGTGACTATGACTGCTATTCGACGGATTGATGTACTCGGATTACGCAATCTTTCGAATGTTCAGGTGCTACCCGGACAGGGTGTCAATGTCTTCTTTGGCCCTAATGGTAGTGGCAAAACCAGCCTTTTGGAGGCAATCTACTACATGGGGCTTGGGCGCTCCTTTCGCAGTCAGCGTGTCGAGTCAGTTATACAGTCCGGTCTAGATGAAATTACTGTTTTTTCCGAGTTATTCTCTGGAGCTACGATTGGCGTTACAAAAAGTCGATCGGGTAATCACATTCTAAAGTTAATGGGTGAGCGACAAAGCAATTGGCTGCCTACTGCCCGACAACTTCCCCTCCAACTTCTCAATTCCGATAGTTTTGATCTTCTTGAGGGTAGCTCAAAGATTCGGCGCAAGTTTCTCGATTGGGGCGTGTTCCACGTGGAACATGACTTCTCCGGAGACTGGAGAGGTGCTGCAAAGTGCATCGCGCAACGGAACTTGCTTTTAAAAGAGCGAACTCTAGATAAGCAACAATTGGAGGCTTGGGGAGCGGAACTTTGCACATATGCCACCAGGATAGATTGTGCTCGCAAAAGATACATTGCGCTGTTTCTTCCGGCTCTCGAAAAAACTCTTTCCAGCCTGATAGGCATTCAAGGCTTGGCGGTCAAGTATTTCCGAGGCTGGGAAGATGGGGTTGAGCTTAAAGATATTCTCAACGCCTCTCTGGAAAGAGATGTGCGTTATGGCGCCACACAGACAGGCCCCCACAGGGCCGACCTGCAAATCAGAGTTGGCAAAAGCCGCGCGGACGAAATACTTTCACGAGGTCAGCAAAAGCTCGTGGTAATCGCAATGAAGATAGCGCAAGGAGCTTTGCTGTCTGAATTGACCGGGACAAAGGTTTTGTTTCTTGTGGATGATCTCCCATCTGAGTTGGACAAAAATAACAGAAAGCTTGTTTGTGAGCTCCTCTGCAAACTTGAAAGCCAGGTATTCTTGACCTGCGTCGACGCCTCGGACCTCGATGACGCCTGGCCTTCAAGCATATGCCCAAGAAAGTTCCACGTGGAACATGGTAAAATAACACCTGTTTGAAGCGAGCCTCACAAGCATGACTTGAAAGGCTTCTAGCCTAAAAACCGAGAAATAACTGGAGTCGCAAAGCGAAAGTTTTGCAATTACCAAAAGCACAGGAGAACACGCATGGCTCAGGACTCTACGTATAATTCATCCAGTATTAAAGTCCTGAAAGGGCTAGATGCTGTACGGAAACGCCCGGGCATGTACATCGGTGATACGGATGATGGGACTGGTCTGCACCACATGGTGTTCGAATTGGTAGACAATTCCATTGACGAAGCGCTGGCAGGGTACTGTGACGACATAAGAGTCACGATCCACGTAGGGGAAACAGTAAGTGTGTCAGACAATGGTCGAGGCATACCGACTGACATGCATTCAGAAGGCGTCTCTGCCGCAGAAGTGATCATGACGGTATTGCATGCCGGTGGTAAGTTTGACGATAACAGCTACAAAGTTTCTGGTGGCCTGCACGGCGTAGGTGTGTCTGTTGTAAATGCACTTTCAGAAGAGCTCAAGCTTACAATCCGTCGTAGTGGGAAGGTGCACGAGCAAAACTATGTGCATGGTGTCCCGCAAGCGCCGCTTGCCGTTGTCGGCGAAACAGATGTAACCGGCACTGAGTGTCACTTCAAACCATCAAAAGAGACTTTCTCCAATATCGAATTCCACTACGAAATTCTGGCCAAGAAACTTCGCGAACTGGCTTTCTTGAACGCCGGAGTTTCCATCCAGCTAAAGGACGAACGATCTGGAAAAAGCGAGTTGTTCAGGTATGAGGGTGGACTGAAGGCGTTTGTAAACTACTTGAATACAAACAAAGCGCCAGTGAACAAGATATTCCACTTCAACGCTGAGCGGATAGAAGATGGCATTTCCGTGGAGATTGCATTGCAGTGGAATGATACTTATCAGGAAAATATCTATCCCTATACGAATAATATCCCGCAGAAAGATGGAGGAACCCATCTCGCGGGCTTTCGCGCTGCATTGACCAGAGTGCTGAACACCTACATCGACAAGGAAATGGCCGCAAAGAAAAACAAAGAAGTTGCTACAACTGGAGATGATGCCCGCGAAGGTCTGACCGCAATCATTTCGGTCAAAGTGCCCGATCCCAAGTTTTCTTCGCAGACAAAAGACAAGTTGGTGTCCTCAGAGGTGAAAGTCGTTGTTGAGCAGGAAATGGCTAGTCACTTCACAGACTACCTGATGGAAAACCCACTGGAAGCCAAAGCTATCGTCAACAAAATGCTCGATGCAGCACGAGCGAGAGAGGCCGCGCGGAAAGCCCGGGAAATGACCCGACGAAAAGGTGCACTCGACATCGCGGGGCTACCAGGCAAGTTGGCTGACTGCCAGGAGAAAGATCCTGCACTTTCGGAAATTTACATCGTCGAGGGTGACTCTGCAGGAGGTTCTGCGAAACAAGGGCGAAACAGAAAAAATCAGGCCATTCTTCCGCTCAAAGGTAAAATTCTTAACGTAGAGAAAGCACGCTTTGACAAGATGCTGAGCTCAGCTGAGATCGGGACATTGATCAAAGCCCTGGGTTGCGGAATCGGGAATGAGGAGTTTTCGCCAGCGAATTTGCGTTATCACAGCATCATCATCATGACCGATGCGGATGTGGATGGATCTCATATTCGAACATTGTTGCTGACGTTCTTCTTTCGGCAGATGCGTGAACTGGTAGATCGAGGCCATATCTTCATTGCGCAGCCGCCTCTTTACAAGATTCGCAAAGGCAAGCACGAGCAATATCTCAAGGACGATGACGAGCTTGGCCGATACCAGACGCATATCGCTCTCGAAGGTGCCAGCCTGTACGTCAACGCTGAGGCGCCGCCAATCAGCGGCGACGCCCTGGATATGATCGTCAAGCAATACAACAGCACCTACGCCATCGTGCACCGCCTGAATCGCTTGTATCCCAGCGAAGTGCTGGAGGCAATGATCTTCACACGAGAGTTGAACATTACTGATCTCAATGAGGAATCCGTCACTCGATGGGTTTCAGAGCTGACCGCGACAATGTTGCGTGTCCACCCCAAAACGAGCACCGGATACCAACTCTCGGCCAATAGAGACAGAGAGCGCAATATCTATCTTCCTCATGTTCGACAGTCATTCCATGGCTTGACCAAGGGCTATCAATTCAACATGGATTTCTTCAACTCTGGAGAATACAAGGCAATCGTCAAACTCGGCAGCACGCTGGCCGGCCTGATCGAAGAAGGGGCCTATGTACAGCGCGGCGAGAAAAAGCAGGAAATAAGCAGTTTTGCGGAAGCGCTGACATGGCTTACGGCTGACGCCATGAAAGGCCATTACCTGCAGCGCTACAAAGGATTGGGCGAGATGAACCCCGAGCAGCTTTGGGAGACAACAATGGATCCAGAGAGCAGGCGGATGCTCCAGGTCACCATTGAAGATGCTATCGCCGCTGACCAGCTCTTTACTACATTGATGGGGGATCAAGTCG